>Ga0265303_10000527_pt1 | contig 21635 bp, 15 predicted proteins | sample Helome_2_FD_192494 | JGI IMG/M metagenome (GOLD analysis project Ga0265303, IMG submission 192494) | Marine sediment microbial communities from subtidal zone of North Sea - Hel_20160317 (Illumina Assembly) | ecosystem: Environmental > Aquatic > Marine > Subtidal zone > Sediment ... | reverse complement strand
CTCTTTGGCTTTGCCACCGAGATCGGGGCGCCCGATCGATACAATAAAGACCGTGTCACCGGTAATCAAATAACGGTTATCGATCAGGTAAGCAGTGCTTCCCGGGGTGTGCCCCGGCATATGCAGAGCTCTGATATCAGGACCATTTTGGGAAAAGGGATAAACGGCACCGTCTGCGATATTCTGATATTGAAAAGCCGCACCTTTAAAATCGTTTTCATGTCCGAAAATTCGCGCTCCGCTTTCGGACGCAATTTGTTTGCTGCCGGAAATATAATCGGCCTGCAAATGGGTTTCAAAGGTCTTGGTGATCGTGACACCGTATTTTTCGGCAAAGCTTCTGTAAAAACTGACGTTTCGCGTTGGGTCGAACAGAACCATTTCATCACCGGCGATGAGACCGTAACTGCAAGAAGCCTTGCCCGGACGAATGAACTGAAAAAGCGTGTACGTCTCTTCAGATGCCACCTGTTTGGGAGCCAGCATATTGCCCCAGTTTTTAATCCCACCTTCCAGATAGCCGACATTTTTGAATCCATGATTCATAAGTATATCGCCGACATATTTGGCTGATCCTTCCTTGGCACAGACAATCCGGATTTTTTCAGCCCCGGGGACTTTGGCTACACTTTCTTCTTCATGTTCGACGAATTCCACATAGGGAATATTGACCACCTCGGAAAGAAAGGGTCCTTCCACTTTAAAGCGGTCAAACTCTTCATTGACACGAACGTCCAACAATAAAAAATCTTCACCTTCTTTGGTCACCCATTCAAATAGATCTTCAGCGCTGTACTTTATTGGTTCCATCGCTACCTTCTTCATACCGGTTGAGCCCGTTACCCGTTAGCCAGTTTGCCGGTTAAAAAAATCAGATATTTTCCCTTTTTAACGGGCTCAGCCGGCTCAACGAGCTAAACCGGCCAACCTAGTTTATTTTTTCCAATTATGAACCGGGAAAAGTAAATGCGTTACACAAAATTTTAAAAATCTTTGCGCCATAGATAACCTCCGGCCTCTAAAAGTACCTGAATTTTATTGAGGCCATGCATTTATAGTTAACGGTTGGCCGACAATCAACCCATTTTCAAACAACGGCGCTCGCAGGATGAAAGCGTTTTGCCCATATCCTAAAAATGATTTTCTTTCTTGAGGAAATAATTGACACCTTTATCTGGTATCCAGTATACAGATTGCAAGCCATGGCAGTATACCACGAAAAACAGAACAACATAAACAACCTGATTGATTCTTTAAAGCCTCTAAAATCATTAATTATTCAAAAAGGATAAATAGCCATGACGAAAGCCAAAACACATCAAGGTGAATTGGACCGGTTGGCGACTTTAGAGCAACAGGCCGAAAGCGGTGGTGGCCAAAAGGCCGTCGACCGTCAACATGATAGAGGCAAATTGACGGCCAGAGAGCGTCTGAACCTGCTTTTCGACCCGGGCAGTTTTGTGGAGGTCAACAAACTCGCTGAAAGTCAATCAATAGATTTCGGTATGCAGGAAAAAAAGGTGCCCGGGGATGGGGTGGTTACCGGCTATGGCACCATAGACGGCCGGCTGGTGTTTGCGTATGCCCAGGATGTCACGGTTCTGGGCGGATCCGTAGGTACGATCCACGGCCAAAAAATCTGCCGCATCATGGACGAAGCCATAAAAGTCAAAGCACCCCTGGTGGCTTTGAATGACTCCGGAGGCGGCCGGCTGCACGAAGGCTTTTTCGCATCTAAAGGCGTTGCCGGCATGTTTTACCGCAATACGGCTGCCTCGGGCCTCATTCCGCAGATCACCGGCATGATGGGCTCCAGTGCGGGCGTGGCTGTATACTCGCCGGCGCTAACGGATTTTATCGTCATGGTAAAAGGCAAAAGCCATATGGTTATCACCGGCCCGGGGATCATCAAATCTGTAACCGGTGAAGACATCAGCCTGGAGGAGCTCGGAGGGGCCAAGGTCCACAGCGAGATAACCGGCACAGCGCATTTTGTAGCCGACAGCGATGAGGAGTGTATCGCCGTCATTAAAAAACTGCTGAGTTATCTGCCCTCAAATAACAGTGAAAGCCCACCGGTGGTAAAAACCGATGACGATCCCGAGCGCGTCGATAAAAAGCTAAAAGAAATCGTTCCGGCAGACTTTAAAAAATCCTACGACATGCACCAGGTCATCGAACGCGTGGTCGATCAGGGAACATTTTTTGAGGTCCTGCGCAGATATGCGCTCAATATTATTGTTGGCTTTGCCCGCATGGAAGGTCATACGGTCGGAATCGTCGCCAATCAACCGCGCATAAAGGCCGGGTGTCTGGATGTCGATGCGTCCGACAAAGCCGCCCGCTTCATCCGATTCTGCGATGCCTTCAATGTCCCTTTAATTAATTTCGTTGATGTTCCCGGTTATTTTCCCGGCGTGGCTCAGGAGCATGCCGGCATTATCCGCCACGGCGCCAAAATGCTCTATGCCTATTCAGAAGCCACCGTACCCAAAATCACGCTGGCTTTACGCAAAGAATACGGCGGCGCGGTGATGGGCATGTGTTGTGTGGGCATGGGGGTTGATCTCATGCTCGCCTGGCCCATCGCACAACTGGTGGTGCTCGATACAGCCGCAGCTGTGAATTTAATTTTTCGCAAAGAGATCCAGGCAGCTGAAAATCCTGAGGAGCTTCGACAGCAAAAAATAGAAGCATATGATTATAAATATTCAAATCCCTATCATGCCGCATCCAATATGCTGGTTGACAGTGTGATCAAACCTAAGGAAACGCGGCCCCAGTTGATCAAAGCGCTCAGAATGCTGCGTCACAAACAACGACCCGAGCTGAATAAGCGGCACGGCAACATCCCGCTTTAAAATTAATGGAATTGAATAGGCATTTATGACAAATTTAGACGAAGCAATGAATACTCGCTGGAATGCTGGAATAATGGAAAGCTGGGTCTGAAATGGGTGTTTCTGCTTTCCGAAACCCATTATTCCAATTTTCCACTATTCCACCATACCGGTTTAGGACTTCGGAATAATTTCCTAAAAACCATATTTGCAACAATTTCAGCAAGATTTATAGAGAGGACTGACCCATGGATTTTGATCTAACCAAAGAACAACAGTATATTCAAAAAGCAGCCCGCGAATTTGCAGTTGGCGAGTTTCCGGCTGTTGCCCTTGAGCATGACATCAACGAAACCTTTCCGGCCGAAATTCTAAAAAAAGCGCGCGAATTGGATCTTATCGGGCTTTTCATTCCAGAGGAATACGGTGGGCCCGGACTTGGTTTTTTCGAACAGGCCCTGGTTCTTGAAGAGTTCTGGAAAGTGGATCCGGGCATCGCTCAGGAGCTCTGCTCGGTATCGTTCGGCGCCGAGGAGCTGCTTCTATTCGGTACCGAGGAGCAAAAAAAGAAATATCTGCCCCTGCTTTTTAACGCTGACGGAATTTTAGGCTTTGCCATCACTGAACCCGATGCCGGCAGCGACACCGCTGCGGCCACCACAGCGGCAGCTAAAGACGGCGATGACTATGTCATTAACGGCAGCAAGGTGATGATTGGTAACGGGACGGTTGGAACCCATATGCTGGTTTACTGCCTCACCGACCCGGATGCTCAATCCAAAACCGGCCGGCACAGCATAATTCTGGTGGAAACCGATCGTGCGGGCTATAAAGCCGAACCCATGCACGGTAAAATGGGTCTCAGGGCTTCAGACACGGCCGCGGTTTATTTTAGCAACTGCCGGGTCCCCCGCGAAAATCTGATCGGCGTGGAAGGCAACGGCTTTATCCAGCTAATGAAATTTTTCGATCATTCCCGGGCTTATGTCGCCGCCCACGGGGTCGGTCTGGCTCAGGGTGCGCTGGACATGGCGGTCAAACACGTCAAAGGCCGGCAGCAGTTCGGCCGCCCGCTGGGTGCTTTTCAGAGTACCCAGTTTAAAATTGCCGATATGGTAACCAAGGTCGAAACGGCACGCAATATGGTCTACAAATCAGCATGGTTGCTGGATCAGGGCAAGCCGGATACAAAGCTGACAGCCATTGCCAAGATGTACGCCTGTCATGTTGCGGTTGAAGTCGTCGACGAATCCCTGCAGTTGCACGGCGGTTACGGCTATTTTAACGACTATGATATCGAACGCTTTTACCGCGCCGCCAAGGTTTTAGAGATTTATGAAGGGACCAAGGAAATTGAGAAGATCATTATTTCAAGGGAAGTATTGGGCAAGCTCTAAAACAGATATCTAAACACTCATATAATTGAGTGAACTAAAGTATCAAGTGAGTTAAAGTGTCTAAAATGACTAAAGTGAGCTAAAATGCCTAAAGTTGAGGAATTCTATCCTTTTTATAAAAGATAGAGCTAAGCGACACCATAACTTTAGGCACTTCCAACTTTAGATCAATTTAGGTATTTTTTTAATTTCGCAATTCCTTATACCCCGCTTCCAGCGCTTTGATAGAGGCATCCCGTATTTTTTGGCGTCCGCCGAATCTTTTTTGCAAAACCTTTTTGACGTCCGCCAGTGAGCAAAAAAGGTTTATGCGGTCCCGCCTTTTTCGACCGGCCCTGGCCAGAGCCAATCCCAGCACAATTAAATTAAGCGCTTTAGGATTCGCGATTTCCTGAGCCAGTCTATCCGCGTCGACAGCGCTGGCAGTTAAATTTTTATTGATTTTCACGTCATTGCGGCTGTTCACCACCGCCCAACCCCCGGGTCTCAAAAAAGAGCCGTGCTGGGCGATATTTTCGTCCCTTAAAACCAGCAATCCATCCGCCTGAAAAGGTCGGATCAAAGGGCTCGAAAAATCACCCACTTTAAAATGCGAGACCACCGTTCCCCCGCGCTGTGCCATGCCGTGCGTTTCCGACGTAAAAACCGCTAATCCCTTATTGATGGCTGCTTCTGCCAGCAGGCCCGTAATGAACAATACCCCCTGGCCGCCAACACCGCTGATCAGGATCTGCTGTTTAACTGCTTTGCTCATAGCTCCCTCATTCGCAGTTAATAGTTATTGGTTATTCTTTGACTGTTAAAGATATCTGAAAGAAAAACAAAATACTTCCAATAACGAATAACTGGTCATAGATGTACAATCGATGAGAAAACCTTCTTTTATTCATAATTGCAGGATGCCAAACTTACTATTTTACTACGAACGCCCCTTTGGGGCAAACATTCAGACAAACGCCGCATGCGGTGCACAGGATCGGATCAATGCTGACGTGCTTATCGTCTTCATCGTCATGATAAATCAAGGCCGGGCATTCAAAATGCTTGATGCAATATCCGCAACCGTCGCAGGCATCGCTGACTTCCACCGGGATGGACTCGCCGGATTCGCCCTGTCTGGCCCGATGAAGGACACACGGATATTTTGAGATCACCACAGCCGGGCCATTTTTCCGGCTGTATTTTACGGCTTCTTTAAGGAGAGGGATAAAATTTTTAAGCTCATAAGGATTTGCTTCACGGATGAATTTTACGCCGCAGCCCTCAACCAGCGAACGAATATCGACGATCTCTGTAGGCTCTCCACAGGCGCCCTGTCCGGTGGCCGGTGTGGGCTGATTGCCGGTCATGGCAGTTGTGCGATTGTCTAGAATGACGAGCACAAAACCAACTTTCTGGACCACCGCGTCGATTAGAGCCGGAACGCCTGCGTGAAAAAAGGTCGAATCACCGATGGTGGCCACGATGTCCGGTCGTTTTTTTTCATTTTTATAGGCATGATAAAATCCGGAGGCCTGACTGATGGCTGCCCCCATGCAAAGGACCGTATCAACTGCTCCCATATTAAGCCCCAATGTGTAACACCCGATGTCACTGGTGTAGATCCCTTTTGGCGCTGCTTTTTTTATAGCAAAAAAACTGGCGCGATGCGGGCACCCCGGACACAGTGTCGGTCGCCGGCCCGGAGGTGACTTAATTGAAAAAACCTCAGATTTGAGCCCGGCAAAATCAGTGACGATTTGCTGAATCTTCTCAGGACTGAGTTCGCCGACCTTTGGCACCGTGGCGGACATTTTGCCTTTGACGCGGTAGCGGTCTGCGAGTTGCATTTCGATGACACCCATGGTCTCTTCGATGACCAAAATCTCTTCATAGGTCTCGATCATTTGATCGATAAATTTGCTGTGCAGCGGGAAGGGTTGAATGACCTGATAAAAAGGAATCTTTGACCAGATTTTCAACTCCTTCAAAATGTCTTTGATATGGGCGGCCGCTACCCCCGAGGCGATAATAGCGCGCGTAGCTCTGCTCGTGCGGTTGAGCTTTTTCGGTGCGGTTGGCCGATATTTCGCGATGGCGTTAAGTTTTTCTTCCAGCTCTCCGTGCAGCTGCAGTCTAAACTTGGGTGTGGCCGCCCAGCGTGCCGGATTTTTTTCAAAATTAACCGTACGTTTTGTTTTCGGAATCGCACCCAGTGCGATATCCTGCCGGGAATGACACACCCGGGTGGTTGGACGCACCATCACGGGTATCTGATAAGCTTCAGAAAGGTCATATGCAATCCCCATCAGTTCTTTGGCCTGACGGGGGGAATCCGGGTCCAGCACCGGTATCTTGGCAAACATGGCCATCAGCCGGCTGTCCTGCTCGGTTTGTGAAGAATGCGGCCCGGGATCATCGGCGCTGATTAAAACAAATCCCCCCTTAACTCCCAGGTAAGCCGCACTCATGAGCGGGTCAGAAGCCACATTCAAACCCACCTGCTTCATGCTGACCGCAACACGCAGACCGGTCTGGCAGCCGGCATATGCGACCTCGAAGGCAACTTTTTCGTTGACCGCCCATTGGGTATGCATGGGAAGCGACTCCTGGTTTTGAAAAAAGGCCACCGCCGCAAGAATCTCCGAGGCCGGTGTTCCCGGGTAAGATGTTGCAATGGCACATCCGCTTTCGATCAAACCGCGCGCGATCGCTTCATTACCCAGTAATAATCTTCTCTTGCTTTTACTCACTATCCCAATTCCTTCCAATTAAACGCCATACAGAAAAGGCTATTTTTCCAGGATACTAACCACAGCGAACACAGAGATCGCAGAGATTAATTCTCTTTGTAAGATGAATTTAATAAAATTATTTCTTGTTATTTTCTCTGTAGGCTCTGTGGCCCCTCGCCCGCCATGCGAGCAAAGCGAGGCGGGCGGGTCGGTGGTGAAAAATAAATCAATGCATTTTAATTAAAGCTCAAAAGACGCCACGCTGATCATCAGCGGCAATTCTCTCATTTTCTCTATCACATCTTCCGGAATCGGCGTGTCGGTTCGTAAAAAAATCATGGTCTTATCGGAACCCTCTTCCTGACCCACCCGCATCCGGCTGATATTGATGCTGTGGTCACCCAGAAGTGTCCCGATGCTGCCAATGGCACCGGGTTTGTCGTGATTATGAATTAAGATAAAACGATGGGCCGGTTCCAGTTCGAGCCGGAAATTGTTGATGTTGACCACGCGTGGATTTTTGCGCCCGAATATCGTTCCGGCAACCAGGTTCTCATCTTTATCGGATATGGCTCTGACCGTAATTAAATTAATATATTCCTCAGATTCGGCAATTTTGGATTCTGTAACCTTAATCCCGCGTTCCTTTGCAAGCACCTGCGCATTGACGAAATTGACATCGTCTTTGATCATGGGGGTCAACAGGCCTTTTAAAACCGCAGTGGTGACCGGTGACAGTTCCAATACATCAAAATCACCGGCATATTCGATCAGCACTTCTTTAATGGCTCTCTGTGATAACTGGGCCAGTAAACAACCCATGCGATCCGCGAGGGTTAAATACGGATTCAGTTTTTCAAGCAAATCACCACTGACTGCCGGTACGTTCACGGCATTGATTACGGTTCCATCTCTCAAATAGGCAATGACCTGCTCGGCAACCATAACCGCCACATTGGTCTGGGCTTCCAGAGTCGAAGCCCCAAGGTGCGGTGTACAAATAACCCGGTCAATCTCAAACAACGGGCAAATTCCAGGGGGCTCAATCTCAAACACGTCCAGAGCAGCCCCGGCCACCTTTTCTGATTTGAGCGCTTCGTTCAGATCAGGTTCAGAGACAATCCCGCCGCGGGCGCAATTGATGATCATGACCCCGTCTTTCATTTGATCAAACGCCTTTTTATCAAGTAAGCCCACGGTGTCCTTGAGTTTGGGTACATGCACCGTAACATAATCCGACCGCGCATATAAATCTTCAATGGAAACGGCTTCAAAACCGGCTTTTTCAATCAGCTCGGCCGGGATATAAGGATCGTAAACGATCACCTGCATCTTTAGACCGCGGGCCCTATCGGCGACAATGGATCCGATTTTGCCAAAGCCGATGACCCCGAGCACCTTATTATAAATTTCGCGGCCCTGAAGCTTCTTTTTTTCCCATCTGCCGTCCTTCAGCGTCGAGGTGCCCCAGGGAATATTGCGGGTCAAAGCCATCATCATCGCAATCGTGTGTTCAGCGGTAGTTATCACATTACCAGTCGGGGTATTCATCACCAGGGCGCCCTGTTTGGTTGCAGCCGGGATATCCACGTTATCCAGACCAATTCCGGCCCGCCCGATAACCTTGAGTTTGTCGGCATCCTCAAGGAGATCAGCGGTAACCTTAGTGGCACTGCGGATCACCAGCGCATCATAGTCACCGATAATGCCTTTGAGTTCATCGGGTTCGAGGCCGGTCTTCACATCCACCTCAAAACCAGGCTCAGCTTCAAACAATTTAATGCCCGCTTCTCCGAGATTGTCGCTGACCAGCACTTTCATGATATGTCCCTCCCGGGTTTTAATATCTTTTTCTTTGATGACATTTTTGGTGGAATTTTTGGAATGGCAAAAATGGATGTGCATAATCTTGCAGAATATCAGAGCCCATCGGCAACTGTGACCTTGTTGTCTGGATAAAATGCGAAACGGCAAGGTGGTGATTGAAACCGTTATCTTTTCGGAAATGAGCACGTTTACTGACTTGACACACTTTTGTATACGGTATACAAAAACGTGTCAAGCAAATTATCCGAATGCAAAAAGCCATCGCGTCATTATTAATTATAAAAGTGGAGAAATTAGTTTATACCACTTTTCATAAAAATGTTCCGGATTACGAAATTGGGGTATAAGTGGTTGTAGAAAAAAACGTTTGAATATCGGAACGTTTTTTTGACAACCACTATAAAGAAAGGAAAGGCCATTATGGAAGCTGTAAAAAATCTCTACCGCACGACATTAAACCCTCTGCTGATTGAACCCACCAGCCCCCTGCCCACTGAGATCGCCGTGATCGGTGCCGGAACCATCGGCCCGGATATCGGGTATTATCTCAAAAGTGCGCTGCCGCAAAGCAAACTGTATCTGGTGGATGTAATTGAAAAACCCCTCAAACAGGCCGAGCAACGGATCGTTGGCTATACTGAAAAAGCCATCGAGAAAAAAAAGATGAAACCCGAGCACGCAGCCGCCGTTCGCAAAAATATTGTTTACACAACCGATTACCGTCAAATAAAAAATTGCCAGCTGGTGATCGAGGCAGCTACCGAAGCCATTCCACTTAAACAGAAAATATTTGAAACTGTTGAAAATATCGTCAGTGACAACACCATTATCACCTCCAACACGTCTTCGATCCCGGCCGACCGAATATTTCAAAACATGAAAAAGCCGGAACGCACGTCGATTACCCACTTTTTTGCTCCGGCCTGGCGCAGTCTTCCGGTTGAAGTCATCGCCTGGGAAAAAGGCAGTCAGGAAACGCTGGATTACCTGTTCTGGTTTTTTGCCAAAACCGGTAAAGTGCCCATTATTACCGATAATGCCATCTGTTTTGTTTTGGACCGCATCTTCGACAACTGGTGCAACGAGTCTGCCTATCTGTTGGACTGGGCAACGGCCAGCCAGATTGACAAGGTTGCCGAAGAGTTCGTATTCGCCGGGCCGTTTTTTGTCTTGAACCTGGCCAACGGCAATCCGATCATTATCGAAACCAACAGCCTGCAAATGGAAGAAGGCGCCCATTATCAACCCGCGTCTGTACTGGCATCGGTGGACCGCTGGCTTACCCACCGCCCCGGCAGCCCGGTGGAAGTTCCCGAAGAGTTGAAGTTATCGGTCCGTGATCGGCTGCTGGGCATCCTTTTTTCACAATCTTTCGATATTATCGACCGTGGGATCGGAACCAAGGAAGATTTGAACTTTGGCTGTCAGGTAGCATTGGGGTTCCAGCAGGGGCCGTTGGATCTGATGCGGGATCTGGGTGAAGCCGAAGTCAAGCGAATCATGGATAAGTTCCAGTCTGAGAGACCAGGTTTTCCAATGCCGCAGCAAACCTATTCAGCTTATCAGGATTTTAAGCGCTTTATTCTGGTGGATGACGTCAATGGGGTCAAGGTCATTACCATCCGGCGCCCCCAGGCCATGAATGCCCTCAATGCTGAGTTGACCGATGAAATATTGTCGGTTCTTAAAGAATTCGAAAATGATACCGCAGTCAAAGGCTTCGTTATCACCGGTTACGGAACGACCGCCTTTTCTGCCGGTGCCGACATCGGCAAATTTCCGGAAATGCTGGGCAATGCTGCCGCTTCGGCCCAATATGCCAGAGATTGTGCCAACGTGCAGGTCTTTATGGATCAAATGAAAAAACCGGTGGTCGCCGCGGTCAACGGTTTTGCCTTGGGCGGCGGTCTGGAGGTGGCGATTCGCTGTCATGGCATCGTAGCGACGAAAAATGCAAGCTTTCAGTTCCCCGAGATCACCCTGGGTATCCTGCCGGGTATCGGCGGCTGTGTCGTGCCCTATCGCAAATGGCCCGGGGGGGCGCAGTTGTTTCATGAAATGATTTGTCTGGGGCGTCCACTCAATTCCAGCGAAGCTGCTGAAATCAGCATGGTGAGACAGATCGTGGATGATTATCCATCATTGATCTCAGCAGCCGTCGAAGCGGTCAGCGACCTGCAGGGTAAAATCGGCAGCGTACCGGAAGGCAAGGTTGACCTGCCGGAATTGAATATCCCCGATGAACCCAAAGCAGGCAAACGAGCGTTGAGCAAAGAAGCGGTGGCGTTAACCATGAAAGTGATCCGGGAAAGTGCGGCGGCCGAAAATTTCAATGATGCCCTTGAGATCGGTTACAGGGGCTTTGGCGAAATTGCCTGCACGGACGCAGCCAAAGAAGGAATCTCGGCATTTCTGGAGCGGCGAGCGCCGAATTTTACGAAGTAATTCAAGCCGTAGGCAATAACGGCTCAGTGCCCGGGCATCAGAGATCAGAAAACAGAAGACAGAGAAAAGCGACAGGGACTCGGGATTAGCGTAATGCTCCCTGACATAAAATTGAATTGACAGAATTGGAAGGTAAGCTAAAACTTCGATTGACAGAATGATACCACAATATTTTGGAGGTGTTCAAAAGTAATGATATGGGTGAGTAGCGCGGGGGAATCTCACCCCCACGCCCTCTCAGAACGGCACGTGACAGTCTCCCGTCATACCGCTCCTGCCAGCCTTTCTCTTGAAACCTCGCGGTCTCAAACCGACGCAGAAAGAAACCCGGTTCCTCCCAGTTACCTGGTTGACCTTTGCTTGCTACGAGCTGGCTCATCCCCTTCGCTCCATCTGCATTACACAGACTTCAATACTACTACGGGATGATCCGCCACTGTGTCCTGCATCGGTACTTTCACGCTTGTGGGACCGCCACTTGCGTTTCTCCCTTAACATCAAGACGATCCGCCTCCGGCGGATTCCGCGCAAAAGCCTGGATCAAGTTCATGCCATCTCTATGCCGGACGCCGTCCAGACAGTAAACAGGCTCCCTCTGGACTTATCCTGCAGGCCTCCAAGTACCTGCAGTTTTGACCCCATCTCAGATATTTCGACACCTCAACGATGGTTCGCTTGTGCTCATCTCCTTGATCCCTACCTGACACGGTCTTTGCCATGCCTTTCCCTTAACGCTCACCACAACGGCTCTTTACCGATGCAGCTTAAGATGGTTTGAAGCCTGCTCCTGCAAGCCGACTCCGAGGGGCCTGCCCTCATCTTTTGTGCAGTTACGCACACTTTATATTAAAAGTGCGCTCGTGGCGCACTTGGAGATATCTGCTATGGAGGATAGCTAATTTTGAAGTCGAAGCTATTTGATTTTGTCAAAGTTCAGGAGTGAGAAACCAATCCTCACTGTCATATGATCAATCTTGTCATTATCATTTTTGGAAAAGTCGACTTCAATTCCACCGATACCTTTTAAATTTCCACGAAATGCGGTTTCCGAGATTGGAAATAATTCAGTCTTCTCAAGGTCAGAAGGCAAGATAAAGATTTTTTTATCCTTTCTCGTAACGGACGCCTTAATATTCCACCGTTTATATTCATATTCTCCCACATAATCTTGAAGCACGCTTTGGTCCAACGTGATTACTTCATAAAGTGGGGCAGGTGGAAGCAAGGCTGGGATAATATATTCAGTCATCATGACCTGAGGGCGAAATTCTCCAAGAGGATTGTCTTTCAATTGGCTTGTAAAAATTGCAGTAATTTTCAAACTTGGAACGATAAAAATAAACTGCCCACCCAACCCCTGTGCAAAGTAAGTCTTTATTGTTTGGCCATTTATATTTGTTTCACCCCGCCACCACTGATAGCCGTAGCCTGAACCTAATGGATGCTCGATGTATAGTGCATGGTTTTTGCTCGACTCTGTTATCCATTCTTCAGAAACGATTTGTTTGCCATTATACTTTCCATAACTTAACATCATCTTACCGATTTTAGCCATGTCACGGGGTTTCAAAAGAAGTCCTCCGCCTGTGTTAATGGAACCATCATTGTATTTCAACCAGCTGTAATGCGATATTCCTAATGGGTCAAAAAGATACCTCTCAGAAAATTCTTCGGCATTTAATCCGGTAGTCCTTCTTATTATTTCTCCTAAAAGAGCGGAAAGCCCACCGTTATAGTTAAATTTTTGCCCTGGTTGAGCTACCATCTTTTTATTAAAAAGATACCTCATCCAATCTCCACCGCGCCTCATCCCATAGTAATCATGTTGAGGATCAGTTGCAGGTCGATTTTCATCCCATTCTATACCCGAAGTCATGCTAAGCAGGTGCCTGACGGTAATCTCATATTTTTTATCAATCCAATCAGTTCTTTGGTAATCGGGAAAGAATTCATATACTTTTTGATCTACATTCTTGAGCATATCTTCGTCCAGGGAAATACCAACCAAAATAGATGTGATGCTTTTGGTTGCAGAAGCAAGATAATGAATATCGTCTCGATCATATCCATAAAAATATTCTTCCAAGATGAGCTTTCCGTTTTTCACAAGCAAGACGCTATGGGTGTTGGGAAATTCACCGGCAAGTATATTTTTTATCAATTTAACAATCTTAGTAGAATCAACACCTTCTTTGTCTAAAGAAGAAATTTCCCAATCATCGTCAATCTTATCTGGCAATTGATAGGCGTATTCAGTTTGTGACCCGCCTTTGCTGTTAAGACGTGGAACCTTATAGGTGCAGCTTGGGAAAAGAAATATGATGGCGAGCATACAAGCCAAATATTTCCTTGGCTTTTTAATACCGCTAATCATCCATAATCCTTTCATCAAAATGGGGTAACATTTGATCGGACTTTCAGGATTTCTTGTTAAAAAGCAAATATCATAGAACTACTGATATATTGACATGCATTTTGGCAATTTTACAGGTGTGAAACGGATATCACAAGACTTTTCAGATTGTGGATTACACAATGACAAATATACAAAATATTCGCATCAAAAAAATTGTGGATGTCGCGCCTAAGGATTAAATTAGGTAGGATTCAGATTTGTTATGGATTAATTACGCCAATCAATAGCTGTTAAATTTTCCGCTACCTTATCTAAATAATTCTCTTCGTTCTATAGCCTTTTCACCCCTGAAGTTTTGGATCTTTCTTCGGTCAATTCCGCTCCTGCGTTCCTTACCGGATCTTCGCTCAGAAGTCTTATCCATAATGTTATATTGCCTTCTGTCTGTCCCAGATCGGGTACCGCCGGTGTCATTTATTCATGTGCTCTTATCCGAAACCTTCACCGGTAATAAAACCCTTTTATCTGTTAAAAAATTATTCTAAGACCGCTTTGGGATTAATCTCGAGGGTTAGTACAAAAGTGAGCTTTAAATAGCAAATGATTTTTTGTCTGATAGATGGAGGGCGAAAATCATTTAGAGGTAAAACCATTGAACAAGCAATGAAGTCAAACTGAAAATATGATGCAACTCAGAGCCCAATCCGGCCGAGGATAGTACTTTAAAAAATTGTTAATAATTTGTTTATAACCTGTTCATAACTTCGTATGTAATTGAAATTTAGAAGAAACAATTGAATTGCAATAAATCGCTGAATTTATTTACTTAAAAAGTTATATTAAAAATATTCTGATAAATCTCAAATAGATAAATATTGTTAATAACGTGCCAGTGAAAATAATCTTGAATGCATAATGCGCAGCTTAAAGCGAAGGGGATGAGCCAGCTCGCAGGAGGTGGCAGCCAGCCTCGCTAAACCGGAGAAGGGGCTGGAATACTTTCTGCGGCAGCTTGAAACCGCGAGGTTTCATGAGAATGGCTGACAGGAGCCGTATGAACCGAGAGGTCTACATAACCGTTCAATAATCCACTCGTTCCTTTAATTCTTTACCACACTTAAAAAACGGCAGTTTTTTGGGAGCTATTTGAACACTTTCCCCTGTTTTGGGGTTTCTGCCTTTGTAGGATCTGTATTTTTTAACGTAGAAAGAGCATAATCCGCGAATGTCAACCCGGTTACCCCTTGATAGAGCTTCAGACATACTTTCGAAAAACAGATCAATAACAGCTGCAGCTTCTTTCTTTGAAAGCCTACATTCATTTTTCAGCATGGCAATGAGTTCCAGTTTATTCATGATGTCTCCTCATATTTATATATGCTTTTTCACGTCGCGTTCATATGGTTGATCCGCTATGATTTCATTTCTCCAAAATCATCAAACCAACTAGCTGGTGATTCTCATACGGACCTTTATCTATTTTCGTGATATGTTTTATTTCAGATATAAAGACTTTGGATGGTTTCGTTATATCTTCAGCATGGCATCTCATATTTAAAACCTGGCCAACTTGAATATGATTTAATATATCCGAATCTCCTTTGACCAGAAAACAAATGCCATTCGTCGAGGTGTCTTTTACTTTGAAAACATAAATAGGGAGGTTTGGCAATTTTAACTCTAAACTTTGCATCTTCTCTGAGTTATCTCTGATTTCGAATCTTCTCTCGGCGCGATTTTCTGTAAGTGTTTTTTCGATCATTTTCCTCTCTTTACGAATCAGTTTGATTCGCCACAGGGAACACCCCGGCTTGGCTTCTTAATTGCGGTTTTTGAATTAAAAATTGAGCATCTGGTCCTTCGATAATTAAAATAGCGTACTCATATATAAAAAAGCCTTCAAAGTAACCAAGCTCACATTTGATGGCTTTCGGTTGTTAGTTTTCGGGCAACTCGCCCCATAGCAAGTTCCCTCTGGTTTTTAAATTGAATCATTTGGGCATTGAAAATACTGTATAAAAGTAACAACGAGTTGTCAATAAAAAGATAAAATTCAGTATGTTATATGTAATTTAGTGCCACTTCATAGGTAATTGTTTGCACATTTGAAATGAATTTATTTGATAATTTTGCAGTTTCTTTGCAGCAACGCAATCCAATATCAATCTGTGATGAGAGTATCACCGCTTTGGCAATTTTGAAGATATGAGATGAATATCACAAGTTGTTTATTGAATTGATACAGACAGGTATTTTGCTTTGAAAATTAATGCTGCAATTGCAGCTGATGTTTTTTGTAGATTGCACAATGACAAATATACAAAATTTCAGCCTATCGAAAATTGTGTCTTCCGTACCTGTATCGATTCTTTAGTTACACGCGAAAAATTTGGGATTAGAGGTTGCGCATGCAAATCCTATAAATCCTGCAATAAGCTGTAGCACGCAGAGGGAGAGAAATTATGAAATCCGGCTGTACACACATTTAGTAGTGAGAATTCCTGCCCCATAATTAATAATATTTGCTTATTTCGGAATCAACTAATTCTTTTAATTGCTTATAGCCAAAGCTTGAAAGTGGCTTACCATTTACAAAAAATCCAGGCGTTTTCCTGACATTCAAAGTTTTGGCATCTGCAAGATCCTGGTTGATAATTCCTACAATTTCAGGATTATTCATATCCTTTCTAATTTTTTCCATATCGAGCCCCGCTCTTGGAAGAAATCTCCATATTAACTGAGGCTTTGGATTGTGGTGACTTGCCCAGTAGCGTTGGGTTTTATACATAACATCCAATGTCTCCCAATATTTTCCCTGTTTTTTTGATGCTTCAAGAATTTTGACAAAATAATCTGCCCCATCATGAAAAGGCGCATATCTGATAACCAGTTTTATTTTTCCCGGATTAGATGCCATCAATTGCTTTACGAATGGGTGAAAAGTACTGCAGGTTTCACAGGCCGGATCTGAAAACTTTATAAGATAAACTTTGGCATCATCAGCGCCGAGGGTTTGTGAATAGCCTCTTACAAAGACTGAAGCATTTTCCCGGGCCATAAAGCCGAGTTTCTTGGTTTGATAGCTTTTATATAAATAAATTCCCAGCACAAACAAAAGAATGAGAATAGCACTCGAAAATAAGACTATATGCTGCTTCTTCATTTAGATAGTCTCCTCCTTAATATAAGTAATAATCCAATTATAATCGAAAATGATATCAGTGAAAGCATTGGAATTGTCAAAAATCCAAACAAGTCCAGGTAGGTCTCAGAACATGATACGCCCTGGCTGCAAGGCTGTATGCTTTCAGGAATGAATCCGGAATATAGAAGGGAATGATAAAACGCGATACTCCATCCAGCTATAGCCAGGGGAAGTGCATACTTGATAATGTTTTTATCAAAAGGAAAAAGCCCGACCAGCAAAATGGTAACCAGGGGGAACATGAAAATTCTTTGATACCAGCACAAAGTACAAGGGGGGAATTCCATTATTTCACTGAAAAACAGGCTCCCCAGCGTTGAAACACTAGCAACAATCCAGCATATAAAAATAATCGTCCAGTCAGAATTGGATGCTTTATCTTTAATTGTCATCAAAATCATTTTCCTGAAGTGAGCAATGCGGTATGCCATGCAGAAAGCGGCAATGTGAGTATCTCAATAGCAATATCTAATTTGATTGAATTATATTTCGAAAAAAACGAATCACGCCGGAAGCTGCCCATTCTCTTGGGCCTATTATTTTTTCTATAATTATCCCGTCCTTATCAATGATGAAACTTTCTGGAATACCGGTGGCCTGATAAAGGGTTTTTATGTCTCCCTTTGTGTCTAAAAGCACGGGGAAACCCAGTTTGTGTTTTTCCATAAATGGGTTCACTGCCTCGGCTCCTGATTCGTCAACACTGACCGCTAAGATTTCAAAATCTTCATTCTTCAGCTCTTGATAAAGCTTTTCCATAGACGGCATCTCTGCCACACAAGGGGCACACCAGGTGGCCCAGATATTGAGAAGCACCACTTTGCCCTTATAGTCAGCCAGACTGACCTTTTTGCCGTCAAGGCCGGGGAAGGTGAAGTTTGGCGCAGGCACGCCTTTCCCGAGCAGAGGTTTTCCGGACGGGTTGAAAGAAGAATTTTTAGATTGAAGCAGGACCATGATGCCAACACCTGCTATAGCCAGCACAATTAAAATTATGGATTGAAAGTTCACTCTGCGGACACTTTGGTTTTCTTCTTTCATTTGTTGAGGCTCGCTATCTTCCCGGTTTTTTAATTATCAAATAACAGGCGTCTGTATCGAATTCCCTAAAATTATTGATCAATACTTTCATTGTATACCAGCTTTCGAAGGCGTCTATATGCCACGTTGTGGCAAAACTGTCAACGATAGCTTTGTTTCGGCTGATTTGTTATCCAAAAATAGCTCTCAATAGGTTAAGGAATTTCGCGATGTAACCGATTTAATTCTTGGGAGTTTCAAGACTCCGGGCGCATCGGAAACCGACATGCTCATGGGCTTCCCAGGGATTCCGTGGAATAGCAGTTCGGATGGATAATGCATTTGTCGGGGCCTTTCCGGCATAGCTGCAGACCACTTGCCATAATTCGCGAAAAGTCCGACTGTATAATGCATATGCAAATCCTCACTATTTTGCAAGATACCAAATTGTATGATGCGTGCCTAAGCTGGAATTTGGAGGGGCCAAAAATTAGTTAGGTGTGCTGATGTAATATGAAATTTTAGGACTTTGTCGATTGGGTTTAAATCAGAGATAATTTTACTGAACCAAAATTTGGGATATCCTGCCAGAAAACCAAATATCAGCCAAGTACCGATATATTGATTACAGGTTCACCAGTATTGCAGATATGCTAATTTGGCAATGCAATGCCTGGGCCGTTTACGCTTTTACCAAAATATCAGTTAATGCATTTATAAGCCGCACGGTTTCATTCATGGTATTATAATGGGCAAAACTCAACCTAAGAACACCGTCATCTGGGTTAAGACCCATTTTTTTTAAGATTCGGTAGGCGTAGAAATGACCATGCTTGGTTGCTATACCCTTTTTACCGATCAAGGTGCTCAACCGAGCCGATGTATGATTTTCTGAAATCAGGGCAATATTAGCCTCCCGGCCCTGCATGGTGTTTTTTCCGAATATTCTCGTTGGCAAATGCGTAAGTCTTTCTAACAATACCTTACATAATGATGTTTCATGGCTATTCATCAGATTAGAAACCACTGATGCTTTTATATTCAAGGGCAAATCAGCTTTTTCAAAATGATGATCATAAAGTATTTCAAAATAGTCTCCAAGCCCGGCAAGGGAGGCAATTCCGGCATGGTCTGGTCCTGCTGCATCCAGCTGTGACCAGGGCCGGTAGGCATTGAAAAAATGACACTGGGGCTCCAACATTTTTAAAAAACCTGGTGATACATACATGATCCCTTGGTGAGTTGCATATGTCTTATATGTAGAAAAACAATATGCATCAGCCTTGGCATCCGATAGATCAGGCCATCGGTGAGGTGCGTAGGAAACTCCGTCAATGATAACTTTTGCTCCAAAACTGTGTCCCATATCAATGATTTGATCGATGGGATTCACTGTTCCGATAATATTAGAGCTGTGTGTAACACAAATGATTTTGGTATTATTGTTAAGTAATTTTTCCAAGTATGCTAAATCAAGTTCGCCGTCACTTTCATTGACCTTCCACAAATTCAAGGTTGCTCCGGTGTGCTTTGCAACCCTTTCCCATCCACCGATATTGGCCTCATGGTCCTGCTCTGAAATAATGATCTCATCTTCTTTTGAGAGAAATCCAGTGCAGGCATTGCTCAATGTATTCAAATTCTGGGTAGTCGATGGACCTATGGTGATAGTATCCATAGCGACACCCAATAGATCTGAAATCACTTTTCTACCTCTGTCCATCTGCTCTCCTGCAGCATGAGCAAGTGCATTATCGCCGTAAGGTTGAATCTTATTATTTTTGTAAAAATGCTCAAGTTTATCAACCACGGGCCTGCAAGGAAATGTGCCGCCTGCATTATCAAAAAAAGCCCATTCATCAGATTGGTTTATATCAAAGAAAGGAAATTGTTTGCGTGCAAAATCAACATCAAAAATTAACTGATCCGTAGAATTAGCCATTATTTTTAAGCCCTTTTGAAAAATTAATAATTTTTTATTCTCTATTTCATATCACGAACTATTACATATCAACATGCTTAAGCAAGTCTTCAATATTTTACAAGTTCCAAAATTGTGAATATCGTGCTTTTTTAGAACATACGTTAAGGTTCAAAGGGCATATATATTAGACAACACAATATAAAATTCTCCAATCGAAAAATAAATTCCAAATCAGGTTCTGCAGTTGCTTGATAGCTATTTGAAATATTGAGAAATTTTTGGTAACGTTCAATATGATTGTGTATTTATGTATTCTGGATTTGGTTAACTGAATTGGATGCTTCTGATTTGGATAGATATGTCTATATGATGGTTCGAAGGTTGTGGTACAATAAACAATTCGTAATTATTGTATCGATCTTTATCATCTTTCTTTTCAACTTGCCTTCTTTATCAGCCGCCTTCACCCAAACCGAGCGCTATAACTTCCAGCGTTCCATAGTAGATTTCCGTTCGCGATTGAATCCCAGCTACATGAAAGTCCAACGCAAAAAGACAAAATATATTATAGTTCACACTTCAGAGCTTAGCCTTAAAACAACGCTGAGAGTCGTTTCTAAAGGGAAACATTTGCGAAATGGGCGACGCACCAATGGCGGTCATGCCCACTATGTGATCGCACGCAACGGACGTACTTATCGTATTCTGGACAAGAAATATGTAGCCGACAATGCTGGTCGCAGCATGTGGAATGGCGATACGGATATTAGCAAGTTTTCGATTGGAATTGAGTTAGTAGGTCATCATTACGCTCCCATCTCTGAAAAACAGTATCGATCGGCAGGTATATTGATTGAAATTTTACAAGACGTATATGATCTGTATGATCGGTCAGCTCTGACCCACAGCCAGGTAGCCTATGGTCTGCCAAACCGGTGGTTTAAAGAGGTTCACCGTGGGCGCAAGCGCTGCGCAAAAAACTTTATACGCACCAAAGCTGGACTAGGGTCGACCTGGCCCTATGATCCCGATGTGCGTGCCGGTAGACTCATGGCTGATGTCCAACTTTCTGAAGTGTTCTATGGCCAGCACAAAATTGATCCTCAACCTGATGAAGCGAATATCTTATCCAAGCGGAATACCGCCTGGGCTATTGCCGGAGAAGATTACGATAGCACCACAACGGTATACAAATTCCCAAACGGTCGCCAATATACAGGTGATCAAATTGCAGATGAAGTCGGCTGGAACCGCGTACCCGCGAAAACGGTTGTGCTGCTTAACCATGAAAGTAGCTTTGAATTGTTAAAAGACAATGGCATTATAAAGACCATTTCGAACGGAATTACGGCATGGTCTCTTGCGGGAAAATCGTATGATCATGAAACAACGATCTATTTTTTGCCCTCCGGTCAAATAAAGCCCGGCTCAATGATAAACGATTGGGATGATTTGCCGGCTAAAACCAGACTGATTATCGGATACCAAGGACCTTATAAACTAAACAAAGATCGAACCGCCTTTCGTATTGCGGGCCTCAAATACAAGGATCAAAAAACAATCTATTACCTGCCATCCAAAAAACTGTTAAGCGGTAATAAAATAAGAGACTTTAGCCAACTTCCTATCGGAACTTTTATTTTTCTTCCTGCCACACTTTAATAATCCAATTATTGTATATAGAGCAGAGCAACCTAAAAAATACTAATCTGAAAAAAATCGGCTATCCCAAAACTTTACCTGGATAGCCGCATTCCACAATTTAGCCTATATGTGGGTTGCGTAGCCTTATACACAATCTGGGAAAGCAACGTAAGTAGCGGAATTTTGAACTTGGGATATAAAAGCGATATCACAACAATTTGGAGGCGTTCAAAAGTTACGATATGGGTAAGTGGCGCAGGGGG
>Ga0265303_10000526_pt1 | contig 21652 bp, 24 predicted proteins | sample Helome_2_FD_192494 | JGI IMG/M metagenome (GOLD analysis project Ga0265303, IMG submission 192494) | Marine sediment microbial communities from subtidal zone of North Sea - Hel_20160317 (Illumina Assembly) | ecosystem: Environmental > Aquatic > Marine > Subtidal zone > Sediment ... | reverse complement strand
TGGAGCTGACACCCCGGCATCCTCGAGCATTGCGGTGATGGCAGGTGAGCCGACAACATGGGCGGTCGTGTGGCGCTCGGCCACATAGCGTGCCGCTGAGCCAGCGGATGTGACGGCGTCTGTTCCCGACGCCCGAAATCCGGTTCTGGCAACAATGTGGTCTGCGACCATGTCTGGCGTCTTCGTTGAGTTGTTCGTTGCGTAGAGCAGCCGCCACCCCATGGATGCGATCTCCGCAAGTGCCATTCCCGCACCGGGGACACCCTGCGAGTCGAGGTACAGCACACCATCGAGGTCGAAGACCACTGTGCCCACATGAGGAGCGCCCTCACCCATCGTCGGTCGCGATTCGACGCGAGAAGTGTTCGATCACTGAAGCGAGGAACGCCGTGGTGGAGAGCACCGATTGCTCGGAGACACGCTCGTCGGCACCATGGAACATCGCCAGCATCTCGGCAAATGTCACGGAGTCATCGAACAGGCCAACGCCGTAGGCCGGAATGCCACGCTGTCTGAAGAAGCGGGCGTCGGTCGTTACGGGCGTCAGTGTCGGCGCGAGTTGCCTCGATCCGAGGTGGTCCTGTGCAGCGTCTGCCATTGCCTCCCAGAGCGGGCCGGATATGGGCGATGCGTTGGCACCCATCTGGAGGCTCGGAAGGATGTCGAGCTGCTCGTAGAGATCGGGCCCAAGTGCCTTCCTCAGGTGATCTTCGACATCGGCCCCCTGCTGTCCTGGCAGCATTCGAATGTCAACGTCTCCCACCGATTCATCAGGCACCATGTTGTGCTTGGTCCCTCCAGCGAAGGTGTTGGGTGAGAATGTCAGATGTGTGCACGCGTGAACCCAACGAGCAACGGTCATGTCCGACTCTGCGATCCGATCGATGGCCTCATCCACCCTGTCGGGGTCGACGAGCATCTCTGCGACGTCCGGGTCGACCGGTAGGTACGGAACGAACTGCCGCCATTCGTCTGTGATGAGAATCGGCTGCGGTGTTGCCGCGATGCGAGTGAACGCGTCACTCAGCGTGAGCACGGCGTTCGACCGCCCGAGGGGTTGGCTTCCGTGGCCTGCGATCCCACGGGCGGTGATCGTTCGCCAGGCAGGACCCTTCTCTGCGACCGTGACGGGGAGTGACCGCGCGCCGTCGCGCTCGAGCGTTGGGCCTGCTACCTCTGTGAGTACGTAGTCACAGGCCACCAGATCCCAGTGCTCATCGACGAGGTGCTGTGCGCCGTGGACGCCCCCAGCCTCCTCGTCTGCAACTGCTGCAAGGATCACATCGCACCGGGGTGCCGGGAGGTCGCCGTCCCTGAGTGCCCTGAACACGCACACCATGGCAGCAGTCACGTTGAGCATGTCGACCGCTCCCCTGCCCCAGACGAATCCGTCCGCCCGAACGGCGGCGAAAGGCGGATACGTCCAGTCGTCCGGATTCGCAGGGACGACATCGAGATGCGGGATCAACAGGAGACGGACTGCGTCCGGGTCGGTTCCATGAATCCGATACACGACGGATGCCCTGCCAGGCAGCGGTTCGACGACCGTCCCCGGGTCTCCCAGGAAGTCCTGGACGGTGCGAACGGAGATGATCTCGTTGCCAGAGTCAGCGGCTCCTGTGTTGACGCACGCGTTGGAGACGAGCGATACCAGTAGGTCGAGGGATGCGTCCGCCCAGCCGCCTGACACGTCCTCAGCCATCCTCGGGCGGTACGTCGGCATGGTGCATGATGATCGATCTGGCAGCGAACCCATGGGCCTCGAAGAAGTTCTTCGCAGCGCGCTGGCCCGGTCCCACAGGTGCATCGAAGTGCGTGATGCCCATGTTCCGGAAGTCTGCGAGTACCGACTCGAGCATGTCGTGGCCAACCCCTACCCCTCGGGCCTCCGGCTCGGTGTAGATCAGCCGAACACGCCCAATGCGGAGTCCGCCTGCACGCTCAAGCATGGACTCGAGGGTCGCCCACACGAATCCGACGATGACACCGTCGATCTCGCCGACCAGTACCCATGACTCATCCCCGGAGACTGCGTGGAACAGGGACATGTCGAACCGCTCGTCGAGCCCGTCCGTCAACGCCCAAATGGGCTTGCGCTCGGTCTGTTCACGTTCCATTTCGCCATAGAGCGAGACGAGTCGGAAAATGTCAGCATTCGTTGCCGGACGGATGGATATCTCCATGGCGCCAGAGCGTAGTGTCGGAGGGACCCTAGGAAGATCGCCCTGTGACACGCCGGGAGCCCCACTTGGTCACCAGCCACATGGCTTCGATGGCGATGCGGAAGTCCATCTTGCTCTCCCCCCTGACACGTTCACGGAAGATGATCGGGACCTCGACGATGGTCAGGCCCGCAGATTCGGTACGCCAGGCCATTTCCACCTGAAACCCGTATCCAGACGCTTCACACGTACTTGGATCGATCTTTCGGATGGTGGTGTCCCTGAAGGCGCGGAAGCCGGCTGTCGCGTCGCTCACGTCCATCCCGAGTAGACCAGATGCGTAGCGGTTCCCCCACAGGGAGAGCGCCCTGCGGTGCCACGGCCAGCCTTCCGTATCGCCGCCAGGCACGTACCGGGAGCCGATGGCCAGGTCTGCACCTGCTTCGACCGCGGCAATCAGCCGCGGGAGATCGTGTGGATCGTGGGAGAAGTCTGCGTCCATCTCGCACAGGATCTCTGCGCCGAGCTCCAGGCCATGGGCGAACCCGTGGGCATACGCAGGTCCGAGGCCTTCCTTGGAGGGGCGATGGAGGACATGGACGCCCTCGTCCTGTGCCGCGAGTTCGTCAGCGAACTCCCCCGTACCATCAGGCGACGCATCGTCAACGACCAGGATGTCGTAGCCGAGTGAGCGCACGGCATCGACGATCTGTGCGATATTGGCGCGCTCGTTGAACGTCGGAACGATGACAAGCACGCTCATGTCGAGCGATTCCATGAGCATCTATCGGCTCGATGGACCACCAGCTTGATCGACGCTCTCGTCCGAACGCGGCCATGCTGTCGCAGGCCGGGCTGGCCGAACTGCCATGTCGCCCTGGAAGTTCCCCTGGCCACCGCTAGCCGGCGCAGTCCAGACACACCTTCTTGCGCTTGTTGGCAAGCTGGCTGGTGCGCTTCACGAGGAAGCAACTGGTACAGACGAACTCATCGGAGCTCGCCTCGTCAGCAGGCTCGCCCTCCATGGCGATCTGCGCACGTCGAATTGCACGCATCTCCGCTGCCTCATCGACCACGAGAGTCTCAACCGTTTCGTCCTCGGTGAGCATCTCGAGCTCTTCGGCCTCGAGTTCATCGAGCGCCGCTGCCTCCTCTTCGGGTTCATCGTCTGACGATTCGTCGTCATCGGAGTCCTCCGGGTCGGCTTTCAGGGACTCGTCGTCGAGTTCGAGCTCGGCCTCTTCGCCATCAATGAGTTCCTCGTCGAGGGTGTCCTCGGCTGCGGACTCGTCAGAAGTCTCAGTCGTCATGTCCTTCTCATTCTCGATCAGACGGCGCGCAGCATACCGGGGTCCCAGAGAAGTTCATCCATGTTCTCAAATGATGAAGTCGAGTGCATCCGGTATGGCCGTGACCGCAACCGATCCGGTACCGAGCAGTTCGCCGTCCGCCTCCACCGGCCAGGCATCCGGGACGTTGATCGTGATCGTTCTCCCGACGTATCGCCGAACGGCGCGATGGGTCAGATGGCTTCCGAACAGCAACCGCGGCATGACGGTGAACGCGTTCCGCCTGGGGCCGGAGAACACCTGCACATCGAACTCGCCGTCGACCAGGGTCGCGCGAGGGGCGATGTTCAATCCGCCACCGAAGAACTGCCCATTGGCGACGACGACGTTGATCGCCTCGCCGTCGAATCGGTGCCTGTCGATATCGACCACCACGCCAGCCTGGCGAAATCGGGAAAGGGCGCCCCAGAAGGCCGTGGTGTATCTCATCGTCCCGATCGACCGAGGCAGGCGCTCAGCTGTTCGGACGCTGGCGGCAGCGACTCCGGCATTGGCAGCGTTGAGAAAGTACCTGGAACCGAAGCTGCCCTCGATCCTTCCGATGTCGATGCCATACCTGTCCATGTCGCCAAGCCGGTCCACCGCGGTCTGTGTATCGGAGCTGTGGCCGAACGTACGCACGAAGTCGCCCCCGCTGCCGGCAGGGATGAGCGCCAGGGTTTGCCGCTCCTGGGGCTGGTTTGCCATCATCGCGTTCAGGAGGTGGTGCGCCGTGCCGTCGCCTCCAACACCAGCGAAGTGGTTCACGCCTCGCCCCTGGGCCGCTGAGATCACACCGCTCACCTCGCCAATGTCCGTGGATGTGTGGATATCGGCGTCGATCCCGCGCTCGGAGAAGAGCTCTGGAAGGTTCGTCGAGTTGAATGTACGAGATCCAGCGCTCGGATTGATGATCACTTGCCATCTCATCGTCCCGCACCGACAGCAACGATTCCGCGATCGATGCGTGCGATCGCTTCGCTTGCGACCACCCTTCGATCGGGAAAGCCATCGCGTACTTGTCGGAGGAGGTCGAGAACCTGGCGGGCAGATCGAACGAAGTCGCCGGCCTTGATGTCCTCTGCGTCGAAGAGCTCGTCGAGGTCCAGCCCGTCCGCCCATCCTGCCAGCGTGTCCACGAGGCCAACGTCTGGGTACCGAGAGGCATCGAGTCCATGGTCCGCCTCGAGTTTCGTGATGGTGTCCCAGATCCCTGCGATTGCCTCGATGGGCTGCTCCGCAAATGATGCGTGTGGCATTTGGGGTACCTCGCCTCCCCTGGACTCGAATGTGAAGACCGACAGCAGTGCTGCGAACTGGGACGGATCGAGTCCATCGAGCACACCGGCTCGAAGGCATTCGGATAGGAGCAGGTCGAGCTCGTTGTAGAGACGCCTGAGGGACTCCCCTGGCGGGAGCAGCTCCCATCTCTTGGTGTATCCCGTCGCATCCAGGACTGCGTGGAGTCGGTCGAAGTCCGTCACGACGTCATGCGTGGTCCGCTTCTCGATGCGACGTTCCAGCCTCCGAACGTCGCGCTGGGCGCGCCGTGCCCTGTCGACCCAGTGGAGGTGGTCATCGAGGTCAGGGCAGGTGAGTACTGGTGAACCGTCTTCGGAGCCAAAGAACGGATGTTCGTCGCCGTCTGGGATGAAGGTCGTCAACGCGTTCCCTGCTTCTTTGCGATACGCGGCATCTGATGTGCGCACCGGTTGGGGCAGGTTCACAGCACCGAGGATCGCTGCGCCCCTGGGGAGATCCCTCGAGCGGATTCGGGAGAGCGTCCCTGTTTCGTCTGTGAGGTCCAATCGGGGCTGCTCCCCGCCCCATGACCTCGACAGGAGGACGTATCGGTGTTTGGAGAACTCCAATACCGTCCCTGGCTCGAGGAGCGCATTGTTGGGCCGCGCCTGCCTGGGCCAGTTCTCCTCACCGGAGATCTCCCAGATGTCGCCGAGCTCACAGGCGGCAGCCCTTCGGAAGGTTGCTACGTCTCGTCTTCGATCCTCGAGGCTCTCCTCGAGGCGATCGTTGCGTTGCCTGTCGGAGAAGTTGGCAAACGATGCTGCAAGGAGTTCATGGGCAACCGATTCGTCATATCTGGCAATCAGGTTCACGGTCATGTTGTAACTCGGGGCGAAGCTTGACCGAAGGGCGTTTGATCCCGCCGCAGCGATGCCGCTGACACGATCAAAGGGCACGAACGCCGAGTGGAGCACCACAGCAGTGCCATGGTCATCAATGCCCCGCCTGCCCGCGCGTCCCGTGAGCTGGGTGTAGTCGCTGGCCATGAGTAGCTCATGCGATTCGCCGTTGAATTTGCTGAGCGACTCGAGGACCACCGTGCGCGCCGGCATGTTGATCCCAAGGGCCAGCGTTTCGGTTGCGACGACCACCTTGACCAATCCAAGGACGAACAACGCCTCGACTGCTTCCTTGAAGGCGGGCACCATGCCCGCATGGTGGGGAGCCGCGCCGTTGGAAAGGGTGTCCAGGAAGGTGCTGTAGCCGAGGACGGCGAGATCGTCGTCCGAGAGGTGGGCAATGTGGCGTTCGACAACAGCGCGAATGGTGCTTCGCTCCTCAGCCGTCGTCAGTCCGAGGCGGGAGGTTGCGATCTGCCTGGACGCAGCGTCGCACCCCTTGCGGGAGAACATGAAGTAGATCGCAGGCAGCAGGTCGTCGTCGCGCAACTCTTCGATCACTTCCGTGCGCCGAGGAGTCGAGAACCTCCTGTGTCTGCCCCGCGATCGTTGCAACGTCTTGACGATTGCCGCATTCGGGCGCCCGTTCCTGCCGAATACTGGTTGCATGTTGACGGCAGATTCGCTGTTGCGATCCCTCCACATGTACATCGAGGTCAGGGGGACCGGACGATGCTGTTCGACGATCAACTCGACGTCACCGCGCCTCGACCGGATCCAATCGGTGAACTCTTCCGGGTTTGCGATGGTCGCGGAGAGGCAGACCATCGGAATCGATCGATCGAGGTGGATGATCACCTCCTCCCACACGGAGCCGCGGTGCCGATCGGCGAGGTAGTGGACCTCGTCCAGCACGACGACTCCGAGGTCATCGAGAGCCCTGGAGTCGTCGTAGATCATGTTGCGGAGGACCTCTGTGGTCATCACCACGATGGGAGCGTCTCCGTTGATGACGTTGTCGCCTGTGAGCAAGCCAACGTGCTCGGGTCCGTAGGCCGCGGTGAAGTCGGCAAACTTCTGGTTCGAAAGCGCCTTGATCGGCGTGGTGTAGAACGACCGTCGCCCTGCTGCGAGCGACACAGCAATTGCGCCATCCGCAACGAGGGTCTTTCCTGCACCCGTTGGGGCCGTGACAACGACGGAATGACCCTCGGCGAAGGCCTGCAGGGAGCGGCGCTGATAGTCGTCAGGCTCGAATGGCAGGCCAGCATAGAACTCGTCGAGCAGCGGGGTTTCAGGCGCGGTCATGTTCTGGCGCTACGTCGGGGGACGAGCGGTGCGAACAGACCAGGTGCGACAAGAGGTACGGCAGCGTTGGACATGGGGGCCGATGGTAGGCGAGCGTCTCAGCCATGACGCGAAGATGCCGCCGTGCGTGACGGCGGCACCTGCGGCCCCTGTGGATGTGGCTGGAAGCTCAGCTCCCCGATGCCACCAACCGCCCGAACCAGTCGTCCGTGTCGAGCATCGCCACGAACATGTCGATCTCCAGCTCAGTGATTGGGCTGGCGTCGACGGTGATCTCGTAGGCAACGCCGGTTGCGAGGAGGATCGTGACCACCCTTTGGCTCGCAGGCCTTCGCTGCATTGTGTTGCACGTCGGGCAGTCGAACCGATACGTTCCTTCGTCGCCGGAGCCCGTGAGCTCAAGGGCGATATCTGAGGTAGTCAGCTCGACGTCCCCGCAGGTCTCGCATGTCGTTCGAATGGTTGTCATTTCGCCGCTCCACTAGGCCGTCGTCTCCTCTTGACATCGGCAATTGGGGCGGCGGATAAAGGACTATTCGAGGGGTAGTCACTCTGTGCGGGCGTACGTAGTTCTGATGCGTCCCACGAGTGCATCGCGCTCCGTCAGGACCTCATCGCCTTCGACATCGGACACCAGGTCCCCGAGCTGCAACAGGAGGCGAGCGGCGGTCAAGGGATCGCTCACCGACATCGTGATCCGAACCGAACCATCGGCTCCGATCTCCGACTCGACCGGGTAGTACTCGGCGACCCATCCGGCTGACGGTTCCACCGTGAACGACACCGAAGCATCATCCTCCGATGGTCGATACCCGACGCCATCGTCACCGCGAAGGCTCGGCAACACGAAGGTCTCGTCGAGCTCTTCGCAAGCGTCGATGCGATCTACGCGGAACACTCGACGAGCCCTGGCCAGTCGGCAATATCCGGTGAGATACCAGTTCCCCCGGCTGAACGACACCGCCCATCCCTCGACGTCGCGCTGCGTCCGCTCGTTCGTGGCGATTCCCACATAACCGATGCGGACAACGTGGCGATTCTCGATCGCCGCTCGGAGGACGGGCACGAGCTCCGGAGTTGGAACGTCGAAGCTGACAGCACGCGCCGTGTCCTCACCGATGAGACCCACAAGCTTGTCGACGGCTGATGCGAGGTGATCGGGTGCCTGGTCCGAGGCCAGCAGCGTCGTCCCCGCGGCAAGGAGACCGAGGGCCTCCGGTGGCGTCAGACGGAGCGGCCGCGAGAAGTAGTCTGCGGCATCGACGAACACCTCGTCCTCGAAGATGTCAACGTCGATCAGGTCTCCAGGGCCGTAGCCGGGCAAGCCGGTCACAAACACGAGGTGAAGATCTTTCACGAGCTCGGATTGGTCCTTGTAGTCGAAGCGGTCTACCAGTTCGGCGATCTGCGCTCCGTCGTTCTCGATGATGAACGGAAGAACCGAGAGGATCCGAGCCAGTCGCCTGGCAGTCCTGGCGCTGCTCATGCTGACCCTCCAATGAATGCCAGGAACTCGTCCCTCATGGAATCTGGGGTGATGATCTCTGCCCGATGATCGAACCCGAGTATCCAGTTGATCACCGGGGCCGTGTCGTCGTAGGGAATCTCGACCAGGGAGGATTCCTCGTCGGAGGAGATGATGCGAGCCGAGCGCCATCGCGCCAACGCAACGCCAGCGATGTCGTTGTCGAGCCGTACCGTGGCACTGTTCGCAGCGGTCGGCTCCTGCACATCCGCCAGAACCGACGTCGGGTCGAAGTGTGCCGGCCGGTCAAATGCCTGGCCATCGTCCTCGATGGAAATGGCCGACATCCGATCGATGCGGAACACCTTCACGAGATCAATGTCGGTTGTCTCGGGACCAACGAGGTACCAGTGTCCGAAGCGATGGACGAGACCGTAGGGCGCAACCCTGCGGGCCTTGGACCGGTAGTCGAACCGCACCCGATGGCGATCGCTCACCGCAGCAAACAAGGAGCCGAGTGAGTCCAGATCATGTCCGAGGTCGGCGGAGACAGGACCCGCCGGGAGGGCACCTGAAGCACCCCCGAGCTTGAAGATCGCGGCGAGGTCGGTTTGCTGACCTCCAAATCTCACGGTCTCCGCGGCAAGGAGAAGTGCACTTCGTTCCTTGTCGGTGAATCCTGGATCCTCAAGTGTGTATTCGTCCGACGGAACGATGTAGCCGAGCTCGACCTCCCATATGTCCGTCGGAGTCGTGCGGAGCGGAACGCCAAGCGATCGGAGGAGATCCTTGTCGCGTTCGAACGTGCGTCGAAAGGCTTCGTCGGTCGGCTGGTCATAGCCGGCAACCGTGTGACGAATCTCGTCAGCCGTCACAGGACGGCCCACCGTGAGCAGGAAAGCAAGCAGATTCAGGATTCGTTCGATGACTTTGTGCATCAGTCGCAGCGTATCGCGCCCCGCCAGTGTGGGGAAGGACTCGCCTACAAGCTCTCTATCAGGCGGTCGACGCGTTCGTCATACGCCTTGAACGGATCCTTGCACAGCACCGTTCGTTGGGCCTGGTCGTTCAGTTTGAGGTGTACCCAATCGACCGTGAAGTCACGGCGGCGTTGCTTGGCCGCTTTGATGAACGCCCCACGCAAGCGGGCACGTGTCGTGGCTGGAGGTTCATTCATTGCGCGGTTGATGGCATCGTCGGTGACGATCCTGTCCATCAGTCCGGCCTTCTCGAGCTTGTAGAACAGACCTCGATTGCGGTTGACGTCGTGGTAGTTGAGATCGATCAGGGCGAGTTTGGCCGAGTCCATCGAGAGGGCGTGGCGTGACTTGTAGCGCTCGAGGAGGTGGAGCTTGGCCACCCAGTCGACCTCCCTGTGCAGCGTGAGGGGATCCTTCTCGAGACCGGTCAGGAGGTGCTCCCACATAGCAACGGCACGTTCGACCTCTGGCGAGAGCCCGGTGGCCCGTGCGTAACGCATGACCCGCTCGAGATACTCCCATTGGATGTCGAGCGCGCTGAGTTCCCTGCCGTTGGCCAATCTGATCTTGCGCCTGCATGTGGTGTCATGGCTGATCTCCCTGATCGCCCGGATGGGATTCTCAAGCGTCAGATCCCTGAAGACCACCTCGTCCTCGAGCATCTGCAGGAGCGAGACCATCGAACCGATCTTGACATAGGTGGCGTACTCGGACATGTTCGAATCACCGGCGATGACGTGGAGCCTGCGAAACCGCTCAGCGTCGGCGTGGGGTTCGTCACGCGTGTTGATGATCGGCCGTGATCTGGTCGTAGCAGACGAGCTTCCCTCCCAGATGTGTTCGGACCGCTGGGCGAGTGAATACACGGTTCCGCGCGCTGTTTGGAGGAGCTTCCCCGCTCCCGCCCAGATTTGTCTGGTTACGAGGAACGGGATGAGCGTGTCAATCATCCGTGGGAAGTCGGTCTCTCTGTTGATCAGGTAGTTCTCGTGGCATCCATAGGAGTTGCCTGCAGAGTCGGTGTTGTTTCGATAGAGGTAGATCTCGCCGCGAATTCCCTCCTCGGCAAGTCGCTGTTCCGCAGACTCAACGAGGCCCTCGAGGATGCGTTCTCCAGCCCGGTCGTGGGCGACGACATCGAGAATCGAGTCGCACTCGGGTGTTGCATATTCGGGGTGGCTGCCGACATCGAGGTACAGGCGGGCGCCATTCTCAAGAAAGACGTTCGAAGAACGACCCCAGCTCACGACCCTTCGAAAGAGATATCTGGCAACCTCATCCGGCGACAGCCGCCGCTGGCCCCGCAGGACGCAGGTCACGCCGTATTCGTTCTCGATTCCAAAGATGCGTCGCTGCACATCCCAAGCGTACCGTGACGCGGCCGAAGTCCCTCGGCATCAGCGTTGAGGCCTCAGTGACCCTCAGGAGCGGGCCGAGGCGATTTCGTCTCGTGTCAACCTACGGAACGTGCGCCGACTTCCTGATCGGTCGAGGAATCCCGTCTCCCAGGCATCGAGCTCGATGGCATGGTCGGTCGCGGTTTCGATTGCGGAACACGCAGCAGCAAGCGCGGTGTCAATGGTGACGGCAGCGCCATGCTTGGCGTCCATCGATGTCGCAATGGATTCCTCATCGGAACCGACCACGGCGAGTCCTTCGGCATCGCGAAGCGTTCCGTCGAACTGAATGTGGAACAGGTGGTCGTCGTCGGACGTCATGCCAACTTCTGCGACAACGATGTCGACCTCGTACGGCTTCACCTCGTGGGAGAAGATCTGTCCGAGGGTCTGGCTGTAGGCGTTCGCCAGTCCCTTTCCCGTCACGTCTGCCCTGGCATAGCTGTAGCCCTTGAGGTCCGCATAACGAACTCCTGCGACTCTGAGCGTCTCGAACTCGTTGAACCTTCCGACGCCTGCGAAGGCGACCCGGTCGTAGATCTCGCCCATCTTGCGAAGCGTCGGCGATGAGTTCTCACCCACGAGGAGTACCCCCTCGGTGACCTGGGCGACAACGATCGGGCGTCCCCTACCGATCCCCTTACGTGCGAAGTCAGCGCGATCTTTGACCAGCTGCTCAGGCGGGACATAGAACGGTGCAGTCATGGCCGTTGCTCCATCACCGAGGTGACAATGCCCGAGAGTTCATCGTCCTCGAGTTCGGTCACGCCCTCTGCTGTGACGATGAGCACGTTCGGATAGATGCCCCTGCGAGGATCTGGGCCGCCGGTGGCAGCATCTTCCTCAGCCGCAGCGACGAGTGCTTCAACGGCAACTGCGACCGCCTGGTCGCGGTTGAGGTCGTCTCGCCATGCTGTCTTCAGGAAACCCCTGGCCTCCATGCCGCCTGAACCGGTGGTCGCATAGTGCTGTTCGTCGTACGTACCGCCAACAACGTCGAAACTGAACAAGCGGCCCGAGGCTGTGACGTGGTCGAAGCCACAGAAGATCGGGATCACAACCAAGCCTTGGAAGGCGAGTGCAAGGTTGCCACGGATCATCCTCGCGAGATAGTTTGCCTTGCCCTCGAGGGAAAGCCTGCTCCCCTCGATCTTCTCGTAGTGCTCGAGCTCGGTCTGAAACAGCTTGATGAGTTCAACTGCCATGCCTGCAGTGCCAGAAATCGCGACGGCGGAGTGATCGTCGGCAGCGTAGACCTTGCGTACCCGACGATGGGCGATGATGTTGCCAGCGGTCGCTCGTCGGTCACCAGCCATGACAACGCCGCCCTCCCATGTGAGTGCAAGAACCGTCGTCGCTTCGGGTACCGATGGCACCTCGGCGTTCCCTAGCTCCCAGCTCGGCTGGGCCCCCCTCCCGACCAGTATCGACAGGAAGGATGAATCCGAAGGCTGCTCTCCGATCCTGAGGGGACCGAGTTCTCGGGTGTCGTCGGTCACTCGCCACCCTTTTGGACGTAGTTCTTCACGAACTCTTCTGCGTTCTCCTCGAGCACAGAGTCGATCTCATCGAGGAGGTCATCGATCTTGTCCGCGACGTCCTCGCCACGAGACGTCTGGGCGTCCTGGACTTCTTCCGCTTCGCGTTCTTCTCTGCCGCCTGCCCGTTCCCGCTCAGTCATCCATGCCTCCGAGTTTGTCGAGGAGTGTTGCCGCGTCCGGGCTTGCTTCGAAAAGGTCCTCCACGAGTGCCCTGGTCCCACGGGTGGGTTCCATCATAGGAACGCGCCTCAGCGTTGATTCACCGATATCGAAAACCAGTGAGTCCCAGTTCGCTGCGACAACGGCCGAGCCATATCGTCGAAGCGACTCGCCCCGGAACCAGGCTCGAGTGGTTTCAGGCGGCGTCGCAACCGCATCCTCAACCTCGCGATCGGTGAAGAGCCTGCGAATCCGGCCTGCGCCGACCAACCGATGGTAGAGACCACGGTCCGGGTTGACGTCGTGGTACTGGAGGTCAAGGAGCTTGAGCTTCGGATCATCCCATGCGAGGCCGTCCCGCCTGCGGTACCCATCGAGCACGGACAGCTTGGCTGCCCAGTCGAGGCGGTCTGCCACGGCCTCGTAGCCCTTCTCGAAGTCGGTGAGAAGCCTGCGCCATTCGACGAGCACTTGTTTGTACACCGCCGATATCGATGATTCCGAGACGAAGTTGTCGAGCAGTTCCAGGTAGCGCCACTGCATGTCGATGGCGCTGGACGTGGACCCATCAGCGAGTTCCAGGGGTGCGGTGCCGGAGAGGTCATGGCTCACCGTGGTCACTGCGGGGACCGGAGCTGCAAGCCGTATTGGCTCGTCGATTGCACCCTCTTGGAGGGCGAGCAGCATCAGCGAGGACGAACCAAGCTTGACCAGCGTCTGAACCTCGCTGAGGTTTGCATCGCCGAAGATCACGTGGAGCCTGCGGTATTTGCCAGGATCCGCGTGGGGTTCGTCCCTAGTGTTGATGATCGGGCGCTTCAAGGTCGTTTCGAGACCAATCTCCTCCTCGAAGAAGTCAGCCCGCTGGGTGATTTGGTAGTCCACGGGCGGCCTGCCGTGCTCGCTCCCCACCTTCCCCGAACCGGTGAGGATCTGGCGGCTCACGAGGAAACCGGTCATGGCATGGACGATGTCGCCAAACGGAACAGACCTCGCAACGAGGTAGTTCTCGTGAGCACCGTACGAGTTCCCCTTGCCGTCCGAATTGTTCTTGTGAAGGAGGAAGCGCTGACCTTCGGGTAGAAATCGCAGCGCATCGAGTGACGCGCGATGGATCACGACCTCGCCTGCCTTGTCGAACAGCGTCGCCTCAAGAGGGTCTCCACACTCCGGACTCGAATACTCCGGATGGGCATGGTCGACGTAGAACCGTGCGCCGTTGCGTAGAACCGAGTTCACGAGCCCTGAATCCGTGTCGTCAACGGGAAACTCCCCAACGCTGAACCCGCGCGCATCGCGGCCAGGACTCTCATCGTCGTAGGACCAACGGATCCGATCGGCTCCGTCGTCGTAGCCGTTGACCACCGCCGCGGACGCTGTAACAGGATTGAAGCCGGGGTCTCCGACCACGGCTACCCCGTACTCGACCTCGGTTCCGATGATGTGGACTGAATCCACGGGCTAGAGGTATTGGCCGGGAGAGACGGCTTCGATTGCACGTTGGTCGCCGTCACCCTGGATGAGTGTTCGGACGTAGACGATGCGTTCGCCCTTCTTGCCAGATATCCGTGCCCAATCGTCAGGGTTGGTCGTGTTTGGCAGATCTTCGTGTTCGCGGAATTCCTGGGAGACGGCGTCGGTCAGGTCGCCTGCCCTCAGGCCGGAGCCCGTTCCGGCGATCTCACGCTTGATGGCTTCCTTCTTCGCCCTCCGCACGATGTTCTCGATCATCGCACCAGATGCAAAGTCCTTGAAGTAGAGCTCCTCTTTGTCCCCGTTTGCATAGGTCACCTCGAGGAATCGGTTCTCCATACCCTCTGCATACATGGCATCGACCACCCGATTGATGGCATTGTCCCTGAAGTCATTCACAGAGCCGGCTTCATCGACCTCGCTCTGATCGAACGGGAGAGTCCCTGGAAGATAGATCGAGAAGATCCGACGTGCCGCTGCATCGGTGGGTCGCTCGATCTTGATCTTCACGTCAAGGCGACCAGGCCGAAGGATTGCTGGATCGATGAGGTCCTCACGGTTCGATGCGCCGATGACAATGACGTTCTTGAGTGACTCGACACCGTCAAGCTCGCTCAGGAGCTGGGGAACGATCGTCGACTCGACGTCGGAAGAGACGCCAGTACCGCGGGTGCGGAACAGTGAATCCATTTCGTCGAAGAAAACGATCACCGGTACGCCTTCGTCGGATTTCTCCTTGGCACGTTGGAAGATGAGCCTGATCTGCCGCTCGGTCTCACCCACGTACTTGTTGAGCAGCTCCGGTCCCTTGATGTTGAGGAAGTAGGAACGAGAATCGCCGGTACCGCTCTTCGTCCGAACCGCCTTCGCAAGCGAATTGGCGACGGCTTTGGCGATGAGGGTCTTGCCACAGCCCGGCGGACCGTAGAGCAACACGCCCTTGGGTGCAGCCAGGTCGTACTCGGCAAAACGTTCACGGTGGAGGTACGGAAGCTCGACGGCGTCCTGGATGACCTCAATTTGGCTGTCGAGACCGCCAATGTCGTCGTAGGTGATGTCCGGAACCTCTTCGAGCACGAGTTCCTCGACCTCTGGACGTTCGAGTCGTTCAAGCACCAGGTCGGTCTTTGGTTCGAGCCTGACGTGGTCACCCGCACGTAGGTACACATCCTTGGTCGGAGCTCCCAGAGTCACGACCTTCTCCTCGTCGCCCCTTCCGAGAACGATGAGACGATCGTCTGGCAGGACCTCCTTGACCGCAGCAATCTCGCCTGCCAACTCGAAGTCGCGAGCATCGACGATGTTGAACGCCTCATTGAGAATGACCTCTTGCCCGCGTTCGAGTTCCTTGACGTCAACGGTGGGTTCGACGGCGACTCTCAGTTTTCGACCTGATGACATGATGTCAACCGTTCCGTCCGGGTTCATCTGGAGTACCACTCCAAAGGGATTGGGTGGTGCGGTGAGCTTCTCGACCTCGTCTCGCAGGAGCGCGAGCTGCTCGCGAGTCTCGCTCAGCGCGGTGGTGAGCTTCTCGTTCTGGCCGGAGGCCTGGGCCAGCTGGTTACGAATGTCGAGGAGCCGTTCCTCGAGCAGGCGCACGCGCCGTGGAGCATCCTGGAGGCGCCCGCGAAGGACGGCAATCTCATCCTCAAGCATCCGGATCGTCGCCGGATCTTCTGGGCGCTGTCTATCGGACACAGATGACCTCCTCCACCGCGGAATCTCGGTGTCTCGCCAACCGAGTGTAGAACGTGAACCCCGTAGTCAAGCGCACACCTCGCCGTCCTTCAAGGGCATCGTGGCTCAGGGGGTCTGCCATCCAATGGTGGCGCCGGTGTGCATGGAGTCTTGTCCCGTCAGCTCACCGCCGGCACTACGATCGTGGAATCTCCTAGCCAAGGATTGAGAATGAAGGTCTGGATCGATCAGGATCTGTGCACCGGCGACGGATTGTGTGAGGAAATCGCTCCTGATGTCTTCGTATTGCTCGACGATGGGCTCGCCTACGTACGCGAGGGTGACAAGGTGTTTGCTGCCGCGGAGGGCAACCCCGAGGGTGCAAAAGGCGTGGCCACATTCGCTGATGACCAGCTCGACCTCGTTGTGGAATCTGCAGAGGAATGCCCAGGCGAGTGCATCTACATCGAGCCTTAGGCCCTAGCTGATTGTTCGGTCTGCCGATTGATCGGCTGGCGTTCGCTCCTGCTTCGGCAAACGCCGTCTGCCAACGGTTATGAAGCCGGTGTGGCCCACCATGCGGTGGTCGGGTCGAACCGACCGCCCATCGATGTTCCATGAGCGGTGCAACACCTCGAACGTCTCGACTGCCACGAATGACCGTGACTCCCCCATGGCCTCGCGCAGCTGTTGCACCTGGGGCACGGTCGGCAGGTAGGACGCAAACACCCCGCCACCCCTGAGGTGTTCGGCTGTGGCTGGAACGACGGTCCATGGCTCCGGGAGATCGAGCACGACGCGGTCCGGTCCGACCTCGCCGACGACGTCCTCGACGTCGCCTATGCGGAAATCGATGTTTGCCGGCACGTCGCCTCGGAAGGCGGCGACAAGCCGTTGGGCGTGAGTGGAATGGTCCTGGCGTAGCTCCACCGAGACGACCCGGCCCTCTGGGCCCACAGCCCGCGACAGCGCGACCGTGAGAGCTCCTGAACCCGTTCCGGCCTCGAGCACGGTGCACCCCGGCTCGATATCAGCCCAGGCGATGAGCGCTCCCGTGTCCTTGGGATACATCACAGCAGCACCACGTTTCATGTTCAGCACGTAGTCGGCGTGTCTCGGTCGCATGGCGACCAAAGCAGTTCCCGTGCTCGAGCGAACGGTGGTTCCCTCCGCTGAACCGATGATCTCGTCGTGGGGCACGGTTCCCTTGTCGTTGCGCAATGTCCTACCCGAAGCGAGGGTTACCAGGAAGGAACGGCCCTTGGGTCCGTAGAGAAGGCACGACTCGCCGTCGACAAACGGGTCCCCGGTTGCGGTCACGCGATGTCGATGAGTGCTGCAACGAAGGTCAGCACCATCATCGCTACGACAACCCAGATGACGATCTTCACCCAATTCTTGCGTTGAGAGGCCATGATGCGTCCTCAGCCTGCCGCGATGGTGCGCCCGTTCTGGACGACGCGGACACGCACCGAATGGTCAGCGGGCACTGACGTCGAGTAGATGAGGACCTTCTTCCGCTTGCCGAGGACGAGGCCGGCAAGGATCATCCCGTATCCGAGCCGTCGAATCTGCGGGAACCTCTCCCATGTCTCGCGCCGAGCGCCGAGAAACCGTCCGGTTGCGACGAACCATCCGGCGCGCACGAGGACGTTGAACCGACTCCAGAGGAGCCGACGGACGCGGAGGGCGAGGAGCGTAATCACAGGTGGTAGACCTCGACGCGGATCCGGTTCCTGCGTGAACGCCAGATGCCGAACGCCACAATCCCTACCACGACCACGGCCACGCCGACGGCAATGACCGCTGCGTTGGTCTTGCTGGCCTCTTCTACGTCGAGGACAACGCCCTCGATCTCACGCAGCTTCGCCTCCAGGTCAGATTTGTCGATCTGCGTTGGTTCCTGCGGGTGGTCGGTCGTCATGACGATTCGCCTCCGTCAGATTCTGGATAGGTGTCGTGGACGCTTCGGTCCGGCACGAGCTTGACGACAAGCGCAAGGAAGGCCACGACCACCACGACGGTGATCAGATAGGCGAGCGACTCCCAATAGGGACCCGAAGGAAGGAGATCGTAGAGCGCACGAAGACCGGCGACAGCCAACAGGATGAGCCCGATTGACCACAGAGCTGTTGCTCCCACTGAATGTCCTGCAAACCAGCCGAGCTTCTTCGCTTGTCCGACCGTCTCCTGGATCAGATACTCGCGAGCCATCTCGAAGAACTCGCCGACCAACTTTGGGATGTCCTGTATCTGGGCCATGGTCCTCGTTTCGCTCAATGGCAGGCTAATCGAATCAGGAGGCGACACGTCCCACGGACACCCGCGACCTCCGTCGGCTACGATCAGGAACCGTGGACACGGTTGACCCGGTAGGGGGATCAGACGGGGACGCTGCGCAACAAGCCAAGCGGAACGTCTTCCCCATCGTTGGCGGCCAGGCGATGTCGCTGTTCGGCGACTACATCGCCTTCTTCACCCTGCCGTACTTCATGCTCTCTCTTACTGGCGAAGCGCTCGACCTCGGTCTCACCGCTGCTGCCGAAACCCTTCCCATGCTGCTGTTCGGCCTCGCAGCCGGAGTCTTCCTCGACCGCCGGAGACGCCTCGGTCGCACACTGATCACGGTCGACCTCGTACGGGCCGGAGCCTTCGGCGCCCTTGCCTATGCGTCAACGACCGACTGGATATCGCCAACGATGATATTCGCCCTTGCGTTCCTGGTCGGATCAATGGCAGTGCTATTCGATTCCGGCCTCCAGACGTGGATGACCCGCTCCCTCCTGCCGGACGACTTGATCAGGGCGAACACACAGCTCGGTCTCGCGCGTACGATCACCCTCAGCGTCGGGCCGCTCGCTGGCGGACTGATCGTTGCACTGGCTGGAGGGTTCTCCCTGGCATTCGCGATCAATGCTCTCACTTTTCTTGGCTCAGCCCTACTCCTCCTGATGGTGAGACCGATCACATCTCTCGCACCCCAACCTGTCGAGTCGTTTCGAGTCTCGTTGGGTGAAGGTGTCAAGGTTCTCTTTGCCGACGGACGTCTCAAATGGGGCACGCTTGGCGGCACGCTCACGAATTTCGTGTTCCAACCGCTTGAAGCGCTGCTCGTGCTCTTCGTGGCCACAGAGGTTCTCGGAATCGAAACCATGGAACAGGCGCTGACGGATGAAGGATGGAAGATCGGGATCTTCTTTGCCCTCCAGGCGGGCATCGGTTCGATCGGCGTAGCGTTTGCTGGGAAGCTGGCGCGCAGGATTCCATTGGGAACGATGTACCTACTCGGCCTGACGTTGCTCGGAGGCGGCTTCCTCGCCGTGACGCTGATCGCTTCTTGGATTGCCGTCATTCCAGCCGGAATCGCCGTGACCGGCGTGACATTCGTGAACGTGGCACTGGTGACGATGCGCCAGCGCCTTGCTCCTCCCGAGCAGATGGGTCGCGTCATCGCCGCATCGCGGACCTTCGCCTGGGCCGGCCTTCCTGCGGGTGCGGCAATCGGAGGTCTCCTGGCCGGATGGTTCGGAGTCGTCCCGGTCTACATCGCGGGATCGGTCGGAGTTCTGGTCGTGACCGCGTTCCTTGCAACAACGCCGCTGTATCGCGATCCGGTGATGGCATTTTCCGACGGCGGGATCGAGACTGAATCTGCGTAGCTCAAGCTGGTTGTGCTGCGGCGCACTGCATCGGTCCATGGCATTGGAAACTCATGCACGAGGCTGCCTGGCCTTTGACCCGTTCGTGGCGACCCACTCACCGGAGCGCGTAGGACCCGCCGACGTCGCCAGGAGCGATGACTTCTAGAAACGCATGCGGCTCTTGGACTTCTTCTTCTTGGTTCCACGGCGGGAGTTGACCATCCAACCCAGTGTGAATCCAAAGAGCGTGGCAACGATGATCCAGACCATGATCTGGGACGCTACGTAGGTCATTGGTCGCCTCCTTCAACCTCAACGTACAGGGCGGTGAACTCGATCCTTCGGTTCCGTGCCCTGCCGTCTTCGGTGGCATTGCTTTCGATTGGCTTGCTCTCTCCGAAGCCAATGATGTCAAACCGTTCGCTGTCCTGTCCGTTGACGATGAGATAGTCAAGGACTGCCTTCGCTCGCTGTTCCGACAGGAGGAGATTTTCTGAGTCGGGACCACTGTCATCAGTATGACCGGCGATCACGACGCGAATTCCCTCAGGTGCGGTTTCCAGGGCGACCAGGACTTCGTCCAGGAGGGCGGTTCCCTGTGGCGTGAGCTGGAAGCTCTTGATCTCGAATTCGACAACTTGATCAAGGATCAAGGCGTTGAGGTCCTCCTGAAGTTCTACAACCTCTTCCTCAGTGGGTCGGGTGTCGAGCCATAGGACTCCCGGGGTTGGTGAGAACCCAAGTTCCGTCGCGACGGCGAAGACGGCACCATTCAAGGAGTCCTTGAGGCTCTTGTCCTCGACCTCACCCGAGATCGCCACCACCCGTGCATCTCCGTCCACCCTGAGGAATCCGGTGGGGAGCTGACCTGCGATCGAGTGCAGGAGGCCGAGCGCAGGACCGATCCACGCTTCGTCGGCAAGCCCCTCCTTGATCGTCACTCCGTCCATGTTGACGGCGAGGAAGGTCTCGTTCGCATCTGGCGCAACCGAGTCCATGACGAACGCCAGCTTCTCCTCCGTGGACAGCGCGCCAGTGAGTGTCACGACGCCGTTCTCCCATGTGGCCTCGAGATACGACCCGCTCACGACGGCAGCGTTTCCTCCGTCGGTGTCGATGATCCAGATCTGGCCCTCGACCGACTCAACGCCGGAAACGCTTTCCACGGCGGCGTAGGCGTTCTCAGGATCCTGGCCCTGGACGAATGACCCCCGAACGGTGACGGTGGCGGCATTGGCCTCAACCTCCACCAGTTCGAACCCGGCGGCCGCAAGTGCGCTGGATGCCCGAGCTTCGAGATCCTGCTCGATGTTCTGGGTGCCGAAGCGAATGGCGAAGAAGGAGATGGCGACGAATACGACGAGCGCGATGAGCGCGAATGTGACCCCGGATGTGACGGTGTCATCTTCCTGCTGTTGGCTACCGAAGCTTGGCGGAGGCGTTGAGCGTGTACCGGTGTACTTCGCTACGTCGCCAACACTTCGTCCCTTTGACCGTGCCATTACTCACCTTCGATGGTCTCGCGAGGGTATCAACAGACCCCGCAACCGCTCGTACTCAATTCTTCGGCCCATCTGGTGTCCCACCGTAGGACTTCTCAGACGACAGCTTCTGCTGGTGGCGTGTCCTCATCATCATCAGGATCGAGGACTGCAGCGAGGTCGGGTGAACGTGCTGCGCCGTACTCGAGCATGCCGACGACCGCGGTCTGAAGCGCCCGTACCCGCTCGATCAATTCGGTGTGCTCTGCCTCCAGTTCGGAACGAACATCGGCCGATTCCCTCTGGGCCGCTGCGATACGTATCGCAGCCTCGTGGCGCGCTGCGTCGGTGGTCTCCTGTGCACGGCGCTCGGCCTCTTCAACGGCATGACGCCCGCGCTCGGCCGAATCAGCCTCGAGCTGTGTCGATTCGGCGCGTGCTCGCTCCTCGATCGCGGCGGCCTCACGCTGAGCGCCTTCGAGTCGCTCCTTGGCCTGCAGCAGTATGGCTGACGACTCCTCCTGTACCCGGCGAGCCTCGGTCTTGGGGACCGCGGTCAGGCGATCAGCTTCTTCGCGGGCCTCGATGATGATCTCTCTTGCCCGTTCCTGGGCTTCGTCGATGAGCTTCTGCTTCGTCTCAGCAGCAGCCAGGAATGCAGCTTCGAGACTGCCCTCGGCCTCCTGGGGTGATTGCACGCGACGCTCGAGGGCGTTGGCCCGAACCGTCTCGCGCCGCAGCTCGGTCTCGAGCGCTTCCACATCGTCGGCGACCTCGTCGAGGAAGACGGACACCTCGTCTGCATCGAAGCCCCTGCGTCCCTTCGAGAATTCCTTGGAACGTATTCGTTTTGCAATCGTCTGCATTGCGACCCCTCGTGTCGTGCAGGCTTT
>Ga0265303_10000525_pt1 | contig 21654 bp, 17 predicted proteins | sample Helome_2_FD_192494 | JGI IMG/M metagenome (GOLD analysis project Ga0265303, IMG submission 192494) | Marine sediment microbial communities from subtidal zone of North Sea - Hel_20160317 (Illumina Assembly) | ecosystem: Environmental > Aquatic > Marine > Subtidal zone > Sediment ... | reverse complement strand
CCTGCTCCAGGCGCTTGAGCTCCGCTTCGGCCTGCTTGATCTGGACATTGCCGCGCTCAACCGCCAGTTCGTAGGTTCTGGGATCAATTTGAATCATCCGGGTCTTTTGTTGAACAAATCCGCCTTTCTTAAACGCCGGATCTATTTCGACGATCTGTCCTCGAACCTGGGCGACCAGTTTCAATGATTCACGTGGTGCAACGGTTCCGAAGGCCTCCACTACCATTTCAACATCTTCGGTTTGGGCCGGCAAAACTTCAACCAGAAGTCCCTTATCAACCGGTACCTGCCGTTCGGCCTTGGGCCGCATAATGACCAGCACCACCGCAATAACCAGCGCGATGAAAAGGACGACCAAAACCCGGATGGTTTTAAACAACCCACCTTTTTTCATGGGAGGATTACCCCTATCGAATGCTGTAATCGAATTGTATTGATTGCTAAATATTTCAGAATTAGAAATTTTAAGATTTTATTATAAGGTCTTTGATATTCGTTTTCAAGTTCTTTTATTATAATTACGAAATATTCGCCACAAAACAAATGGGTGTGTTAAACAAAAAAAGCCGTCTGCCCCGATCGGAAACAAACGGCTAAAAGTTAAGGGATTCGCCCAATCGGATTGCGGATCATTTGCCTTCTTGGATTTTTTCCGTCAGTACCGGAACGAAATCTAGCAGATCATCCACCACACCCACATCTGCCACCTGAAAAATGGGTGCTTTAGGGTTCTTGTTAACCGCCACGATAAAGGGATTGCCCTTGAGCCCGCCCAAATGCTGGAAGGACCCGCTGATCCCCAATGCCAGGTAAACCTTGGGTTTGACTGTTTGACCGGAAGTCCCCACCTGACGGGATTTTTCCAACCATTTGGCATCCACGATCGGTCGCGAGCATGATACCACTGCCCCGATGGCCTCCGCCAGCTCATCGGCAATTTCAATATTATCCTGATCTTCAATTCCCCGGCCGACCGAAACAAGAACATCCTCCTTGGTAATGTCAACATCGCCGACTTCGGCCTCAACAATTTCCTGAAACCGTCTGCCAACTGTCAAATCCCCGGAATCAGCGGATTTATCAACCACTTGCCCGCCGGCCGAACCGGATTCGTCCGGCTGGAAGACGCCCGGGCGAATATTTATAACCGCTCCGGCGGAGATATCGCAGTTAACATGGGTGCTGACCTGTCCGCTGTATTCCTGACGAATCACCTTAAGGGTATCACCCTCCAGACCATCAATATCCGCAACGTCGGATACGAAGACGGAGTCCATTTTAATCGCCAGCCCCGGAGCAAGATCCATTCCGAAGGTATCATGGGCAACCAGAAAAACTGCATCCTTGGGTAAGACTTTTACCAGCAGTTTGCGGATGGCTTCAGCATTGGGATAGGCCAGGGCGTCGTTGTCAAATTTCCAGACCTCCTTATAGGTTGCCGCCACTTCATTGCAAGCTGCATCCAGATCAGCCCCTGCTCCGGTGACTATGGCCGTGACAGGAGCATCCGGATAAATTTTTCCGGCCGCCTTTACCAGCTCCAGAGCGGTATCATCGGCCTTGCCTTCCTTGTGAGTAATATATGCAAAAACCTGTCCGGCCATTATTTTATCCCTCCTTTGGCTTTTAAGATTTCGATCAGTTTCTCGGCGATTTCCTCTGAGCTTCCCTCAAGAATCTCGGCACCTTCACCGAACTCGGGAACAAAATAATCCACCCGTCTGGCCCGGGCACCGGCGTGGCCAACCGAATCAGCCGCGATACCGAGATCAGTTGCTCCCCAGACGGGAATATCAACCGAAGCGACTTTGCGGATACCCCGGATTCCGACATAGCGCGGTTCGTTGATACCGGTCTGGATAGAAAGCACACAGGGAAGATCGATCTCGTTCATTTCCTGGTTGCCGCCTTCGATCTCGCGTCCGACCTTCAATTTTTGGTCGTCCATAACTTCGATGGCATTGACAACAGAGGCATAAGGCACATCCATCAGGGCGGCCAGCATTCCGCCAACCTGTCCGGCGCCGTCATCGGCCAGGGCACCGGTGAGAATCAGGTCATAATTGCCTTTTTCAACGGCAGCCTTGAGCAGGGTCGCAGTGCCTCTGCCGTCAGATCCTTCAAAGGCATCATCGGACAACAATATTCCGTTGTTGGCACCCATGGCCATTTCTCTTCTGACCACCTCTTCGGCATCCTCATCTCCGACGGAAATAACGGTCACCGATCCGCCAACATTGTCGACAATTTGAATGGCTTCTTCCACCGCATAGTTGTCCCATTCGTTGACCGAATATACGAGATCGTCCCTTTCAATATCGTTGCCGTCGCCGGCGACTTCAATCTCGTTTTCGGCGGTGTCAGGGACCCGCTTTACACAAACCAGAATTTCCATTTTAACCTCCTATTACATTTAGACTTAACTACTAAAAGCTTTAACCTTCGTTTTTGTTTCGAATTTCGGCCAATTTTATACGAGATTAGGCGTGTTTCGTATTTTATATGCTTGTAAAGCAACTTTTCTATGGTTCTTAATTTAATACCATCTGCCCAGCAATTAGTTCGCATAAATCGATAGCTTCCATCTGGCCTTCCAGTCCGGCGACTTTAATTGCGTCTTCAATGTTTACCAGGCAAAAGGGGCAGGCAGTCACGATGACATCGGCCCCGGCTTCTTTGGCCATTTTTACTCGGAGCACCCCCATGCGCTGTTCTTCTTCAGGCTCATAGAACAGCATCAATCCGCCGCCCCCGCAACAAAACGATCGATCGCGGCAATTGCCCTCCATTTCGACTCTTTTTAGATGGGGAATGGCATCAAGGGCTGCGCGGGGATCTTCATAAAGACTATTGTGCCGACCCAGATAGCAAGGATCATGGTAAACATACAGCTTGTCGGTGTCTTCCACGGGTTTAAAACGAATTTTTCCCGATTTTATGTTTTTGACAATGGTTTGACTGATATGCTCCACCGGCGGAAGATCTTTGTAATCTTTTTTCAGGGCATTATAGGCGTGTGGATCGGCGGTAACAATATTTTTAACACCGGAGTTGAGGATGGCGTCGGTGTTTTGATCTTTGAGATCCTGAAACAGCATTTCCTCGCCAAACCTGCGCACCTCATGGCCGCTGTCCTTTTCAGCCTTGCCCAGAATACCGAAATCAATTCCGGCACCGTGTAATATTTTCGCGGTCGCCCGGGCTATCTCCTGCATACGGTCATCAAAGCTGGATATACTGTCCACAAAATACAGGGTTGCGGCGGATTGGCCTTTTTCAAGAACTTTTACCGGAACGTCGGCGCCCAGTTCCCTAATCCATTCGGCCCGCTTACGTTCCATCTTTCCCCAGGGGTTGCCTCTCTTTTCAAGGGCCCCCATGGGTTTCTGCAGGGACTGGGGCACCATGCCATCGTCCACCATCCCGCGTCTGAGGTCCACCATTTTGTCGATGTATTCAATTCCCAGGGGACATTCCTGCTCGCAGGCCCCGCAGGTGGTGCAGGACCATATCTCATCCTCGCTATAGATATCGCCGATCAACGGCTGGGCCTCGCAACCATTGCTGCCGAGGATCGGATAGTGTTTAAACGCGTAATCGCGCCCCTTAATCGAGATAAAGCGGGGCGATAGCGGCCGGCTTACGGCATTGGCAGGACAGTGGTCGGAACATCGGCCGCAGTCGGCACAGGTGTAAAAGTCCAGCATGTGCTTCCAGGTGAAATCCTCAAAGACCTTGACGCCAAAAGATTCCAGATCGTCCAGCCCTTCATCATCTACCCCGTGGCGAACGGGTTTGACATTGCCTCTTTCCAGACGCATAAAAAAGACATTGAACAGGGAGATTACCACATGGAAATGCTTACCCATGGGTAAAAAGCAAAGAAAGAAGAAGAAGACAATTTCATGGATAAAATAACTGGCCGAATGCAAACTCTGCAAAGCCTGCGGTGATGCTCCGCTCAACAGGTGCTTAAAAAACCACACCAGAGTTAAAGGTGCTGCAAATTGGGCGTGGAGCCCTTTTTGGATTTCAGCCGCTATCAGACTGGCTTCAAAAAAGCTTTCACTGATAACCAACGTCGCGATAAGAGCCAAGACCAATAAAGCTTCCCAGGTATGATCACGGCCGTACTGAGGCGGCACCGTATAGCGCGCCGGTTTAATAATTCCCCGCCGCACGGCGGCAATTGCAACGGCAATCAGCACCCAGGTAGCGGCGTAATCCTTTATTACGTTGTAAAAATCACCGAAACCAGCGCCGAAACCGGGCAGCGCAAATCCGTCCACGAAGCCTATGAAAACAAGTTGGGTGGAACGGGCCCCGAGAATTAAAAATCCGGCAAACAGGAATATATGCACCACCCCGGCCAGCATATAGCGTGGATGCCGCCATTGGGCCAGCCAGATTTTTAATACCGATTGGATTCGCTCCCTGAATCTATCAAAGCGATCGTCCGGTGCTGCTTTGAGAAGTGGCACCAGTCGTTTGAATAAAATATAGGCGAATATACCCAACCCTGCCAGGGGAATCAGGACATAAATAATATTTGCAGGGATACCAAGAATCGAGGAAGAAGCCGGAGAAATCAACGCAGGTTGCATGTTCTTATTTCACTCTCCTTTCGGGACCTTTGCAAAAAGGAATTGTTGACAAGATCTCGAATTTTTCTTTAGTTCTTACGATTTTAGACCAAGGCGTTCCATTATCATGAATACAGCGTTCAGACAAGGCCAAGCTAGTAAAAAAGCATGGTGCATGGCGCATAAAGCATGGCGTTCGTTGTCACAGCCGACTTCTGACATTCGGTCTTACACGCTATGTGCTCTGCCCTCTGCGCTTTGCCTGATGTTTAATATTGCCAGTGACCAGCGCAACCCCTCTGGGCCGAAGGCCGCAACCCGCAACCCGTAACCCGCAACCCGCCGTTACCTATTTCCCCCCAAAGGCGTCCTCTTCAATGTCCACCGCCGCACTATTGGTTGCCAAAATGGCATCCATTTTACCCATGGTCACCGGCAGGATGCTGTGGGTAAAAAATTCAGCACTCTTTAGCTGACCTTCATAGAAAATCGCATCTTTTTTCTTGGCACCATTTGCCAGCTGCTGGACCGCGATGGTGGCGCGCCAGAGAAGTTGCCACGCCAAAACCACATCACCGGCCACTTCCATAAACGGGTAGGCATGGGCAAAAGCCGCCATTACTTTGGGCGACATGGCTGTTTGCCCGAGATGCAGTGCAACTTCCCCCAGTTTATTGAGTGCCTTTTCCACTTTATCGGCAAATCCGGCGGTTTTTGAATCAGCCTTGGCGGCTGCAATGGTCTTTTGAATCTCGACCATTAAATCCATGATCGGCTTGCCTTTATTCATGCCAAGTTTTCTACCCAGAAGATCCATGGCTTGAATGCCGTTGGTCCCCTCGTATATCGGGGTAATCCGGCAGTCCCTCAATAACTGCTCCATGGGATATTCTTTGATATAGCCGTAACCGCCGTAGACCTGGATGCCAAGGTTACAAACTTCCAGGGCTTTGTCCGACACATAACCCTTGGCCACCGGTATCAATAAATCAATAATCCCCTGGTATTTGGCTTTTTCATCCTCTGTTTCGGAAATATCTCTTTGGTCATCGCACATGCCGACGTAATACAAAAGGCTTCGCATCCCTTCTACATAGGCTTTCATGGTCAACAGCATGCGCCTGATATCCGGATGCTGGATGATCGGAACCGACGGGGCGCTTTTATCCAGCATGTTTAACAGGTGCCGCCCCTGAACCCGCTGTCGGGCATAGTTGACGGCATACAAATATGCCGTTGTCGCACAGGCAAAAGCCTGGATTCCCACCAGCAGACGCGCTTCATTCATCATCACGAACATGGCCCGCATGCCCTTGTTTGCCTCTCCAAGAAGCAGTCCCCGGCATTGGCCCTTGCTGCCAAGTGACAGGGAGCAGGTTGCGTTGCCGTGAATTCCCATCTTCTCCTCCACGCCGGTGCAAACCACGTCATTGGGTTCTCCCAGACTGCCGTCTTCATTGACCCAGATCTTGGGCACAATAAACAACGATATGCCGCTGGTACCTTCCGGCGCACCCTCGATGCGTGCCAACACGGGATGGATGATATTTTCGGCCAGGTTGTGTTCGCCGGATGATATAAAAATCTTATTGCCGGTAATCGCATAGGTACCGTCCGCATTTTTTGCTGCTGCGGCCGTCAGAGCCCCCAGATCAGAACCCGCCTCAGGTTCGGTCAACAGCATGGTACCCGTCCACTTGCCGCTGTACATGTTCTTTAAAAAAAGGTTTTTCTGCGCATCGGTTCCAAAAGTGTCCACCAGTTTGCCGGCACCGTGGGTTAACCCGGCATACATCATAAAGGCGAAGTTGGCGCCGTTCATGTAATCACTGGCCGCCAGGGCGACAGCACGCGGCATGCCCTGCCCGCCCCAATCGGGATTCTCGATCATGGCCAGCCATTCACCTTCTTTTAAAAGTTCCCAGGCCTTGTGGAATGATTCGGGAACCGTTACCTGACCGGAGTCAAAGATTGTGCCTTCCCGATCACTTTCCGCCTGGGTTGGTAAAATCTCCTTGATAGCTAAATTGCGAGCTTCGGATACGATAAGATCTATGGTTTTTTTGTTGAATTCGGCAAAAATATCATGCTTGCTCAATTCCTCAACGTGCAACTGCTCGTAGAGAACGAAATCAACATCCCTTCGATCTGCAATTTGCTGTGCCATTTTTTTTCTCCTTTTTTTATTTTGCTTCCAATACGGTCTTTATACGAATTAGTATTCGATTTTCATTTGTGTTCAACAGTCCCGATCCCTCTGATAAAAAGCTCCACCAGGGGATCGGCCATGGAAACCAGATCGTAATTTTTATCCGAATGCAGCCATGTATTGATAACTTCATCAACGGCGCCCAGGATAAAACGTTTGACCAGACCGACGTAGAGATCCTTACGGATGCTGCCTTCCTGTTGGCCGGCCTCAACGATTTCAGAAACCAGGTCCTGATACATCTGGGACATTTCCCTGATCTGGGCTTCCCCCAGGCGGCTGCTTTGATGGGTTTCAACCTGATACACCACAGCCATGTTTGGATCCCGCTGGAATTCCATAAGATGTCGCCGGATAAGGTTCCTCAGTTTGTCCAGACTGTTATCGGCCTGATTGACTGCCGCCCGAAATCGATCAAAAACCTGCTTGGTTCTATCGTTGAAAAACTGCAGCAGGATATCGTCTTTATTCTTGAAATATAGATAGATGGTACCATCCGCCACGCCGGCCTCTTTGGCAATCTGGGCAACGGTTGACTGGTAAAAACCCTGGCGGGCAAACACTTCTATGGCGGCATCAAGGATAAGATGGTACTTGTTGTTTTTAGCTTTATTACTGATTTTAGACCTCCCGTCTCTAAAAACCAGAGCTCCGAAAAATGAATGATTGTTCATTCATATTACAAGCCTGTATGATCCCTGTCAAGTCTTAATTGCAATAAAATTATATGGGTTTTTATATTTTTTTAATAATTAATTATAGGTACTTATAAAAATACAACTATAATACTATCAATATAATATTATAAATATATACAATAGCTAAATAATGAATATATATTCATTAACAGATTCAAAGCTGAGAACAAAACCAAGTGCTCTTTTTCGACGGCATCGCCAACCTTTCAGATTAACAATTGCTTTGTGTTTTTTACTGTAATATTAAACTCCTGTGTATAGATTTTGTGGTTCTATAGCGGTTGTAATAATTGGTCGGTGTGCAGGAGGTTAAAGCCATGGGTTTAAAAAATTTGATCGCCCTTCTCATGGGGGGATTGATGACCATCCTGGGCTGTCTGACGGTGGTTGCAGCGCCATCAGATTCGAAACTTAAGGTCGGCATCAGTCCATTTTCACCGTTCGTGATGTTAACCGAAGGAGAACCCACCGGGGTTTCCATTGATTTCTGGCACCAGATAGCCCTCAAATTGAATGTTGAATATGAGTTTGAGGTATGTACAGGGGTGGCCGATAAACTGAAACGCTTAAAGGAGGGCCGGATAGATATCGCCATCGGCGGAATTACCATCACCGAAGAACGTGAAAAGATATTTGATTTTACGCATACGCAGTACCACACCGGGCTTGATATTCTAATTCTCAAATCGGAAAATTCCTCCGTGATATCCTTAATTTCCGCGTTGTTTACAAAAAATAAACTCATGGTTTTGGCCTGGGTTCTGCTTCTAATCGTCGTCGCCGGCCATATAATCTGGATAGTCGAACGGAGCAGTAAACGAACTACCACCACTTTTCATCAAAAATATTTTCCCGGTGTGTTTGAAGGCATGTACTGGGCTCTTGTAACCGCCAGTACCGTCGGATACGGCGATAAAGTTCCCAAGCGGTGGGTTGGAAGGATATTAGCCGGATTTCTTATCATTATGTTTCTGCCCATATTCGGCTATTTTATTGCCCAGCTGTCCTCGGATCTGACTGTACGAAACCTCCGACACCACATTAGCGGCCCGGAAGATTTGGTGGGCAGACAGGTTGCCGTTGTTAAAGGAACGACCAGTCAGAAATATATGGAAAAGCAGCGGTCATATATTTATGCATTTGACAACATCGAAAATGCCTATGCGGCCTTATTGACAGAAACCGTGGATGCGGTGGTTTATGATGCTCCCAACCTGCTTCATTATGCCAACGGTGAGGGCAAAGGCAGGGTGATGGTGGTCGGAAAATTATTTGCCCTCCAGGATTATGCCATGGCCCTGCCCCAGGGCAGCAGGTGGCGTGAAAAAATTAATCGAGCAATCTTAGCACTATCTGAATCCGGTGACACCAGACGCATCCGGTCGAAGTGGTTCGGGGATGAAAAAAGCTAACTTCTAGTTGTTACCGGGTGATTGTTGATTGATAAAATTCAGAACTTCACGTCCGATAGAATTACCCGGGTGTTTCACGATCATTTGTTCGGCAATCTGCCTGGCCCGGGTAAAATTTTGTCTTTTGAGGTAGTGATCGGTCAGGGCATAAAGATAATCCAGATTGTCGGGCTCAATCTCAAGTGCCCCAAGCAAAGCCGCTTCGGCTTCTGCGTCACGCTTTAGGATCTGCAGTAGCAATCCGAGGTTGTAATGCACCCGCGATCGTTGAGGCAGACCTGCAGCAGCGGCCGCCAAATACCGCGCAGCCTCTTCAAACTTCTTTTTTTCTGCCAGCAGCAGTCCCAGCGAATACTGTACTTCGTGCAATTCAGCATCTGCAGCGACGACTTCACGCAGCAGCACTTCGGCCTCATTCTTGCGTCCTGTTTCATCGTAAAGCATGGCCAAATTAACCTTGGCCGGGTAGAACTGGTTATCTATGCGGATGGCGGCCCGGTAATTATCAATGGCTTTATCCGGTTGATTAAGGCTGCCAAAGAGGTTGCCCAGATTGTACCTGCCAAAGGCAAAGTCGGCCGAATATTCCATAGAAGATTGGTATTCACCCAGGGCGTTCTGATAGACTTTTTTCTGGCCGGCATCCAGCCGGGGGGCTGATATTTCCGTCATTCGCCGGGCAGCCTCCGTACGAACGGCCTTCACCGGATCATAAAGGGTGGATGCCAGCAACCCTGTCTGTCTTTTTAAATCCGATAGGTTCAGGTGATCTGCCGCTGTTCGTCGAATCAGAGCTTCATCATCCATGAGCGCCAGTTCGTAAGCCTCACCGGTTAGAGATGCCGGATAAGACCCCAGCAGCGACAGAGCCGTCGCCCGAACGATCACCGGATACAAGAGATCACCTGCCAGCCTGGTCAGGTCCTTATAGGCTTCCGGCAACCGCTTGCGGCCGGCATCAATAATGGTGCCGTAATGGGCGCGACGTCCCGGGCCATACCATCTGGTAATATATTCGTTGGACCATTGAGCTGATTTATCGATATGGCAGCGGTTACAGGCATTGGGTGTGCCGAACTTGATACTGAAATCAGGTCTGGGTAACCGAAAACTATGGTCCGGTCTATAGTCATTGCCCATGTAATAGCGACCCGGCATGTGGCATTGCGCGCACTGGGCGCCGGTACCGACTTCAAACAACACTTTGCCGTCAGCCGCCGTAATGGGATCTCCCTTTTCACCTTTCTTTTTATGGAAATGATGCGCTTGGGTGTCATAGACGCCCGCCCGGTGACACTGCAGACACAGCTCGTTGCCTGATTTAACCGTCTTGATGCTGTGCACATCATGGCAGTCACTGCAACGAACCCCACGCCCGTACATTTTACTCTGGGTAAATGAACCGTAAACGTAAACTTCGTCCTGGATCTGGCCATCGACAAAATAAAGCCCTTCGACCAATAGACTGGGCAGCATGGAGTCCATCAGATCCGGTTCGGCATGGGTGTAGTCACCCAGGATGGCGCGCCGGGAATGACAGGGAGCACATAACTCCACCTGGGCGCGTGAACTGATCCCTGAGGTTTTTACCACCAACCGGTAATTTTCTGTGCTCGGTCGGGCCATGTCCGGCAATTCAGCCCAGGCCACATGCAGCGAGCCAGGTCCATGACAGGCTTCACAGCTGACATCGATTTCCGACCAGGTCGTCTGATAAGAATCGGAGTTGAGGACATAATTTTTTTTCAAATTGGTGGAATGACATTCGGCACACATGCCGTTCCAGTTCTGACCGGCATTGGTCCAGTACAGCCAGTCCCCGGGATCGATAGGGGCATCCGGATACAGGTGGAACCATTTATTTTCTTTGGCATCCCAGGCAATGGGCAGACATTGCAGGCGTCCACCCGGAAAAGGAATCAAATATTGCTGCAGGGGATAGACGCCAAAGGTATATTTTATTTCAAAATCGCCCATTTGACCGCCCGGGCCCCGGGTGTGAACAAAAAACCGGCCGTCCTGGCGGTAAAACCGGGAGGTCACGTCAAAATATTGGAAGCGGGCATTGTCAAAGTTACCCAGTATGCTTTTTTCGGTGGCCTCGTCCATGGCCAGATCGTGATGTGAACCCTGCCATTTATCATATTCGCTTTTGTGGCATTCGGCACATTTTTGCCCGCCGGCGAAGGCGGCCGCCGGTTGCATCACGACCGGCGGCTGCAAATACGTTTGTTTCACCAGATAGGCCGGAATAGAAAGCATGATGACAAATGTTGCAATGATTCCGGTTATTTTCCAACTTGTCATTCAAATCACCACTGAGTATAGGACAGATAACAGAAATCAAGCCTTCTGCTTTGGGTATCTAACTTGCTCTATTTTAAATTCACCCCGTTTAAGACGTTTACCGGTGTCCACCTTCACGATATCATTTTCAATATACACGGCATAAATATCCAGCGCCCTGGGGGCGGGCGCATTGATGACGTTTCCGGTAATATCGAAGGCCGAAGCATGACAGGGGCATACAAACTTGTTTTCTTTTTCCACCCAGGGCAGCGTGCAGCCCAGGTGGGTGCATTTGCGCGATAAGGCCAGAAAACCGCCGTCTTCCAAACGCGCCAGGTAAAAGCGCCCCCGCACAAAGGCAGTCACCGAGTTCGGAGTAAATTTGTCGACGGGCCCGCCAATGATTACCGTATCGTCACTATCCGGCAATGCTTTTGATTTTCCCGGTCGCAAAAAAGCAGCGGCAACCGCAATAAATTCAACCAATGCCACAAAACCCAGAACGACCCAAAGTTTATTTAGAAAATTTCGACGAGAATTATCCGGCTGATTTCCAATTTCTTGTTCTGACATCATTTTTACCATCAGGTGAACGCTTTCTAACTTTTAGAGATAATTGATTATTGTACAACTTAATATAGAGGTTTGTCATTCCCGCGAAGGCGGGAATCCAGTCTAACCACTGATCTTATCGTACAAATCCACCCATTGAGGATTTTGCTCTTCAATTAATCTCAACTTCCACTTCCTTCTCCACTTTTTTATTTGCTTTTCTCTTGTGATTGCCCTTTCGGCACTGTCATGAACTTCATAATAAACAAGATTTTTAATATTGTATTTTTCTGTAAATCCTTCAACCGTATTATTTTTATGCTGCCATACTCTTTGGACCAGATTAGAACTCATACCAGTATATAATGTTCCATTGCGTCTGCTGGCCAAAATGTAAACGTAGAATTGCTTATTCATCTTTTTTATCTGGATTCCCGCCTGCGCGGGAATGACATCTGGATTCCCGCCTGCGCGGGAATGACATCTGGATTCCCGCCTGCGCGGGAATGACATCTGGATTCCCGCCTGCGCGGGAATGACATCTGGACTCCCGCCTGCACGGGAATGACATCTGGATTCCCGCCTGCGCGGGAATGACATCTGGATTCCCGCCTGCGCGGGAATGACAGAGGAAAGAACTCTCAGAAATATTTTAATGCTTTATTCACGGTATCAATGCTGAAACCTTCCACGGCCACATTAATGCCATCCCACTGCCGCGAAACCAGATACAGGTTGTCGTCAGAATAATAAAAGCGACCAGCAACAGGATAAACACCGATTGAATAACTTCATTGTTGGAAGCGATATACTTTTTTTTCATAAACCAGTAAAAGCCGATGATACCTGTCAGAGCCATCGATGCCGGTAACATCCCGCTGCTGATAACCACCGGGATTGAGGGTAGCCAGGCGCCGAAATCGATAATATATTCATCTGCAATGATTCCCAGCGGTGTGGCAATTAAGCCTACTACCGCGGCAACTATCGACATTTGTCGACCGCGGTCCGAGCAAAACCAGACACCGGCAGTATCGGTATCATAACGCCAATAAGGCAGGAGCAATAAGGCCGCCAGAACAATCAGCGGGATCGCCATCACAGCGACCAGCGGGTGGAAATGCAGCAACAGCTCCTGGATACCGGCAAAATACCAGGGTGCCTTGGTAGGGTTGGGGCTGAGCCCGGGGTTGGCCTTGGCTTCCAGGGGGGCGTTAAAAGTGACGGACAATACCATCAGAACGGCAACCAGTGCCACGGCCACGACCAGTTCCCGTACAATCAGATTTGGAATAGCGGCCACCGATCTCCCCCGATCTTCAGAATCCTCCTGTGGTGCGCGGGGAATCACCAACCCGCCGGACTTGCGTACCCGCCAGAAGTGAAAAGGCATCAGAATAAGCAAACAGGCGGGAATCAGGGCGGTGTGGATCGCATAAAAGTTGGAAAGCGTCGCCGGTCCGATATCGACGCCGCCCCGGACCAATTTTTGCAGTCCGATGCCGATTCCGGGGATGTAGTCCAGCATACCGGTGCAGATGGTGATAGCCCAGTATGCCAGCTGATCCCAGGGCAGCAAATATCCGCTAAAGTTTGAACCCAGGACCAGAAGAAACATCAGCAACCCGATGATCCAGTTGAATTGTCGGGGCGTATGGAAGGCACCGGTAAAAAATACCCGTAAAAAATGAAGAAAAACAACCAGCAGCAACGCATTACCGCTCCAGTGATGAAGGTTGCGGATCAACTGCCCGAAAAGTATCGAATCCTGGAGGTAAATGACGGAGGCATAGGCTCTGTCGGGAACCGGCTGATAAAAAAATTTCATCATCAGCCCGGTTACAAATAGCATGCCCACCAGTACCACTGCCATTCCGCCAAGTCCCCAGGTAAGCGTGAATTTTAATGTTGGTTGCGGAACAACTTTCGGCCGAAAGTGTAACAGAAGGCTGTTGAACAGGCTCCGGTAGCGTTGACGATCGATGGGCTTTTGGTAGGTTCCGGGAAAAATCGAATACCAGATTCGCTGAAAAATATTGAACCGGTCCGTCGTCGCATTTATGGGCGGCATAAATTAGTATCCCGAGATCTGTATCTTAAAGATGATAGAGCGCTATATTAGCTAATCCGTGGCTATTTTATTATCCTATTGCTAATATTCAGTCAATAGGTGGCACACGCAGAGGGAAGGACAGGACGGGAGTGCGGGCTGGTTGATAGGATGGGCATATCTACCAAATCATCATCAAAACACACAAACAGCTGACAACCATCAGCGCAACCCAGTCACGCCGGCTTGAGGCCAATGCGGGATCGGTCCGGTTTTCCGTAAACCCCCTGGCTTCCATGGCTGCCACCAGATCATCTGCATGCTCAAAAGTTCTACGTATTAAAGGAAAACCCAGTTTTATCAGTCGATAGACAGGATTTTTGCGGTTCTGCACACAGCGCGCTTTTTGCGCTTCCAGGGTTTCTTTGGCCTGATCGAAAATCACCGGAACAAACCGCAGGATCAACCCCATCATGATGGCAACTTTCTGTTCCGGAATGGACGGGACGGGTTTTAAAAACCACTGCACGGCAGCTTTAATCTCCGACGGTCGGGTCGTTGAAATAAGGGTAAAGCCCAGCAAGACAATAAAGGCCAGATGCCAGCAGACCAGAAAACCGGCATACAGGCCCTGGCTGGAAACCGAAAAAAATTTAAAGTCTATCAGGGACCCACCACCGGTTGAAAGCACGCGAGCCATAAAAACAAATACCAGCAAAACAAAAAAATAGCGCAGTTCCTTAAACCCTGATTTCAACGGCAGCCGGGCATACATAATAAGTCCTATCAAGAGGACGGTAATAATTCCCAGGGAGATAAAATTCAGGTTTAGACATACCAGGCTGAGTATAATGACATATAGAAGCTTAAATCTTGGATCCAGGTTATGCAGCAACGAGTCCCCGGAGAAATACCCGAAGGATGTCAATTCAGCCATGATTCAGCCTCCAGCCCCAGTCGATAAGCACAGGGCTCCCGAACACCAAAGGCTTCAAGGTGACCGACAATTTCTAAGGGGCTTCCATCCCTGACAATTTTTCCACTCTGCATTATAATCAGGCGATCGACATGGGCAATAATCTTTTCCAGATCATGGGTGCTGACCACAATCGTATGGCCGGATCGATGCAGATCGAGAATCTGCTGCAATACCTGCTTAACCCCCGGATAATCAAGGCTCGCAAAAGGTTCATCAAAAACGATCACCCTGGGTTCCATGGCGAGGACACCTGCTATGGCAAGCCTGCGTTTTTCACCCCCCGAAAGAAGATGCGGTCGCTGGTCGGCCAGAGCCTGCAATCCGACGACCCGCAGGGCTTTGTTTACCCTTTTGTTGATCTCAATGCGTTCCAGACGCAAATTTTCCGGACCGAAGGCAACATCCTCACAAACGGTTTCACCGACAATCTGGCTGTCGGCATCCTGAAACATCATTCCCACCAACTGACGTGCATTTAACAGATTCTCCTCAACCGGAATATCCATCAGGCGGACCATACCTTCAGTAGGTAAAAGCAAACCGTTTAGATGTCTTAGTAAAGTCGTTTTGCCGGAGCCGTTGCGACCGGCAATCACCACAAAAGATCCTTCCCGAATTTTAAGATTGACGCCCTCTATGCCAACAGTACCATCGGCAAAGCGATGACTGAGGTTTTCAATTTCGATGATGTTCATATTTTCGCGTTGCGGGTTGCGGGTTGCGAGTTGCTTGTTACGTGGTTCGCGTTACGGGTTGTGGGTTTCGGGGTGCGGGTTGCACCTGGGGTTTTGCACTATACCAAAAGCGTTCGATTGAGGCCGAAGCTCAACTCGTAACACGTACCTCGTGACCCGTAACCCGAATAATCGGTCTTATGGCCCTGGCTATTGCAGCCGCTCCCACAATTTTCAGAGCATCGCCGATAAGAAACGGAAACATACCGATGGCCAGGGTTTTGGACCAGGTCATTGCGGTCAGGGTTTTCAGCCAGGTCACGCCGCAGGTATACAGAATCAGGGTTCCACAAATCATGGCCAGGATATCATAGCTGACGCGAGCCGCACCTTTTCCGGAAATGTATCCGACAATAAACACCGCCGGCAGATACCCGATCAGATAACCGCCGGTGGGCCCAATAATGCGACCGATTCCTCCCATCCCGCCGGCGAAAACCGGCAACCCGCATGCACCGGCCAGCAGATATACGCCGACGCTGGCCAGTCCCCATCGGCTTCCCAATAAAAGGCCTGCTAAAAAAACAAACATGTTCTGTAAAACGATAGGAACCGGCCCCACCGGAATGGAAATATAGGCGCCGGCTGTCATTAAGGCGGCCAGCAGTGAGGCAAACACCAACATTCGAAGTTGACTGGAAGAATTCATTGGTGAAAACAATCTCCATAGATAATTTTCTTAAATGAACCGTCGGCGAGCTTGACTATTAAGGCACCGTTCTCATCTACATCAACCGCCAGACCTTCGGATACCTCTCGCCGGGTAACTATCCTAACCGGACGCTGTAATGTGTTAGTATACTGTTTCCACTCTGAAATAACATTTTCAAAATCTGCATTTTTCAGGCGGTTTTCAAATTCATCTAAAAACCTGGATAACAGCCTGATCCGTGAAACCTCCCGTCCCACCATCTTTTTTAAAGATATGGCTTGCGGTTGCACCCCGGCCGGGTCGTTGTTGACATTGATCCCCATGCCGATATTGATAAAAAATACCCGATCCGCTTCGGCCTCCAGTTCCGAGAGCATCCCTGAGAGTTTGCGATCATCCACCAGAATGTCATTGGGCCACTTGACGTTGGCTTCGATCTGATACATTTCACGCAGCACCCGGGCCAGGGTCAACGAAGCCAGAAAATTCACTCTGGAGCTCATGGGTACAGGAATTTCGGGTCGCAAAACGAGCGTAAAATATAGGCCGCCGTCGTCCGACAGCCACTGCCGATTTAATCTTCCCCGACCTTCGGTCTGGCGTCCGGCAATCACCACCGTAAAATCGGGGCAGTTTTTGCGGGCCAGATCTTTGGCGGTATCCATAGTCGAGGACAGCTCGGAAAAATAGTGAATGTGAGCTTCCCGGTCCGGAAATTCCCAGGAATAAAGGATATCCGGTGAGTCAATGAACTGGTATCCATTGGAGGCTGAAAGAATATTATAGCCAAGCTCTTGAAGCTTGTGGATGTGCTTCCAGACTGAGACTCTTGAAATTTTTAGGGTTGAGCTAAGGTATTCTCCGGAAACGATCTCCTTCCGGAACCGGAGTTCTTTTAAGATTTTTCCTTTCATCACTTGTTCTTCACTTATTTGGTTAACCTTAAATAATAGCTAGGGTAACGAACTATTTAAAAAAAGTCAATCGTTAGAATCGAAAGAATGCGCCCAAAATCAGCTGGCGACGGTTTCCCAGGCCTCCTTCGGCCATAACCTGCCATCTTTTTGTTATTTCCCATTGTCCTCCGAAAAGGAAATTCCAGTGTTCTTCATTTTTGAGGTCAATTTTAAAATTTATTTCTGCAGATGGCAACGAGGGATCGATTTCCCTCAGATTGATATCGTCGGTAACCGTTTGCTTGTAGTCCATGTACATCGCACCGACCCAAAAGGCCAAAGAACCCCTAATTGCGGCAGGATTAACCAGAACGCCCAGTCGCGGTGAAACCGTCAGGGTTTTTATCTCGCCGTCGACAACATCGACATTGGAATGGGTGTAGTTGATATCCAGGCTGCCAAAAAATTCTTTGTATCCGCCCGCCAGGGTGACCCCCCCGCCAAAGGTGGTGCCATTATAATCGATGTTTAAATTTGTACTTGTCGCATCGGTAATTGGTGTAGGTCCGACAACCGGCAGATCAACGATAATAGCCGGAACATTCACGTCCAATTCGGCTTCGCCGTTTATGTAGCCAAATATTCCGTAGACATTGGCAAACGGCAGCAGCCACAGGTCCAGTCGAGCTGTCGTAACGGCATCATGGGCTCTGGCATTGCTAAATGCTACACCACTGATATCAAAATTTGTGTTTCCGGTATCTATTTTTAAATTTCGGATCTCAATCCCCTGATCCATGTAAACAAAATTAGCTCCCACGCCAAAAGGCAGCGGCAAATCAAAGCCCATTTCACGTATTTTTTCACCCCAGATAGGGAGTTTACGGGTGATTGGTTCGATCGTCTCTTTCTTTTTGTTCGGTATTTCTTCTTCCCCGAGGGGACTTTCATCTTTGATTGGATTTTCCGATTGAGCTCTCAATATGCTCAGATAGGGATCATCGAGCAAAAGATTCACCCCATTAGGAATCAGATCGGGTTTATGGTTCAAGCGATAGGAAATATGATTATCATCGTATCCAATATCTGATGCCGCCTGACCGGATACTACCAACACACAGACCAGGACAATAGGTTGCAAAATGAAAACCCGGACCAGACTAAAACTCAAATAATTGGCTGCATTCCGCAGATAATGCTTCACACTCACGATCAACCCCTTGAAGATGAAGTATTCAAATTGCTTGGTCAACCCGACGCTTTTCGGGAACTGTAGAATCTCAAATTTATCAACCCCTGTCAATCCAGTTCATCCCCACGCTTGTGGGGAACACTCTTCCTGGAACCTATTGAAATTAAGGAGCTTAATTGGTGGCCAAATTCTTACCGGCATCTTTTACAGTATGTGTTTGACAAAGGCACACTAAATTCAAAAGTAAAAGCCGACAAGGTCCGGACCCTGGATAAAAGTAGACTGGTTAAGCTGGTCCGTGAATTGGGAATATCAGAAATAGAAGCCATCGAGAAAGCCCTAAGAATTCACCTCAAATTATAGTCTCATCTCTCAGCCAAAAGTTAGAAGTGGCTTCAAGGCCCCAGATCAGGCCAGAGGGCAAGGCGTCATGTGAATTGAAAGCGGAGCGTACACGAAGTAGGTGAGCATTTCAATTCGCGTGACAACGCCGCAATATGGCCTTAGATGAGGCTTTGAAGCCACTTCTATAGGCTTTGCTCAATCACCCGCATACTTTTCCATTTCCCCCGCCTGAATCGCCCGAAGGTTATCGATGCCAGCAGGAACAGGAATAACACCATACAGGTCCAGGCAAAATTGAGGCCCAGGCCGAAAACTTCCATGCCGACATACAGCGGCATTACCATTCCAAAAAAGGAGAGCAATCCGATGCTCCACATGATAAATTTAGTGTCGCCAGCACCTTTGAGCACCGCCGTGCTGATCATATACAATCCATCAAGTAATAAATAGGCGGCCACAAACCTCAAAACCACGACGCCCATCCCCTTGATGACGGCAAAACCTTCAGGGCTGATATCCCTCGGACGGAATAAATCCAACAATGGTTGGGGCACAAACAGGAAGAGCAGGATGAGGACGGATATATAGCCTGCAACGATGACCATCGTAGCTTTGGCCGCGGCCAGGGCCTGATCCGGGCGATTGCGGCCCAGAGCCTGGCCGACCAGGGTGCTGGTGCCGAGGGCAAAGCCCATTAAAGGCCTGAAAGATACCGAGTCAAGGGAGATAGCAATGTTGGTGACCGCCAGCTCGGCTTTTCCGATCCGCCCCACCATAAACACAAAAAATAAAAACGCGAACACATCCAGGCTGAACTGAAGCCCGCTGGGTACTCCGAAACGCAGAAGTCTTCGAAAAAGGTCGAGATTGAAATGGTAATTTTTCAGGACCTTGAATACGCGATCATTATCACGGGTAAATACGATAAATGCGAATAAAGCAGTGACCACTGTCCATGAAAAAACCGTTGCCAGGCCGGCTCCTAAAATCCCGAGCTCTGGAAATATCCAGGCCCCGTTGATCAGGGCATAATCCAGGGGCACGTTAAGGAGCATACCGATGATATAAATTATCATCACGGGTCTGGTAGCACCGCGACCGGAATAAAAGCTGGAAAGGCTCATCCCGACAATGTGGATACCCGAGCCTAAACACAGAACGCGGAAATAAACGGCCTCCAGCTGTTGCACTTCCGCCGCATGGCCGACCAGTTGAAACAGGGGGCCGGCGCACAGTGAAAGCCCGACCATGATCAGCCAGGCAATCATAGATAAATAAATGCCCTGCCACATCGCCCGGCCCACCCGCTGCAAATCCCCTGCTCCGGTATACTGGGCGATGATGACATTGCTGTATCCGGCCGTGTCGGCAAAAAAAGAAAGAAATACAAAGGCCGAAATCCCGGCCGGCAATGCGGCAGCAATGGCATCTATCGAGTAATTTGCAAGAAATACCCGATCGGTAAACGTCATCACCACCGTGGTAGTCATACTGATCACCAGCGGCATGCTGACGCGCATTATGTCACGATAGCTGCCGGATGCCTTGGCTGTACCTGACGGAAACTCCATTTTACCTCGACTTCTATTTTGCAAAGCTAAAAAAAAACCCTGCCCCCTAAAAGGGACAGGGTTTGATGCTGGTTAGATTGCAAATTCAATTGCTGCCTTCAACCGTTTGGGTGCCCGGCTCAATGGGATGGTCGTCCGGTATGCGGGCCATCTCCAACTCGGCGTTTAGAACGCAGACATCCTGTTTGGCCGTTTCCTTACTCACCGCAATCCCGCGAAATCCCCCGGATTACATGGCCGACTCTGGATGAAAAACCAAAACATCCTGGAGGTCTTCTCCCAGGTATACCCTTTCATTCGGCCCCAGTATCCCTAAAGAAAGGCAGATGAGAGTCCACATGTGAACGACAGGATAATTGCCGCCGTAATGCTCACTGAGCTCATGAATCTGGGCATGGCAGTTATGGCAGCCGGCGATACAGTAATCCGCGCCGGTTCTCTTTATCTGTTCGTCCTTGAGCCGGCCGAATTCCAGACGATGTTCTTTCATGCCGGACTGGAGGAAACCGCCGCCGCCGCCGCAACAATAATTGTTGGACCGGTTGGGCGTCATATCAACAAAGTTTTCTTCCCCGACGACGGATTTGACCACATATCGCAGATCTTCGGCAATCGGATCCCCAAAGGTCTTGCGCACGATCTGGCAGGGATCCTGGACGGTAAATTTAATTTTCAGATCCTTGTTCCAATCGGAATTTACCTTGAGCCTTCCCTCGCGGATCCATTTGGCATAGTATTCATAGATGTTCTTGACGACAAAGTTATGCTCGATGTTGAATTTTTTCAGTCCTGCCAGGACTGAGAAGGTTACGTGCCCTCATTCGGTGTTGAGAAAGACCTTACAGCCCAGGTCATCGGCCTGTTTGGCCGCCGTGCGGGTAATGTGTTCCCAGGCTTTGTTGTCGGAAAGAAACATGCAGTAGTTTTCTCCGCCCCATCCCTTGCTGCCGTAGGTCCAGTCTACCCCAGCCACATGCAGGATTTTCCACAGGGGAACCATTTCGTCGGGTTCGGTGACCGGTTCGCGGGAGTTCTGATTCAAAATAAATTCAGCGCCCTGTTTGTCGATGGGCGCCAGCATGTCTTTAAATTCGGGTTGTGCTTCCTGATATTCTTCGAGGACGTCTTCCACCACGAATTGAAAATCTTCCGGGCTGGCCCCCATGGCGCTGCAGCTGTCATTTTTCAGCGCCATGTCACAGGAGCCTAAAATCCCTTTGGGGCGCTCCTCGCGCGGTCTTTTACCCCTGATATTGTAAATGAGCTGCGGAATGTCGATCTTCATGGGACAGACATAGATACAGCGCTGGCACATGGTGCACATCCAGGGCCAGTCAGAGTCTAAGATCTCCTCGTCCAGACCCATGGCCGCCATCCGTAAAAATTTTCTGGGATCCATGTTCTCCAGGCCCGTCGCCGGACATCCGGAAGAACAGGCCCCGCATGTCAGGCAAAGATTCAAATTCCCGCCTTCGGGAATAAGTTTTTTGAC
>Ga0265303_10000524_pt1 | contig 21668 bp, 20 predicted proteins | sample Helome_2_FD_192494 | JGI IMG/M metagenome (GOLD analysis project Ga0265303, IMG submission 192494) | Marine sediment microbial communities from subtidal zone of North Sea - Hel_20160317 (Illumina Assembly) | ecosystem: Environmental > Aquatic > Marine > Subtidal zone > Sediment ... | reverse complement strand
CCTCAATCGCCCCGATCACCATTCGACCCGTCGAGTTCTCGATTACCTCTGGGTTGCGGTTCGGCTTTGCCCCATGGTCAACCGCCATCTCGAACGCTGCGGTCGCGTCGGGCACGAGGAACCCGACATCCTTGACCCCCGGACCGTGGAGTCTCACATGGTCCGAGATCTCGTGATCACCATCTTGGGCACCAGTGACGATGAACCGGATCTGATCCGTTCGAAGGAGGTACGACGACCGATCCTTGACCCCTGTTTCTGGCCCCGCGTATCCAACGATCTCCATCCCGAGGAGCGCACGGAACGCCTGAGCCGTCATGAAGGCATTGCCAACCCACCATTCAACGGGACCGAAGCCTTTCATGGGGAAGGGATCGTTCGATGCAAATTCCTTGGCTCGCAGGGTGAGATCGGTGTCCACGAATGCTCCTCTCGGGTTGGGACGAGGCGGTTACGCAAGTATGGCAAGCACGCTCGGGCTCGGTTTGAGAAGCGAACAGGATTCGGTAGCAGGGTGCAGTCGCTCGCCAGCGCGTAGCATGGCCGAGTCAGCCCAGCGCCTCCGGAGGACCGCACATGCCCTACTACCGCTCAGTCGGGGAGATCCCAGCAAAGCGTCACACCCAGTTCCGACAGCCGGACGGGTCGCTGTACGCCGAGGAGTTGATGGGCGAGGAAGGCTTCTCGTTCGACTCAGCGCTGCTGTATCACCGTTTCGCCCCAACAGCGCTCAATGCAATCGAGGCCGTGGACATCGAGGATCAGGAGACTTCGCCGAACCACCCGCTGCGGCCGCGCCACTTCCGCACCCATCAGCTCAAGGCTGGTGGCGATGCGGTCATGGCCAGGGCAGTGCTCCTCGGCAACGAGGACTGCACCGTCTCGTACTTCGTTGGATCCGAGAGCTCGGAGCTCTACAAGAACGCTTCTGGTGACGAAATGGTGTTCATCGAACAAGGCACGGGCAGCCTCGAAACCGTATTTGGCGCCATCAGGTTCTCACCTGGCGACTACCTGATCATCCCGGCATCAGTGATCCATCGGTACGACCTCGACGAGGCCTCCGAGCCAGTTCGCGCCCTCGTACTCGAGACCAGGGGCCACATCGGCCCTCCTCGGAGGTACCTCTCGCGCAACGGGCAACTCCTTGAGCATGCGCCGTACTGCGAACGAGACCTTCACGGGCCGGCGGAACCCATCCTGCGGGATGGGACCAATGTGGATGTGCTCGTGAAGCACCGCGGCGGTATGACCCGATTCGTCTATGAGAACCACCCGTTCGATGTCATCGGGTGGGACGGGTGCCTCTATCCGTACCGATTCTCGATCCACGACTTCGAGCCCATCACGGGTCGCATCCACCAACCTCCCCCCGTCCACCAGACCTTCGAGGCGCCCGGTGTGGTCGTGTGCTCGTTCGTGCCAAGGCTGTTCGACTACCACCCCGATGCGATCCCGGCTCCGTACAACCATGCCAACGTCGATTCAGACGAAGTGCTGTTCTACGTCGACGGTGATTTCATGTCGCGCAAGGGGGCAGGTATCGAGAAGGGGTCCATGTCACTCCACCCCGGCGGACACACCCACGGACCCCAGCCAGGCTCGGTGGAAGCCTCCATCGGGAAGGAAGGAACCGAGGAGTTGGCAGTGATGATCGACACATTCCGTCCGCTCGACCTTGGTCCCGGCGCCCGCGACAGCGAAGACGACAGGTATGCCTGGACATGGCTCGAGGGAAGATGAGGCTGGTCCTTGACGCCCGTACCGCAGCCTTCGGAGGCTTGATCGACTACGCCGGTCTGTTCCCACCCGCGTCGAAGCTGATCGACGAGGCGGTTGCCGATTACGCCCGCCTCCGATCTGAGGACTCGCGATGGATCGTCGGCAAGTTCCTGTGCCGTGCATCCGAGCTCGAGAAGCTCGCGGCAGCAGCCGTCCGCCACATGAGGCGGGGCGATGTACCGTGGGAAGTTGGCGCCATCTTCGACATGGGTCCAGGTGTCGCAGCGATGCTGGTGAACGACTTCCAGACCGAGATGTCACCCGCTCTATCCGTCACGTCTGTGGAGGCGAAGACACCGAGGCCGGATGGCGACGCGATCGCGACCACCGTCGAGTCGATTGGGGCACTCGACACGGACACTGCGATCTTCGTGGAGGTGGTGAGGGGCCAGAGCATGGGCCCACAGATCGAGGCCATCGCTGTGAACCTTCGCTCACGGGGACTCAGGGGAGGTGCCAAGCTCCGCTGCGGAGGACTCACTGCCTTGGACTTCCCGACTGTTGAGGAGGTCACAGACTTCCTATGGACTGCGACAAACGAACAGCTGCCATTCAAGGCAACGGCAGGCTTGCACCAACCCATCCGTCACTTCGACACCGATCCCGATGTGTGGCGCCATGGGTTCGTGAACCTGCTCGTGGCATCCGTGGCCTGCAACGAGGGAGCGGACACGGAGACGATCGGCGCGATCGTTGCCGAATCAGACCCTGGCGCGTTCACCGTGTCGGCGGCAGCAGCACGGTGGCGCGATGTGTACCTCCCAGGCTCCGCCATCAGGCGATCACGACGCAACGGTCTGATCGCCTACGGCTCGTGTGACATCGACGAACCAATCTCCGCACTTGCGGATCTCAACTTCCTGGGAGGGGGAACATGAGACCTGATCCGAACATGCGTTCCTGGGTGGACGTCGCCGAGGGGTCTCCCTTCCCCATCCAGAACCTTCCCTACGGGGTGTTCAACGACGCCAACGGTGCTCGCTGCGGGGTGGCCATCGGCGACGTGGTGTTCGACCTGACGCGTGCCGAGTCCGAGGGACTGTTCGAAAACACGGGCCTGGAACACGACACCTTCCGATCGACCACGCTGAACCCGTTCCTCAATCACGCACGAGGCGTGTGGTCGATGGTGCGATCCCGCATCACCGACGCCCTCGACGCATCGGACCCCGACGGCGAGGAGTTCTGCAGAGCCCGTCACCTCATCGTGGACCATCCCGTGTCCATGGGGATGCCCATCGATGTAGGTGACTATGTCGACTTCTACTCGTCGGAGCAACACGCGACCAACGTCGGCGAGATCTTCAGACCGGATGGGGAACCACTGCTTCCCAATTGGAAGCACCTTCCCGTTGGCTACCACGGCCGAGCAGGCACCGTTGTCGTGAGCGGGACCGACATCTATCGACCCTACGGTCAGCAACGCGGCCCGGACGGTCCCACGTTCGGACCAACGCAGAAGCTTGACATCGAGCTCGAGGTTGGTTTTGTGGTCGGTCACGGGCATGAGCTCGGCACGCCCACCCAGATCGACGAGGCGGAACACCACATCTTTGGCATGGTGCTCGTCAACGACTGGTCGGCCAGGGATGTCCAGGCATGGGAATACGTTCCGCTCGGACCGTTCCTCGGCAAGTCTTTCGCCACAACGATCTCGCCATGGATCGTTCCGCTGGAGGCCCTCGAGCCCTTCCGTTCTCCGCCACCAGCGCAGGTTCCGGAGCCGCTCGAATACCTCCGATCGGACCAGAGACGAGGTTTCGACATCGATTTGGAGGTTGCCCTCACTGCCGCGGCGTCCGACGAGGCATCAATCATCTGTGCCACGTCATTCGACTCGATGTACTGGACAGTCGACCAGCAACTTGCCCACGCGACCGTGAACGGTGCAACCGCGCGTGCTGGCGACTTGTTTGCGTCCGGGACCGTCTCCGGTCCTACGAGGGACCAGTTCGGCTCACTCCTCGAATCCACCTGGAACGGCACCGACCCAATCACTCTGGCCGATGGGTCGACCCGCACCTTTCTCGAGGACGGAGATACCGTCACCATCACCGGAACCTGCTCGGCCCCCGGCGAGGTTGCCATCGGCTTCGGAGCCTGCGAGGGAACAATCGTTCGATAGCTCCAGTGCCCTGGAGCTCGACCACCCAAGGCTTCAAACCTCAAGGACCCCTGGAGCCCCACAGGCCGACGCTCCAGAGCGGCGCACGCGCAGCGATACTGGGACTCATGCGGAAACCAGAACTCGACCGTCGACCAGCAACCCGAGCAAACGCAGTCGTCGCACCCATCCCTGGATCGCCGCCCATGGCGATCGACGGCATCGCGTCCCGATTCGGGCTCACTCTGCCATGACTGCAATGCGGATCCTCGGCGGGACGGATGCCTCCGGTCTCGGCATCAGCATCGGACTCGAAAACGGCCTCCAGGGTGCCGCCACGACGCAGGCGCCGTATCTCGACGCGTCTGGACTCACGGTTGTCCCAGGGTTCATCGATATCCAGATCAATGGTGCCTTCGGTTCAGACTTCACCGAGGATCCGGAAACGATCTGGGACGTAGGAGCACGACTCCCCGAAACAGGGGTCACCGCGTTCTGTCCAACGATCATCACATCCCCCGATGGCAGCATCCAGGCGGCTCAGGCGGCAATGGGCCAGCGGCCACCAGGGTATGTCGGCGCCGAGCCCGTCGGTCTCCACATCGAGGGACCGTTCCTTTCCCCTGACAAGCGGGGAACGCATCCACTGAATCTGCTCCGCCATCCCGGCGACATAGCCTTCACACCAGACCATGTGTCGATCGTGACGTGTGCACCTGAGCTTCCAGGTGCCATCGAGTTCATAGCCGAACTCTCCACCCTTGGCGTCGTGGTGTCGGTGGGCCACTCGGCCGCGACCGGGGATGAGACCCGAGCCGCCCTTGACGCAGGAGCGACGCTCGGCACCCATCTGTTCAACGCCATGCCACCGCTCACAGCGCGCGAACCTGGGGTAGCTGGCGTCCTGCTGGCTGACCCGCGGGCGTTCTTCGGCGTCATTGTCGACGGACACCATCTTGACCCCGCGACGCTTCGGCTTGCCTGGAACGCCGCACCTGATCGTTTCTGCATCATCACCGATGCAATCGCAGCAGCCGGTCAGCCAGAGGGTCGCTACCGAATCGGCTCGGTCGAGGTTGAGATGAGCGACGACGTCGTGCGCAACGCCGACGGAACGCTCGCCGGCGCGGCGGTGACGATGGATAGGGCGCTTGCAGTCCTCATGAAGGCCACCGACGCGCCCCTGTCGGAGGCGATCGCCTCGGTCACGTTCAACCCCTCGGAGGCGCTCGGTTCGTGGGATCGGGGACGACTGAGGCGCGGAGCCCGTGGCGATATCACGTTGTTGGATGGACCAAAGGTCGCAGCGACCGTCATAGGTGGCCGCGTCGCATTCCTGAAGGATGAGGATCGATGGAGGGTACCGCCACGTGCTTCTTCATGACGAGATCCTCGAGCAACCAGCGGCCCTCGAACGAGTGCTGTCGCTCAACGGCGAGGTGTCGAAACAAGCCAGGGATCTCCTGATAGCAGCGGGAACCAGCCATGTGGTGATCGCAGCCCGCGGCACATCCGACAACGCAGCCCGGTACGCCAAATATGTGTGGGGTACCGAGCTCAGCGTCCCTGTGACCCTCGCCGCCCCCTCGCTCTACACCAGGTACGTCTCCCCTCCACGCTTGGACGGCGCCGTTGTGGTCGGCATCTCGCAGTCAGGGCAGAGCCCTGATCTCTTGGCGGTGGTCGACGAAGCCAAAAGGCACGGTCGGCCGACCATTGCAATCGTGAACGAGGTCGATTCTCCGCTCGCACAACTCGCAGACGTCGTCGTCCCACTTCACGCGGGCACCGAAGGCTCGGTGGCCGCCACGAAAAGCTACACGACGAGCCTGCTCACCGTTGCCATGATCGCTGGTGGCAGCTCGTCGCTGTCTGCCATCCCCGGGCTTGTCCGCGAGGTTCTTGCACTGGAACCTGCAATCGCTGCAGAGGCAAGGCGCATCGGTCCAATCGACAAGGCTGTCGTACTCGGTCGCGGCTACAACCATGCGACCGCCTTCGAGTGGGCGCTGAAGCTCCAGGAGATGGCGTATGTGTTCGCCCACGGATTCTCGACCGCTGACTTCACACATGGGCCCTTCGCTGTGCTCCAGCCGGGGTTCCCCGTCCTCGCCGCGGTTCCCGAAGGTGCCACCACCAACGACAGTCTCGAGATCCTCCGCCGGGCACGCGACGAAGGCGGCGCCACGGTATCGCTCATCACCAGCGTCACCGACACGGGCCTGGATGGGGTGGTAACACCAGCCGTCCCAGAGGCCGTCTCCCCGATCACGCTCACCACGTGCGCCCAACTCTTCACGCTTCACATGGCGCTTGTCCGAGGTATCGATCCCGAAACGCCGCGCGGATTGCACAAGGTCACCCGCACGAGCTGAATGGGTCGTCAGGCCGTGTCTGGGGGGCACGAGGGCGCTACGCTCCCACCCATGGCCACGTTGCGACTCTTCGCAAACCTCAGGGAATCCGCAGGAACCGATACTGTCGAGATCCCAGCCGGAACCGTTGGTGAGCTTCTCGACACCGCCACCGAGCAGTTCGGCGATGGTTTTGCATCGGGACTCCAGTCAGCCGGTGTGTGGGTGAACGGCGAATCCGCAGATGTGACCACCACGATCATCGACGCTGATGAAGTTGCGGTGATTCCGCCCGTGAGCGGCGGAACCCTCGCAGTCCGCAACGTCGAGGTCGCTCCGAGCCTGCTGTCGGTCGCGCTCGTCGTTGCTCTTCTAGCCGTGGCCTGGGCGCCGATCGAATGGTTCGTCGTGGTGGCTGTAGGATCGATCCTTGCCTGGATATGGGATGTCTGGCTTGCTGCCAAGGCAACCACCAACCCCTTCGTGGTGTATCCGCCCCTGGTCGCCGCCACGTTCGGAGGTGCGTTCGCCTACGCGTGGGGTATCGAGGGCGTCGCAGGTGCTCTCGCCATTGGGGCTGTCCTATCAGTGTCGTGGCCAGTCTTCGACAAGGCCAACCGAGACTTCCGCATTACAGCGACGACCACGCTGGTGTCGGTCGCGGTTGTTGCTGCTGCTGGTTCGCTGGTGCTGACAAGGCTGCTCGGTTCCTTCGCTGTCGTTGCGTTTGTCATCATTGCCATCGCTGCCCTCGTCGGAGCATGGATAGCAGGCACCTACGGATCGTCCATCCAATCGGTCGACGCCAACGTTGGTGCCCTGCTGGGTGCCCTGCTCGCCGGATTGGTTTCTGGAATGGTGATCGAGGAACTCGACATCGCCGCCGGTCTGCTTGGTGGGGTTGCGGCCGCGGCAGGTGTCATCGCAGGCAGGGCACTGGGATCAATGCTTCGAACCGGGACGGTTACCCACACAGAGGACGCCCCAGGCTCCCTGGCCCTGTTCGACGGCGTCATCATCGCCGCCCCCCTCTTCTGGCTTGCCCTCTGGGTGTTTGGCTGACACTGCACAACATCGTGGCTGGTTGTCCTCTTGTCTTGATTTCTCATGATGTTTCTCCGATGTGGTCCTAGGCTTGATGTTTCATGGTCCGACCATTCAATCGGCGCTGGGTAATCCTTCTCCTTACGTTCGCCCTCGCGGCATTCGTCCCTGTTTCCGCGTCCGCACAGACCCAGGGCGATGTTGATCGCGCGGAGCAGAACAAGCGCGTTGCCGAGGCCCGAAAGTCACAGGCCTACCAGGACTACGTTGCGATCAGCGAACAGCTCGAAGAGGCTGTCGGCAGGTACGAGGCCATCCACGCCCAACACGAGGATCTCCTCTACCGCATCTCTCGGATGGAGTCAGCCGTCGAGCGCTACCAGAACGAGGCGGCCGATCTCGAAACTGCTGCACAGGACATCGTTGTCGATGCGTACATGTCCGGTCAGCGGAATCTCATTGGTTCGGCGTTCAGCGCCTCCAACATCCAGGATCTCGTTACGTCCAGGGCACTCCTCGACAGAGCAGCCGAGCGTGAACTTGCATCTCTCGACAACCTCGATGCCATTTCCCGCCAGGCCGACCGTTCGTCTGCCGAACTCGACATCCGCAGGGTCGATGTCGCGGCGAACGAGGATGTCGCAGCGACGATTGTCGACGAAATCAACGAACTCCAGCAACGTCAGGCGGAGATACTTGCCAAGGCAGATGCCACCCTCACCGAGGCGATCTCCAGGCTGAGGCAGGAAGTCAACGAGAAGGCCGCAGAGGACGCCCGCGTCAAGCGCCAGCAGGCCGAACGCTCCGCTTCAAGGTCCGGAGCCGCAGGCGGAACCGCACCACAGAACACACCGGGGTTCGTGTGTCCGGTCCAGGGCGGTGCGTCCTTCATCGACTCGTGGGGCTTCGCCAGGTCCGGCGGCCGATCGCACAAGGGCGTCGACATGTTCAACACCAGGGGAACTCCACTGATCGCCGTCGTTGACGGACGAATCAAGTTCAGCTCCAACAGCCTTGGCGGCAGGTCGACCCACTTGTACGCAGACAACGGCGTTGTCTACTACTACACCCACCTCGATTCGCACCCAAACAACATCTCGTCCGGGCAGAGGGTCAGCAAGGGCACTGTGGTCGGATTTCTCGGCAACTCCGGAAACGCGAGGTACACGTCGCCACACCTCCACTTCGAAGTCCGACCCGGGGTCAAGGCAGTCAACCCGTACCCCACGGTACGCTCTGCTTGCTAAGTTGTCTGCTCAAGGAGCTGACCAATGTCACCGCAACGCAGACGTATAGACCTCGCACTCGACCCCGAGTTCATCGCCGACCTCGAGACCGTCGATGTCGCGGAGCTCAGGGAGCGCAGACAGCTCCTTGACATCCTCGATACCGAGCTCTCCTACTACCGCAGAATCCTCCATGGGCGCATGGATCTGCTCGATTTCGAACTCCGGCGTCGATCCGGGCTCGAATCACGCTCGCTGATCGAGGCTCTGCCCGAGATCCTGGCTGACCCTCCGTCAGGGAAGACCACCAATCCCCTCGACAAGGAACTCTCCGTCGAACCTCCGGAACTCGCGGGTGCCGGACGCCGGTCGATCGATCAGGTCCTCGGCGATGACTTCCTCGCCAGGTTGCCGATGCTTGATGACTCCGAACTGGCCGGCATCAGGGACTCGCTCTCTGAGACAGAGCAGACCGTCTCAGACCAACGGCGAGCGGTGCACGACGCGCACGACCTCATCACCGGTGAGCTGACGCGGCGTTATCGCGACGGCTTGGCCGACGCGGACGAACTCCTCTCACACAGCTAGCCGTGCGTTTCTCCAGGGTTCGCTCTGGCCTCGCTGAGACCACTCATGAAGTGATCGCGATTGCCATCGACGGCGACGGCAATGACCTCTTCAGCGCCGGCAACATCGACCGACCCTTCTTCTATCGATCCGCAGTCAAGCCCCTCCAGGCCATGGCAACTCTGAGGGCAGGTGCGGACCTGAGCGAGGAGCAACTCGCCATCGCATGCTCCAGCCACGGCGGGTTTCCCGTCCACCTCGCGCTCGTCGAGTCAATACTCGCCAGCGTCGACCTCACCCCAGGCAACCTGCAATGCCCTCCGGGCACACCGCTCAACGAACAGGCACAACGCATTCAGGACCACCTCGGTCGGAGGGGACGAGAACGGATATTCCACAACTGCTCTGGCAAGCACAGCGCCTGGCTCGCCGGATGCGTCGCCTCAGGGTGGGACATCGAGACCTACCTTGATCCGAATCATCCGATACAGCGATCGGTCATCGAGATCGCAGCCGAGGCAACCGGAGCGAATCCGGAACCACTTGGAGTCGATGGGTGCGGTGCACCCACACTCCGGGGTTCAGTGCGATCACTTGCTGCCGGGTTCCGAACGTTGACGACCGATCCAGACTTCGCCCGTATAGCGTTCGCCATGACGCGCTTTGGCGCCCTTGTCGCCGACAACGTCAGTTCTGATGGCCGAGTTGGCATCAACTGGGGAGGGCCCTCCAAGATCGGAGCCGAAGGCCTCTTCGCAGCAAGTAGACAAGGGATCACGATCGTCACCAAGTCCCTCGAAGGTTCAACCGACATCGCGGTTGCCGCACAGCTCGAGGTGGCAAACCGAATCGGGGGGCTACCGCGAGGTACGGCGGAGTGGCTCGAACCGGTAGCACACCCGCCGGTCCTGGGCGGCGGCATGCCGGTCGGAAGACTTGAACTCGTGGACGGCTGATGACGACGACCGACCCCTGGTCCGCGTTCGGCGACAATCTCACTGCGGTGTCGCCACTGACTGGTCCGTTCCCCCATGCTGGATTCCTGCGAGCTGCAGAGCGAGCGATCGACGCAGACGGCGACATTGCCACGTTCGCAAGCGATGATGCAAGCATCGCCCTGGTCATCGGAGCCGAGAAGGTGCGGTTCGCTGGCCACGAATCGATCACTGACTACCACTCCCCTCTCGGACGCGGCACCACCGATCTCCTGGCCTCCGTGTTCGATGGACTCGGCGGCGTCCGCTTCGAGCTCGACTCCCTTCCAGAGGGCTCCGTGGCAACGGTGGTCGCGGCCCTCGACCGCATCGGCGCTGGGCACAGCACCGTCAAGCATGCAGCCACCGGCGTCCTCACCCTTCCCGAGAGTCTCGACCAGTGGCTCATGTCGATCGGGAAGAAGGAGAGGCACGAGGTGCGCCGGAAGCGACGCAGGTTCGAGGCCGAACACGGAGAGATCTCCGTCGAGCGGTACGGCATCGAAGCCCTCGATGCCTTCTGCGATCTTCACCGCACTTCACCAGGCGACAAGGGTTCCTTCATGACGGAGCGCATGCAGTCCTACTTCGGGGAACTCATCACGAACGCTGGCGCTGTCATCCACAATCTCGCGTGTGGCGGCGACACGCTTGCGTCGGCTTTCGGATTCGAGACCAACGATGCGTACTACTACTACAACAGCGCATACGACAGCCGTGCTGCCCAGTCCTCACCAGGGATCGTCTTGCTGTCGATGCTGATCTCATCCCAGATCGACAGGGGTGCCACCGCGTTCGATTTCCTCAAGGGTGCCGAGACCTACAAGTACCGGCACGGCGCTGTGGCCCGTGACCTCTTCGTGGTAGAAGGATCGCTGCCGTGATCGAACGGGTGGCCTTTATCGCCATGCACACATCCCCGCTGCTGCTTCCCGGACGCGGGGATGCGGGTGGGATGAATGTGTATCTCGACCAAATCGCAAGGACCATGGTGCGACGAGGAGTTGCAGTCACTGTATTCACCCGCAGGACGGATCCGGACCTCCCAATTGTTACCGAGGTGGTACCGGGGTACCGGGTGGTTCACATCACTGCCGGACCTCTCGAGCGACAGCCGGTCTCGGAGCTCGTGGCCTACGTGCCGGAGTTCTCAGACAATGTGATCGCATGGATCAGGGCCCGCGACGAAACGTACGACCTCGTCCACAGCCACTATTGGCTGTCAGGAAGAACCGGAGTGCGTGTGAAGAGGGCGCTCGGCATCGCCCTCGCAAACTCGTTCCACACGCTAGGCAAGGTCAAGGACGCGTCGCGGAGCACAACGGAGATGACGTCACTTCCCGAGCGACTCCTGACGGAGGAAGAGGTGATCGCCTCATCGGATTGTGTGATTGCTTCAACGCCGTTCGAATTCGACGATCTCCTCGAGCACTACTCGGCCTCGCCCGAACGCCTATGCGTGTCTCCACCTGGCGTTGATCACTCGGTGTTTCGACCTGGCGACAGGCGGGCGGCGAGGTCGGGCCTCGGATTCGGAAATGAACGGATCGTGCTATATGTTGGGCGCATCCAGTCGCACAAGGGGACTCACACCGCTGTCGACACGTTGGCACAGCTGCCGGAGTACCTCGAGAAAGGCGGAGGGCCCACCGTTCTCCACATCGTTGGTGGTGCAAGCGGCACTGACGGCGAAGATGAGTTGGAGCGTTCCCTTGCGACGATCGCAACCCACGGTCTCGAGAACAGGGTCCGTTGGATCGACCCCGTACCGCACGCCACACTCGTCAAGCACTATCAAGCTGCCGACGTGGTACTCATGCCGTCGAGAAGTGAGACGTTCGGCCTCGTCGCCGCTGAAGCCCAGGCATGCGGCATCCCCGTCGTTGCCTCCAACACGGGCGGTCTTCCCTATGTCGTGAAGGCGTCCGAAACCGGGCTCCTGGTCGACGGTCACGATCCGCGGTCCTTCGCCGCAGCCGTTCGTGCAATCCTTGATCATCCGTCGTTCGCACGGAGACTGTCGACGGAGGCGGAGGCTTTCAGCCAGCGGTTCTCGTGGGACGCCACCGCTCGCCGAATGCTCGAGCTGTACGAAGGCATCACCGCCTGAGGAGGCGCGAAAAGATTCGGCCGCAGACTTTCACACAGGAGTTGTGCACAACCCCCTGTGGATTGCGGTGGATATGTGGAGAACCAGTCACGCGGTCGGCCAGGTACACGGAGGTGGCACGAAGTACGTGTCCTCCAGTAGCGATGATCGCGAAAAGCAACGCTATCGACCATGTTGTATCCACCGCCGATGGCACGTAGTTTGCAGCAGTGAGAAGGCCCGAGGAGCCGACACAGACGTTTCTCGTTCGGGGAAGTGCGGGACACAGAAGTGCAGGTTCGTCGGGCCCTCTCACGCCCATCTACGCTTGGCCCATGACGCAGATCACATCCGTGCGACTTCCGATCGATTGGACTCAGTTCGGATGGCCATCCGAGCCGGTGCTGGGTTCCATCACCCTCGCCACGGGAGATCCTGCTTGGATGTGGTCGCCGGCTGCGCCCGCCTTTGCGGTCCACACATTCGACATGCCAACCGGTGACCCAGTCGATGGGTTCACCCTCGATCACATCGTGATGTTGGTGCCAGACCTCGGTGCGGCAATCGCAACCCTGGGACGTATACACCTCGCTCCAAGGCTGAAGATGAAGGTCTCCGGACGACCCGCGGCGTTCTTCCGCGCAGGAACCGTGCTCGAAGTGATCGAATCGCCTGTGCGGGACGCGGCGATCTACGGCCTCGCACTCACAAGCAGTAGTTCACTCGAGGCCGTCTCCCTGACCTGGAAGAGCCTCGGGCTCGATGTCGGTGCGATCAAGCCAGCGATCCAACCAGGCCGTCGGATCATGACCGTCCACGGTCTCGATGCCGGCATGGCGGTGATGTCCGAGGATGGATCGGTGACCAACGACGACTAGGTCGCTGTTCATGGCATCCCAATTCCTTGCCGAGCGGTCGGCGCTCATGGATCGTGGCCTCGACGAACGATCCGCGCAACAGCCCCGGGCCGTATCTTTCCTGTATGGCGAAGCACCGCGACAACGATCGTATCCGCATAGTCCCCACCGACGTTGAACAACCAAGCCACGTCGAGCGCGAGGCCACGTCACCCTCACCTCCGAAGCGCACTGGCTCCCGTCCGCTGATCATGGTGCTCGGAACGCTGGTGATCGCCGTTGGACTTGTCGTGGCGTTCGGTGGCATTGCGGACCAGGAGCCGCCGCCAGCGCCCGTGTCGATTGATCGCTTCTCATCGACTCGGGTTGCCCAACCAGAACCCGAAACCCACTTGCTCGTGAGCGCAGCTGCAGACGACGAGGGCTGGGCCGTGGTGTGGGATTCGTCTGGAGATCCCATGTCACTCGGTGCAATTGGCGCCATTCCGGACCGTTCCAAGGAGTTTGCCCACTTCACCACAGTGGATTCGGGCGGCGGGTTCCAGGCTTCTCGCCAGTGCTCCAACGGAGAATGTCGCATCCGATTGGCGCACGCCGATGACCCTTCGATGCAGCTCGGCTCCATCGAAGCTTCCACATATGCATGGCACAGCGCAGAACCAAACGGCATAGCCTGGTTGGATCGGGCCAGCGGAATCATCACGACCGGTCGAATCGAGCCGGAGCTTGGTCGACTCGTTGAGACCAACCAGATCGCCGCACCCGAGGGCGATCTTTCGATGGTCCGGTGGGATGACGAAGGATTCATCCTCAGCGGGGACACCACGATCGCTCTTGCCAGCAACGGTTCACCGATGTGGTCGTTCGACGGTCGGACGCTCGACGCGAACTCTGCGATGGTGACGGTCACCAACGAAGAGCGATGGCTGGTGCTGAATCGGCTCAACGGCGAAGCAATCGTCATCGCGTCGCCGAACGAGGACCTCCTCGAGATCGTCAGCACGACACCGGGGGATTGGCGATCGGAGAGAACCGATTCGGGCTACACCCACTCGCTCGCTGTGCTCGAACCCAACGAGGACGGGGACCAGAAGGCTCCGCCCACATTGCGGCGCCTCCCCGTCGAAACCGCGTATGGTGCGGAATACCGAATCTTTCGTGGCAGCCCGGATGACACGATCACCATCGTCTACGAACCCCCAGCCACAGTTGCCTTGATGGCTGACGGCTGATGGTGCTAGACGCCGAAGATCAATTCCCGCAGCCGAACGCGACTGGTCGCAAAGGTAGCGGGGTCGACGCGTAGCGAACCGAGCCTGAGGCCGCGCATCTCGTCGCCGTGTCGCGTTGCCACGCGCACTGTTCCCTCGGAGTGTTCAAGGATCCCGAGGCCGCAGCACCTGCCCCGCTCGTCCTGGACCCCGACGAGCATTCCATCGAGTCTGCTGACATCGAAGCCAACAGGCAGGGTCGGTGCAAAGACCGTGGTCTGGACCCTCCACTTGGGGGGATCGATGCCCAGATCCTTCACGAAAGCGTCGACTCTGGCAGACTGCCGCTCCGTCGGACTCCTCGGAACCATGTCGTCTGGTGGATCGGCTTCGGCAACGCGCAGTGACAGGAAGCGTCGAAGCATTCCGATCACCGGTTCGAGCTCGCCTCCCCGACCGATTGCAACGACGAGGCTGGGTTTGGTGAGTTCGGCGATGTGATACTTCAGGGTCTGTCCGACCACTCCGGACACCACGCCGGTGGTATCGAGGACAATCAGGTCGGCCCTTTCCCTGGCGGCATCGACCAGGGCCGAAACCGAGACGACATGGGGGAGCACGACGCCGTTGGGCTCGACCGAACCGACGAAGCGGAGTTCGTCAGGCTCCGACAGGGTTTCGAGGTCTTCGGCTGCATCGATGAACTTGAGGCCAACGCAGGCAGCTGGCCCAACCGTCGATGCTGCGACGTCGCCGTCGATGAACGCGACGCTTCGACCTGCCTTGACGCCATCTTCTGCCAGAAGCTTGGCGAGGCTTGTCTTCCCCGTATCGGTGTGACCGATGATCATGATCACGCCGGAGAGTTCCCCAACGCGGTCCCTGATCGATGCAAAGAGGGCGCCGTCACCCATACGCCTCAGCCCTCCATCTGGCTTTGAGAACCAGTCTACGACCTGCCGGTCCTGTGGCCTGATAAATGCATCTCGACCGGATACCGATCCGACGTCCACGGTGCGTACGGAACTCGCAACCTTTGGGCGAGGCCGAGAACAGGGCTGTCATAGTTCACTCGCCACCCTGCGAAGTCTCGCCACGCCTGGTCTCGATCGGAGACAATCGAAACCCCGTCCGCGGCAAGCGCATCGAGCACGTCGTCGAACTCGCTTCGCTGAATGGTTATCGCATCCGTCGGTTCCGGATCGGGGTTGAACGGGATTCCCTCGCTCTCAGCGATGCGGCGAAGGGAGATGAAGCCGGCGCGAATGGTGAGTCGACCGGCGGCGTGGTCTGACATGGAGAGGCCGTCGACGGACGAGGTCCAGATCGCTGCTGCGTCAAGCACAGCGCCAGCGGCCGTAACCCAGGATCGTCTCGGGTCGTTCGAGCGGAACCACGGAAGCGAAGCGTGCGTGGTGTGGGATTCCTCGAGCTCGGCAAACCACGCCTCCCATGTGAGCCACTCTGCGGAAAGGTCTCCGAGCCATCCGATGGTGTTGAATCTCGTCAGCATGACGGCGGCAGACGCTGGGTTGCCTGCCCTGACTTCCAGGAGGGCGACCTTCTGCTCACGCCTCTGGAATCCCGCATAGATGGAAGGCAGGTACGCGATCAGCAGCGTCAACAGAAGCAGGCCGAGGATCGCCTCGGTGAAGGCCAGAATCTGCTGTCCGATGGTCTCGGCCGGCACGAACCCGAGCGTGGTGATCGAGGAGCCGGAGAGCCCGAACGCGCCTCCCGCTCCCATGTCAGGGTCGGTCGCCCAGAACATGAAGGAGAACCCGATGAGGACGAGGACGATCCATGAGATCGCGATGGTCAGCAGGCCGACAGGTGCGATCGCAGACAGCACTGCGTCCTGGTCCTCATATCGCTTACGCCGTGACGCGGCAACCTTCATCGTCACGACAACCGCTGTGAATACGGCGTTGGACAGGGTCGGCCTTGATGCTCTCGGTAGCACGACCGTGCGCACTGCCGTCTCTACGACGTACACAACGATCGCGATGCCGACAATGAACGAGATGATCTGAAGCATGACGCTGGATCGTACCGTCGCCCCCAGCGGCGTTCTCGCGAACCGGTGTCAGTTGGCCCGGTCGCGTCGGCTCTCTGCCTCATCGAGCCAGGCGCCGAAGAATTCGTCTGCGAGGTCGCTCACCTGCGAGGCAGCCGATCGGAACGATGCCAGAACATCGAAAGCTTCCACCCCCGCCGACCGTGCGAGTCTCTCCCCCTGCTCGGTGGTCAGCCACGAGTCCACGATCTCCTCGTCGGCTTCGGGATGAGACTGGATGCCAAGGGCAGATCCGAACCTGAAGGCCTGGTGGTATCGATCCGAGCGTGAGACCAGCATCCCGCCTGGTGGCAGGTCCCAGGTGTCGCGGTGGATGATCAGCGTCGGACCGCCAGCGAGCACCCCGACAACATGGTCGTCGACCTCCATGGACAGTGGGGCAAACGTCAGCTCGGGCCGATCAGCGAGGTAGGCACTGCCGCCCAGGGTCTCGGCGAGCAGCTGACAACCGAGGCACACGCCGAGGACTGGGATGTCCACCTCGACTGCACCCCTGAGGAAGGCCTTCTCCTCCGCCAGATACGGGTAGCCATCGACGTCATAGGCACCCATCTCGCCACCGAGCACCACGACCGCTTCCACATCGTCGAGGCTGGGCAGCTCGTCACCATCGTCGAGGCGGATGAGATCGATTTCGTGGCCGCGGTCGCGGGTGACCCGTTCGATGTGACCCGGCGGAACCTGTGGATCATTGCGAATGACCGTGACCTTCACGACTGGTAGTCCTTTCGAAGCAGGCGCCGCATGACTTTCTGCGAGGCCGTTCTGGGGAGTGCATCAACCACAACGATGTCGTGGATGCGGAACAACGGATTGAGATGGGCACGGATCTCCGACTGCATCGCATCGCGCACCGACGCCGGATCCAAGGCCATGCCCGCCGGAACCACGTAGATGATCAACCTCTCGGGGCCGCCTTCGGGGGGAGGAACGCCAACGGCAGCGACCTCAGCCACACCGGAAACCGCTGCGATGGTCTCCTCCAGTTCCGCCGACGAGATCTTGATGCCACCAAGGTTCATCGTGTCGTCGACCCTGCCAAGAGCCCGAAAGGTCCCTCCAGGCTCGCGGACGAGCTGATCGCCATGCCTGCGCAGGTGACGCTGATGGGACGGCGTGCCAGCGAAGTACACGTCATGGTGGTCGCGATTCAGCAGCTCCTCGGAGAGGCCCATCGATGGCCCGATCAGGAAAACCTCACCAGAGTCTGATTCGGCCCCGGCCTCGTCGAGGAGGACCAGGTCAAGACCGAGCGCAGGTGTCGTGAACCTGGAGGCGTCAGCGGATTGCACGACCGTACCGGTGATGTATCCGCCGCCGATCTCGGTACCACCGCAGTACTCGACGACAGGAGCCCCTCCGGCGACGCGCATCAGCCATGAGTAGTCCTCACGATTCGATGCCTCGCCCGTGGACGAAATGACCCGGACGGTGGACCAGTCCCCTTCCGTGAGCGCCCCCGAGGTCCTCCAGGCAGCGACAATCGAGGGCACGAGTCCCAACATGGTGACCTTGGCGTCGTCGACGAACTTGACGAAGCCACGTGAGGTTGGAGCGTCGTCGTACAGGGCAATGGCCGCATCATTGAGGAGTGCCGCATAGATGAGCCAGGGACCCATCATCCAGCCGAGGTTCGTTGGCCAGGCCACGACATCGCCAGAGTGGATGTCCTGGTGGTAGCGACCGTCCATCGCAGCTTTGAGCGGCGTGACGTGCGTCCACGGAATCGCCTTGGGCTCGCCGGTGGTTCCGGAGGAGAACAGGATGTTGGTGTGGGCAGCCGGCGACATCGGAACAGGAAGAAGCGCATCGCCATCTCCCAGGAAGGCCGACCAGGTGGTGTCACCTTCGCGCAAGGTGAGGCCTGATCCGGTCTCGACAACGATGCACGGCACATCAGATGCCTCCAGGCATTTGGCATACATCGGGAGGGTGCGACCAGCCCTGACGCTGACGTCCTGGGTCACGACCGCAACCGGGTCGGTGAGGTCGAGCCTCACCCGGATCTCGTCCGGTGCGAACGAGTCGGCTATCGACACCACGACGCCACCTGCCGTCACCACCCCCAGGTAGGCAACAACCGCCTGCACGGTCATGGGCATCGCAATTGCAATGCGGTCTCCGGGCGCGAAACCTGCTTCGGCGAACCCGGAGGCGAATTGAGCGACTCCCCTGCGGAGCTCACCGACGTTCACGGTCGACAGATTGCCGTGTTCGGCACTGACGATGGCAATGCCAGCCGGGTCTCCGTCGAGGCAGGACTCGGCGATGTTCATCTGTGCCCCGTCGAGCCATCTCGGGTGTTCGGGGTCGGCTGATCCGAGGACCGCACGAGGTCCAATCGTGAATTCGATGCCGAGGTCTTCGATCATGATGGACCAGAACTCGTTCGGACTGGAAACGGACCAGGCGTGCAGTTCCTTGTAGCTGTCCACGCCGACACGCTTCATCAGAGAGTTCAGGTTCGACGTGGCGATGCGATCCGGATCAGGGATCCAATCGGGTTGAGCTGCAGTCTCGCTATCCACCATGGCGCGAGGCTAGCGGTGCATAACCATGCAAACCGATGCGCCGATCGCGTAGGGTGTACGTGATGGAAGGGAGCGTCATGACGCGATTCAGACGTACGGCGAGCCTCGGATTGCTCGGTGCGATCACGATGCTGCTCGTTGGCCTGCTTGCTGCGCCGGCAGGAGCGGTGGTCCTCGAGGGGGATTGCACCGGAGGTGCTGTATTCACAAATGGCGCGAGCGTGACCGAGCGACATCCGCTCAACGATGTCGTGCTTGTTCCAGCCGCGGACAACGTGCGATACACGGGGGACACACAACTTTCACCGCCTCCCGAGGACATGCCAGATAGTTTCAACGGTGGCGTGTCCGTTGCCCTTCCGTTCGGCAGCGTGACGATCGTCAACTGGGACGGCACCACCGAGGAGACCAAGGCATCAGGCTCATACATCTACGACGTGTCCGGCCTCGTGCCTGAAGGCACTGGCGGCGTTCAGGTCACTGCAACCCACACCCAGCGAGGCAAGACCTGTACCGCTGCGGTGACGATGGCACTTGACGGCGATCCTGGGTGGCAGGCGTGGACGGCAGCAGGCCTTACCGTGCTCTCAGGCGTCGGTGTTGCTGGCGCTGGTGTGAAGAGGAGCGTGAAGTGATGAAGGGCCGATGGTTTCTTGGCGTCGTTTCCGGTTTCTTGTTCGGGCTGCTGCTCGGAGTAACGCTGTTCCTGTTCGGCGCTGTGCCGCTGCACTCGCAATGGTTGTGGATCCTCCCGTTGGTCGGCATCGTGCTGGGCCTTGCCATGGCGGCATGGGCACCGTTCGGTAGTGGCGGCGGGGATGCTGCGCCTGCAACTGCGGCACCGACGCCATCAACGCCAACGCAGACCGACACAACGCTCGAACACGACGTGGTTCCTGCCGAACCAACGGACACCGCACCGGATCAACCTGACGACGTGTAGCCGCAAACAGCTGCACAGGATCAACGGGTGAACATCAAGCATCCGTCCTGGTGGGGGTCACCACCGCACATCGTCTACACGGTGGTGGTGTTCATCGTGCTTGCATCGCTCGACAACGCCGCAATCGGTGCGATTCCCGCAATGGTGAAGCCGCTCACATCGGCATTCCACGTGTCAGAGAGCGCCATCACCGTCCTCACCGGGGTCCAGATCCTGGTGACGGCAATCGTCGGTGTGCTGTGGGGGTACGCAGGCGACTCACAGTCCCGCAAGAAGCTGCTGTTGTGGGGAACGGTCATCTGGGCCGGTGCACTTGTTGCATCGACAACCGCCACATCATTCGTCGTCTTCTTCGGGTGGCAGATGGTGGTTGCGATCGGCCTCGGTTCGATCGCGTCGGTCGGCTTCTCCGTTGTTTCCGACCTGATAGCTCCGAAACGACGAGGACTTGCGATGAGCTTCTGGGGCCTGTCACAAGGCATCGGAGTCCTGGTCGGCGGCCTTCTGGCATCCCAGCTCGGCTCGGACGATTGGACGATTCCGCTGACGGTCATCGGCGTCGCCGGATTCGCCTTCGCCGGGCTGTACCTCTTCACGTTCGATGCCCCCAGGGGATACAAGGAGCCGGAACTGGCCGTGTTCCACGATTCGGACATCGAGTACGAGTATCGGATTGATCGTTCCCAACTGCCGGAACTGGTGAAACAACGAACCAACGTGTGGCTGATTCTCCAGGGCGTCACGGCACAGGTCGCCTACGGATCACTCATCTGGGTGACATTGCTGTATCAGGAGAAGGTGCTCGCCCAGGGCTACAGCGAGTCGACTGCCACGAAGGTGGGTGGGCTCTTCGCAGCGATCTTCACCATCGGCGCTCTCTTCTCGATCCTCGCCGGCTACATCGGCGACAGGCTGCAGCAGAGAACGCTCAGGGGGCGGGCGATCTTGTCGATGGTGGGGATCCTCGGCGCGATTCCGTTCTTCCTCGTGTTCTTCTGGGTTCCGCTGCGTGGCCTCGATGTCACCGAAGGCGCGAGCACTGTCACGCTGGCCGGGGAGGTGCTGCGTGAGATCGCGACCAACCCCTGGGCCTTGATCGCCTTCATTTCTGGGGTGTGCGCGATCGCCCTCACCTCTGCCGACAGCCCGAACTGGTTCGCCCTCATCACGGATGTGAACCTGCCGGAACACCGTGGCACGATCTTTGGTGTCGGCAACTTCGCCAACGGTGTGGGCCGCTCTCTCGGCAGTGCCCTTGTCGGGCCTGTCGCCAGTGCGCTGGAACGGTCCGTACCGCCTCCGTTCAACTGGGCCCTCGGCCTGAGCATCTTCCAGGTCTTCTTCCTCCCCACCGGCTTCTGCTACTGGAAGGCCTCCCAGACCTGCCCCGATGACATCACCGACGTCCGCGACACCATGGCTGCGCGAGCAGCCGAAGCCGAGGCGGCCAGCAACTAGCGGGTTCTCGGTTCACGGTTCTCAGCCGCCGGTTTCCCCATCTCTGCTCGCCGACGCTGGGCGGAAAGAACACAAGACCGTCTCGCCCGCACGCGGGAGAGACGCTGCGAGGCGAAGCCTCGACGCAGAGAGGGTGCAGGAGCGAGGACCCACCACCGCGAGCGAAGTTATCTCCCTTCCTACCATCACAGGATGTGGACAACCCCCGGCTTCGAGCCGCTTCCGGCCCAGGCCCTCCGTGTTCGCCGGATACGCAGCGCCTTTGGCATCATGATCGTCGCCGTTGCCCTCATTGCCATCGACCTCGCTGTGCGCCTTCTCCTCGACATCGAACTCTCGGTGCCTCCCCTTGTGATCCCTGGGGTGATCGTTCTCGTTCTGATCGGCGGCTGGTGGCCATGGACGCGCCTGTCCTGGCGCTCATGGGGGTGGCGACTCGATGAGACGACCT
>Ga0265303_10000523_pt1 | contig 21671 bp, 19 predicted proteins | sample Helome_2_FD_192494 | JGI IMG/M metagenome (GOLD analysis project Ga0265303, IMG submission 192494) | Marine sediment microbial communities from subtidal zone of North Sea - Hel_20160317 (Illumina Assembly) | ecosystem: Environmental > Aquatic > Marine > Subtidal zone > Sediment ... | reverse complement strand
GCCAATTCTCTGGTGGTCTCCCGATCCACGTTGCGTATTCGAAAAAGGCGACCTGCATACGTCTCGTCGCCTGCGGCGTGAATTGCGCCAATCTTCGGCCGAAGTGCGCTTCAACAGCGCATTTGCTGATGTAATTCGAGCCTGTGCCGGTCCACGCCGTTATGAACAGGGAACCTGGATCACGAATGACATGGTCACCGCTTACGAGGGCCTGCATCGCGATGGCTGGGCGCACTCGATTGAGATATGGCAGGACAACACACTGATTGGTGGACTTTATGGCCTCATTATCGGGCGCGCATTGTTTGGTGAATCCATGTTCAGCACACGCTCGAATGCTTCGAAAATCGCGCTGATGACGCTGGACCGCATGCTCACCAACGATTCACTTCGCATCATCGATTGTCAGCTGCAATCGAGCCACCTGCTCTCAATGGGCGCCTCCGTCATTCCACGCGCCGATTTCGTGAGCAAGCTTGATGTTCTGTGCGAACCGCCTTCGAGATTTGAAAACTGGCCGGATGGCCCCATATCAGCCCCTGAATTGTTGCTGGCCTAGCGCCTTGCGGTGCCTGCGCATTGCAATACCGGGGCCGTTTCTGCACAATTCGCCAGCCTTTTAGCAGTACAGGACAGACATTCCCTTGGCGAAAGAAGAAGCCATTCAGATGGAAGGCGTCGTAACGGAGACGCTGCCTAACACAACGTTTCGAGTTGAACTCGAAAACGGTCACGTGGTGACGGCCCATATCTCCGGAAAGATGCGCAAGAATTACATTCGTATTCTCACGGGTGACAAAGTCACCGTGGAACTCACGCCGTACGACCTATCCAAAGGACGTATCGTCTACCGCGGGCGCTAGAAAAATAAGGTACCAGTTACCCTATTTCCCATCGGGAAATAGGGTAACTGGTACCTTATTTTTTACTCCGGTAAGTGCTCCAGTTCCTTAAGCACCGGCTCCGAAATCAGTTCCAGGCCACCGTCCTTGCCGATGGTGATCTTGACGTGTCCGCCATCCTCGAGACTGCCGAATAGCAGTTCCTCGGCCAGCGGCCGCTTGATCTCCTCCTGGATAATGCGCGCCATCGGACGTGCGCCCATTGTCGGTTCGTAACCTCGTTCGGCAATCCACTCGCGTGCTGCATCGTCCAATTCGAGCGTTACGTTGTTGTTACCAAGCTTGGCCTCAAGCTCGACCACCAGCTTGTCAACAACGCGCATGATCGAATCCAATTCCAGTGAGTCGAACTGGATGATCGCGTCAAGGCGGTTGCGGAACTCGGGGGAGAATTTCTTTTTGAGAATCTCCATGCCGTCCGTCGAGTTGTCCTGTTGTGTGAATCCGATTGAGGTACGACTCATCTCCTGTGCGCCGGCATTGGTTGTCATGACAAGAATGACGTTGCGAAAATCCGCCTTGCGCCCGTTATTGTCAGTCAACTTGCCATGGTCCATGACCTGCAACAGCAGGTTGAAGACCTCCGGGTCGGCTTTCTCAATCTCATCGAGTAATACGACCGCGTGGGGATTCTTGGTCACGGCTTCGGTCAGAAGGCCGCCCTGGTCAAATCCGACGTAACCCGGCGGCGCGCCAATCAGTCTCGAGACGGTGTGTTTTTCCATGTACTCGGACATATCAAACCGAATCAGCTCGACGCCCATAAGCATGGCCAGCTGCCGCGTTACTTCGGTCTTGCCGACGCCGGTCGGACCAGCAAACAGGAAGGCACCGATCGGCTTTTCTTCTTCGCGCAGACCCGAACGCGACATCTTGATGGCCCCGCCCAGCGCTTCGATTGCGCGGTCCTGACCGAAAATAGTCAATTTCAGGTCGCGCTCCAGCGTCCGTAAGGCGTCGCGATCCGACGCCGACACGCTCTTGGCCGGAATACGCGCCATCTTGGCAACAATATTCTCGACCATCTCGACCGTGACGACTTCGCCACGATTCGCCACAGGAACCAGCCTCAGGTTTGCCCCTGCCTCATCCATGACATCGATCGCCTTGTCCGGCAGATGGCGGTCATTAATATGACGTGCCGCCAGTTCGACGGCCGCTTCGAGCGCCGCCGTTTCGTACCGAATCCCATGATGTTCCTCGAATCGAGACTTGAGGCCATTGAGGATCGCGACGGTCTCCGGAATCGTTGGTTCGGGTACATCTATTTTCTGGAAACGTCTCGCAAGTGCATGATCTTTCTCAAAAATACCTCGGTATTCTGAATAAGTCGTTGAACCGATGCAGCGGATCTCACCGTTCGCCAAAACGGGCTTGATCAGGTTACTCGCGTCCATGACGCCACCCGAGGCAGCGCCCGCCCCGATGACGGTGTGAATCTCATCGATAAACAACACAGCCCCGGGGTCTTTCTGGATTTCGGCAATAACACCCTTGAGCCGCTTCTCGAAATCGCCCCGGTACTTCGTACCGGCAATGAGCGTCCCCATGTCGAGCGCGTAGATCGTGCTGTCCCGTAATACTTCAGGAACGCGCTCTTCGGTAATCTTGCGCGCGAGTCCCTCGGCCAGCGCGGTCTTGCCAACGCCCGCCTCGCCCACGTACAGCGGGTTGTTCTTGCGGCGCCGGCACAGAATCTGGACGGTACGCTCTATCTCGAGCTCACGCCCGATCAGCGGATCGATCTTGCCCTCCACGGCGCGCTGATTGAGATTGGTCGTGTAGAGATCGAGCGGCGAGGCTTCCTGTTCAGCTTCCGATTCAAGCTGGGGCTCGCCCTCTTCGCCTCCTTCAGCCTGAAGCTGCTGCTGCGTGCCGTGGGAGATGTAATTGACCACGTCCAGTCGCGTTAAATCCTGCAAATTAAGGAAATAGACAGCCTGTGACTGTTTCTCGCTGAAAATTGCGACCAGGACGTTGCTGCCTGTCACTTCTTTTTTGCCGCTCGACTGCACATGGAATACGGCCCGCTGCAATACACGCTGGAAGCCGAGGGTCGGCTGCACATCAGCCTCTTCCTCCTCGTCCCCGAGAACCGGAGTTTGCTCATCAATGCACTCAACCAGCTGGTGCCGCAGTTCGGTCATATTGACTTCACAGGCCTTGAGGATCTCATGGACCTTGGGAATATCGAGGATCGCAAGCAACAGGTGCTCGACCGTCATGTACTCATGACGGCGCTCTCTGGCCCGTTGAAACGCCTCGTTCAGGCAAAATTCCAGCTCACTGCTGAGCATAATTGATGACTCCTCTCAGGATTCTTCCATCGTGCAGAGTAAGGGGTGCTGGTGCTGCTCCGCCATACCCATGACCTGCGCGACCTTGGTCTCCGCAATCTCAAAATTGTACACGCCGCAGACACCTTTGCCTTTAGTGTGGACCTCCAGCATGACCTGCGTTGCGCGCGTCCGCTCCATTCCGAAAACCGATTCCAGGATCTCGACGACGAATTCCATCGGCGTGAAATCGTCGTTGATCAGCACCACCCGGTACAGGGGCGGCCGTTTGATCTTCGGGCGCACTTCCTCGACGGCAAGGTCATGGCCGCTGTGCTGCTCGTGTTCTTCTCGGTCATTACTCATAGTTGATGTGCGGATATACGGTCGAATCCGGGGATCTCAATAGCGGCGGGCCGCCCTCATGATAGTGGCGGAGCATTATATATCGACCCGCTGCAGTGCCGTTATATTATTGCCAAATAACGCATTTTTGGTCGAATGTGGCTTGTCGCTACGACACATCAACCCGTATCATCGGGTCGCTGCGTTTATAAGGCGTGTGGCTATGGAAGCGGGCCCGGCACAGGACATGATTAGCAAATCAGACTGGACAAATTTTTCGAGCGTGGATGGAAGCAACGCGCTCTCGGCGATTAACAGGGTTTTACCGCCCTGGGTCGCCCTGATCCTGGTCGTTGCGATTGGCTGGCAGCTCGCACAGATTATCTGGATGCTCGTGCCGGCACCGGCCAGCGGTGACATCGTTCAAACACCGACGGGGATCCAGTCATCGACAGCGTCTGCAGGAACCAGTGCCGACATTCAGGCGATAGCGACCAACCACTTGTTCGGCGAAGCCAATCCGGAGGCTGCTCCTACTCCCGTGGTCGCAGAGGATGAGGGCTTTCGCGACACCACGATCCCCAATCTCGTCCTCAAGGGGACTATTTCATCCGCCGTGCCTGAATTCTCGGTAGCCGTTATTGCGGACAACAATGCCGACCAGAAGGTCTACGCGATCGGCGATGCCGTTGCGTCCCGTGCGAAACTGCACGCCGTCTACGCTGAACGCGTGGTGCTGAACGAAAGTGGTGCGCTGACCAATCTGCGAATTCCGCAGGAGTTTCCCGCGTCACAGGCGACATCGAGGCGGCGTAATACAACGTCTACGCGACAATCGGCACGCAACACTAATGCACAGAGCATCCAGAATGTCGTCGCCCAGAACCTGACCAAACTCACGGATGTGATCCGACCGACGCCCTACCTCGTCAATGGTGAGCAAGCGGGTTACCGTGTGTATCCGGGGCGCAACCGCCAGCAGTTCGCCGCCCTGGGGTTGCGGCCTGGCGATCTGATTAAGGACATTGATGGGCAGTCGCTTTCTGACCCAACACAGGCAATGCAGGTATTTCAATCTCTCGGCACGGCAGAGCAAGTGACTGTGACCGTCGAACGTAACGGACAACCACAGACGATTGTCCTCAAGACCAGCCAGCTCGTTATGGATGGTGAGCAAACCAAATGATGCAAAAAACAAACATGAGCGGCTTCCGTTCGCTACGACTGGTTCTCGCAACGACCATCTTGTCAGTCACCGCGCTGACATGGACATGGGCGCAGGAGCCTGCTGCGACATTTAACTGGAAGGATGCCGACATCCGGCAGGTAGTCGAAGCGGTCTCCGCGGTGACCGGCAAGAACGTTATTCTCGATCCTCGAGTAACCGGCCGGGTCACCCTGCTCTCGCCGACACCGCTCGGGCCGGACGCACTTTACGAGGCGTTCTTGTCCATTCTCCAGGTCCACGGTTATGTCGCTATCGAAAGCGGCGAGCTGGTTAAGATCGTCCCCGATGCAACGGCACGCCAGTTTCCCAGCCAGATGGGTACTGCCGGCGCTGCCGGCCCCGATGACCTCGCAACCCAGGTGATCCAGGTACAGAACGTCGGCGCTACCCAGCTCGTACCGATTCTGCGCCCCCTCTTGCCGCAATACGGCCACCTGGTCGCGCATGCCGGCTCGAACATGCTTATTATTTCTGACCGCGCCGCGAACGTCGCGCGCATGGTCAGCATTATCCGGCGCATAGACCAGGCCAGTGACGAAGACATCGAAGTGGTAACGCTGCAGCATGCATCAGCAGCAGAGATCGTACGGATCATGACGGCATTGGCCTCGACGCCACGCTCTGATGGTATGCCGGTCACAACCAGCCTGGTTGCCGATGCGCGCACTAACAGTGTTCTTATCGGTGGCGACAAGAGTGAGCGCCTGCGTCTTCGCACCTTGATCGCTCACCTCGATACACCACTCGAGGACGGCGGCGATACGCAGGTCCGGTACTTGCGTTACGCGGACGCCGAAGAACTTGCAACCAAATTGCAGCAGCATTTCACTTCTCAGGCGCAGGCTGCCGGCGGCGGGCAAGCGGCGGCGGCGACTGCCCTTGACGGCGCCAACGTCTGGGCGGACGCGCAAACCAATGCCCTAGTCCTGAATGGCCCACCCAAAGTCATGCGCTCGGTCATGCAGATTATCGACAAGCTCGATATCCGGCGAGCACAGGTACTGGTTGAAGCCATCATTGTCGAGGTCATTATCGACAAGCAGAACCAGTTAGGCGTCTCTGTAGCTGTTGAAGGCAGTAGCACTAATGCACCCATAGCGGCAACCAACTTCCCCGACTTTCTAGCCGGTGTCGTCCAACTTGGCACCGCAGCGGGCGGCGGAGCTGTGGACCCGAGCGGACTGATTGGTGAAGGCCTGACCGTCGGTGTCGGTCGAATAACCGACTCAGGTGTAAGTTTTGCCGCGATTCTCGCCGCTGTTGAAGGCGACGCGGACACCAACCTGATTTCGAAGCCCTCGATCATTACAACCGACAACGAGGAAGCGACACTGAATGTCGGCCAGGAAGTGCCGTTCGTATCCGGCTCGTATTCAAACTCAGGGGGCAACACCGGGTCCGTCAACCCGTTCACCACAGTTAATCGCGAACAGGTTGGCGTAAAACTCGCGATTACCCCCCAGATCAATGAGGGCGACTCAATGGTGCTCGATATCTCTCAGGAGATTTCGAGTATTGCGCAATCCGCGGCAGGTGCTGTCGACCTCATTACCAACAAGCGCACCATCGATACGACAGTCATTGTCGACGACGGCGAGATCCTGGTGCTCGGTGGCCTGCTCGAAGACGTGCTTCGTGAAAGCGACCAGCGAGTACCCGTACTCGGGCGTATTCCGTTGCTTGGCAACCTGTTTCGGTCTCGCAGGACAGAGAAACTAAAGACCAACCTGATGATCTTCATTCGTCCTACAATCCTTCGTGACGCGTCTCAGACAGCCTTTGAAACCAACCAGAAATACAACCTGATCCGCAACGTACAGCAGGGTCAACAAAGTAAGGGAGTGCAGCTAATGCCTCGGGAAGATCGCCCGATGCTGCCCCCGATCGAAGATTACCAGCGACCTGACCAAGGCCAGGTAGACGAGCAGTAAGCGACATGGAAGCTGAAACCGAAATCGTCCTCGAAGCAGAGACTCCTGAAGTCGCGGAGCAACAGAAGCCGCTGCCTTTCACGTTCGCCAAACGCCATGGCATCCTGATACAGGAACTCGGCGCCACCGGGGGACAAGCCGTCTACCGCAGCGGCGCGTCGCCTTTGAGTCTTGCTGAAGCACGTCGTTTTGCCGGCGTGCCACTGAAAATGTCTCGCGTGTCGTCTGAGGTGTTCGACACACTGTTGCAGGAATCCTATGAACAGGACAGCAGCAACAAAGCGTCGCAGATGGTCGATGGCCTCGATGAGGAATTTGACCTTAACCAGGTCGCCCAGGAATTACAGGAACCCTCCGACCTGCTCGAGAGCGACGACGACGCCCCGATCATTCGCTTTATCAACGCAGTCCTCACCGAAGCCATCAAGGAAAACGCGTCGGACGTTCACATCGAAACCTATGAGAACCGTCTTGGCGTGCGATTCCGTGTCGACGGTGTGCTCCGCGAAGTTCTGCAGACACGGCGAGCCCTCGCCCCGCTGGTTGTCTCGCGCATAAAGGTCATGTCGAAACTGGATATTGCTGAAAAGCGATTGCCTCAGGACGGACGTATTTCGCTGCGGATTGCAGGGCGTGCGGTTGATGTCCGCGTTTCGACGTTGCCATCCGGTCACGGCGAGCGTGTTGTCCTGCGTTTGCTCGACAAACAGGCAGGCCGTCTCGACCTGATGTCCCTCGGCATGGATCCGGAATCGGCGAAAAAGACCGACGAGCTGATCCACAAGCCTCACGGGATCATTCTCGTAACCGGACCAACCGGATCAGGTAAAACGACGACACTTTACGCCGCTCTTGAGCGCATCAACGACAACACCCGAAACATCATGACGGTCGAAGATCCGATCGAGTACTTCATCGATGGTATCGGCCAGACGCAGGTGAATACCAAGGTGCAAATGACCTTTGCCCGCGGCCTGCGCGCGATTCTGCGCCAGGATCCCGATGTGGTCATGGTCGGTGAGATTCGCGACCTTGAGACCGCCGAGATCGCCGTACAGGCCAGTTTGACCGGTCACCTCGTCCTTTCAACCCTGCACACCAACACGGCGGCCGGCGCAGTTACGCGGCTGCGCGACATGGGAGTCGAACCGTTTCTCCTGTCATCGAGCCTGCTCGGTGTTCTTGCGCAACGTCTTGTTCGGGTCCTCGACGACGAGACCAAGGTCCCGTACACGGCCCGCGAATACGAGTGCAACCTGCTCGGCGTTGACCCGACCAATCCGCCAACGCTTTATCATCCGGGCGACGTCGTAGGTGGTGGCTTCCAGGGCCGGACCGGCATCTACGAGCTCATAACCGTCGACGATGAGATGCGCGAAATGATTCATGGCGGTGTCAGCGAGCAGGAACTGGACCGTCATGCGCGCAAGACCAGTCCCAGCATTCGGGCCGATGGCCGTCGCCAGGTCCTCCAGGGCCATACGACTCTCGAAGAAGTCCTGCGCGTAACGCGCGAGGACTAGCCTGACTTATGGGTGCGTTCGAATATGTCGCGATGGATCAGGCCGGTAAGCAGACCAAGGGACTGCTTGAGGGCGACACTCCAAAACACGTACGCCAGGTCCTGCGCGACCGGCATCTGTTTCCGGTCAGCGTTACCGAGGTTGCGCAGCGCGAAGCGCGACGGCAAAGGAGCTTCTCGTTTCGTAAGGGCATGTCCTCGGGAGAGCTTGCACTTATAACAAGGCAACTTGCTTCGTTATCGCAATCCGGCCTGCCACTCGAAGAAGCGCTGCTGGCCGTCGCGCAGCAAAATGAACAGCCGCGCACCAAGAGTATCCTGCTCGGCGTACGCGCCAAGGTCATGGAAGGCCATACACTTGCCGCCGGATTCACTGAATTCCCGCAGGCATTCCCCGAACTCTACCGTGCGACCGTCGCAGCAGGCGAACAATCCGGGCACCTGGATGTTGTTCTTGAACGACTGGCGGACTACACGGAAGCTCGCCAGGAACTCAGGCAGCGCGTTACCAACGCAATGATCTACCCGATTGCGCTGGTTGTTTTCGCTGTCGCCATCATCAGTTTCATGCTCGCGACTGTTGTACCGAAGATTGTCGGCGTATTCGAGAACACGGCGTCAGAGCTACCGGCACTCACCACGGGACTCATCGCGACCAGTGACTTTCTCCGCAGTTACTGGCCACTCGTTGTCCTGGGGATGATGGCGCTTAGTTGGTTGACCTGGTGGGTTTTGCGCAAGGAGGGGCCGCGACGACGCTATCACGCGATATTGCTGCGGCTGCCCATCGTTGGACGCCTGTCGCGTGGCGTCAATACGGCACGGTTCACGCGAACCTTGAGCATTCTCGCTGGTAGTGGCGTACCCATTCTCCAGGCACTCAAGATTTCGGCCGAGGTCATCGAGAACGTCCCGATGCGCGATGCAGTAACCGAGGCTACGGTGCGTGTGCGCGAAGGCGCATCGATCAGCAAATCATTGGCTGCCAGTAAGTTGTTTCCGCCCATGATGATTCATCTCGTTTCCAGTGGGGAAGCCGGTGGGCGGCTCGAAGAAATGCTTTCTCGGTCAGCCGATGGCCAGGAGAGGGAGGTAGACGGACTTATCGCCGCCCTGCTCGGCATCCTGCAACCACTCCTGATTGTCATCATGGGTGCGATTGTGCTCACGATTGTGCTTGCAATTTTGCTCCCAATCTTCGAAATTAATAACCTGATTCAGTAAGAAACCTAGCTAATCGAATTGTTGTGAGGCGCGAGCTATGACCGGCGACAACGGTAAAAAGGACGACACAAGACCCGACGAGACAGGCGATATTCGGGACGAAGATATATCTCCCGATGCGATGCCGGATATTGGCGGCGATACGGTCCTTGATGTTTCAGGCGAACTCCAGGCGCTCGTCGACAAACTGGACAAAGGGGACCCGGACGAGACGGCGCATAAACGCGAAGTGCATCGTCGTCTCGAGGAGCTTCGTGACAAAAAAGACGACGATCTCGATAGCACGTACAACTTCAATATGGACGAAGACACCTGAAGTCGTTCTAACGAAAGTCGCGCGACCGCACACTCAGGTTTCCCAGTAGATTTGAGTGATCGAACAGGCGCTGCGCAATGACGTGTATCACCTTCCCTTCTATCTGTAGCTCCCCGGTAACACCGAGCAGACGCGCATTCAACAACGCCGCACGGTACTGCTCTGCTACCTGTTTCCACAACACAAGATTGATCTGCCCTGTTTCGTCCTCGAGTGTTACGAACGTCACACCGCTTGCTGTACCCGGGCGCTGCTTGGTAATCACGAGCCCCGCAACGTTCACCGCGTGGCCGTCACCCAGTGTCGGCAGTGTGCTCGCCTGTGCATAGCGATACCGATCGAGATGGCGCCGCAACAGGCACATGGGATGGCGTTCGAGCGTCAGCCCGGTACTGCGATAGTCCGCTACAATATTCTGCCCCTCGGATGGCTTAGGCAGTAACGGCGCCGCTTCGTAGCGCGCCATGCTCGGAAACAGCGGCATGGGCTTTTCGGCGCCGGCAACAGCCCAGCGCGCACGATGCCTGTCCCCCGAGAGCGGCCGCAGCGCGCCTGAGGAGGCCAGCACCCCGAGTTGGCGCTGATCCAGCCCTGCCCGTTCGAGTAACGCCTGTGTACTCCTGAACTCATCCTGTGAGCGTTCCGCTACGATGCGCTGCCCGGCATCTTCAGACAGGCCTTTAACCATCCGCAGACCCAGGCGCAATGCGGCCGCACCCGTCTCATCAGCTTCGAGCGAACAATCCCAGGCACTGCAGGTGACATCAACCGGCTGCACCGTAACACCATGACGCTGTACGTCCTGCACCAGCTGTGAGGCCGAATAGAAGCCCATCGGCTGGCTGTTCAACAAGGCACAGGTAAAGGCAGCGGGTTTATGGCACTTGAGCCAAGACGACACATACACGAGCAGGGCAAAACTCGCCGAATGCGATTCGGGGAAACCATACTCGCCGAAGCCCAGGATCTGCTGAAAAATCTGGCGCGCAAATTTCTCGTCATAACCGCGCTCGCGCATACCGTTAACAAGTTTATCTTCGAAGGTACCGAGGCCACCACGGCGTTTCCAGGCTGCCATCGCCCGGCGCAAACGGTCCGCCTCGCCGGGCGTAAAGCCGGCAGCAACCACGGCCAACTGCATCACCTGTTCCTGAAAGATGGGTATGCCGAGCGTGCGTTGTAAAACGCCCTTTACCTCCTCACTCGGGTAATCAACAGCCTCCTCGCCGTTTCGTCGCCGTAAATAGGGATGCACCATATCTCCCTGGATAGGCCCCGGCCGGATAATCGCTACCTCGATGACGAGGTCGTAGTAACAACGTGGACGAAGCCTCGGCAACATCGTCATTTGTGCGCGCGACTCGATCTGGAACACCCCCATCGTGTCCCCATCACAAATCATGTCGTACACCCGTGGATCTTCAGCCGGCACAGTCGCCAACGTGTAATCACAACCATCGAACTGCCGGATCAGATCGAAGCTCCTGCGAATCGCAGTCAGCATACCGAGGCCCAGCACATCGACTTTTAATAAACCAAGATCTTCGAGGTCGTTCTTCTCCCACTGAATAACCGTACGATCCGGCATGGTGGCGTTTTCAACCGGCACGAGTTCGTGCAGCGGTGCATCAGAAATAACGAAGCCGCCGACATGTTGCGAGAGATGCCGTGGAAAACCGATAAGCTCGCTAACCAGGTAGAGCAAGCGTTTGATAACAGGACTGTCGGGCGACAGACCGGCCTCAAGTATGCGGCTATCGTCGACTTTGTGCCCATCCCACCACTGCATCGAACGCGACAGGCGGCCAACCTGCAGTTCTGACAGGCCCAGGACCTTGCCAACATCACGCAATGCACTGCGCGGTCGATAGGTAATGACCGTTGCAGCAAGTGCCGCGCGTTCACGTCCGTACTTGCCATAGATGTACTGGATGACTTCTTCACGCCGTTCATGCTCAAAGTCGACATCAATATCGGGCGGCTCGTTACGTTCTTTCGAAATAAAACGCTCGACGAGCATTTCCATCCGTGCCGGATCGACTTCAGTGATCCCCAGGCAAAAGCACACGGCCGAATTGGCGGCTGATCCACGGCCCTGGCAGAGAATGTCCTGCGACCGCGCAAACGCGACGATGTCGTATACGGTCAGGAAATACTGTTCGTATTCAAGTTCGGCAATCAGTTTGAGCTCGTGCTCTATGAGCCCCGTAACCTTGCGGGAAACACCCTCCGGCCAGCGCCGCTGCATGCCCTCCTCAGTCAAGCGGCGCAAATACATTGCCGGCGTGTCGCCATCAGGAACAATTTCGTTCGGGTATTCGTAACGCAGCTCATCAAGAGAAAAATCAATCGCGTCTGCGATGCGCACCGTTTCCTCAAGCAAGTCGGCCGGGTATGTGCGTTGCAACACCTCAATCGGACGCAGGTGTCGCTCGCCATTCGGGTACAAGGCGAAACCAGCATTCTCAATCGTCGTACCGTGGCGGATAGCCGTTACAGCATCCTGCAAGACACGCCGCACCCGGCAATGCATGTGCACGTCACCTGTGGCGACGAGCGGCAGTTTCAGTCTGCGGCCTTCCTCACGCAGTTTCGCCATTTGCGTACGCTGCTGTCCGTCAGCCAGTAATTCGACAGCAATCCAGAGGCGTCCCCGGAATGTCTCACGTATCCAGTGATCTTCGACATCAAGTGTGAAGTCATGGTCGGGCACCCACAATACGAGGCAATCGGGAAGGCCATCCTCAAGCGCCTGGCGCGTCAGTTCGTAGCTACCCTTCTCAGCTGCACGACGCGCATTCGTGATAACACGACACAAGGAGGAATAAGCATTGCGGTTCTTTGCCAGCGCTACGAGTTTACGGCCGCTCTGCAAGCGCAGCTCTGCGCCAATGATGAGTTTTTTAAGTCCGAACTCTTTGGCCGCCGAATGTGCGCGCACGATACCCGACATCGAACACTCGTCGGTAATGGCGAGTGCTTCATAACCAAGCTTCGCCGCCGTCTCGACCATCTCCTCTGGATGGGAAGCACCGCGCAGGAATGTGAAATTACTGAGCGCATGCAATTCAGCATAACGAACCGACATGGCTTCTAACCGAAGTAGCCGTGCAGATACCAGGACGATGCACGATTACGATTGCGAAACACCCACAGGCGCCTGCCATCGGTACCCGCTGCCGTGTAGTAATCACGGGAAATACCGTCTTCATCCCACCAGCCGGTTTCAAGGCGCTCTGGTCCGTCGATAAGTCGCAACCGGCAACCCTGATGCACCGGGTAGCCGCTGTCTGCTGGCAACAACGCTGGCTCAGGCAACATCCATAACGGACGCTGTACATATTTCGCGGGCTCATCCAGCGTCGTACCGGACCAGTCCGCCAGCAGGCTTTGTGTACGCCAGGCATAGTCCGGCCGGTGTTCAGCGACCATTGAGGCCGCCAGTACAGACTGGTCGCCAATACGCGCAATGAGACGCTCGGCAAGTTGCGTGATCGAAAAACGCCGTTCCTGTGCGCCGGGCTTGCCGTCAAAACCCAAAACAGCCGACTCGGCCTGTAACGGCTGCGCCATACCGCTGCGTAAACGCACAGCGATAACCGGTTCTGGCAACGTCAGCTGCTCAAAACGAATACCCAGTAATTCGCACCAGCGACCCGCAGAGCGCTCTGCACGTGCACAGCCAAGGCGTAACTCAGTCGCGGCCCCCTTGAGATGAAAAAAGCTGAAGCGCACACGTTGTGTGCCAAGCTGCCTGGCCAGCAAAAACTGCTCATGCGACAGCAATAACTCACGACAAATGTTGAGCAATAACTCACGATCAGTCTGCTCCTCCGTCATCTCGTAGTCTGCGCAAAAGCGTTCGGGTGCACGCCAGGAATTACGCGGGTCGGGTAAATGCCCCAGTGCACGATCGAGCTGTAACAGATATTCGGCACCAAAGCGGCGTGTAAACCCTTCGCGCGGCAAACGCAGGCAAGCACCGACTGTCGTTACACCCATGCTCGCCAATGCCTCACACAAGTTTGCGGGCCAACCCGTACAGGCGAGTGGCAGCTTGCGTAATGTGGCGGCGAGATTCGCTTCATCGCGTATACAAGCCCGACGACCGGCACACGCCATCCAGGTTGCTGCAAGCGGTGTTGGTGCGATTGCGAGTGCGCCCGTAAAACCGAGTCCCCGCAGGCCTTTCGATATTTTCTCCCGGAGTTCCTGCAAGCCACCGAACAAGCGCAGGCTACCCGCGATCTCAAGCAACAACACATCATGCCCGGCAATCGAGATGAACGATGAAAATCGTTCCAGCCAACCCGCCAATCCTTCGAGTGCCTGTTGCTCCCTGAGCTGGCTGCGCTCCTCAAGTTGTAGCGTTGGCAACAAAGCAAGCGCTGCATTCGCAGCTTGTCCCGGCATCACACCGGCCGCGCGGGCCTGGGTATCCGCCAATAGAACGCGGTGGATACCGTGCTGCTCCTCGACGATGGCCGTCGGCACTCCGTTGCTGTCACCACCTGCCGATTCCAGTGGCAAATGCGGCAGCCACACACAAAACCAGAGCTTTTCAGGCGTTCGCGGGAGTGGGACAGAAGAACTGCCTTCCACAGGCGGCATCGGTTCAACAAACGGTAGATCTTGCTGTACCGCAGGGGGAGTCGGGGCGGCGTCCCGCCCCATGACGGGTGGTCTGCATGCCCGTCGCATGACTAAATAAGGCTATTTAGAACAGTCGGGCGGCCACCACGACTCTTGAGGATATGAACGCGCACTCCCCGTTCGCCCGAATGCTGCGTGCCCTCGGGGTGCAACTCAAGACGTAATGCCGCTGCAGAGGGTTGCCGGCGCGCAGCCAGCGGGCGAAACGCAATGGCCCAGCTACGGCCCTTCTCGGCAGCAAGCTGCAAGCGGCGGCTGGACTGGTCATCAAGTATCGAAGGCCAGAGCAATACGGCAGCACAGGTCCCCGACGACAGTGCCTGCTCAGCCGACCACAGAACCTCGCTGGCTTCCCGAGGACGTACGATTAACATGCGTGACAGGTCGATGCCGTATTGTTGCAGTGCCGGCGGATACGGTTGAAAGGGTGGCGCTATCCAGGCGATCCAGCCGGGTTCGGAGAAATCCTGTGGCGAGGTTTCGGTGCTCAAGCGCGCCAATGCCGGCATCAGCAGGCGCAATTCACCAATGCCGTAATGTTCTGTAAGAATCTCCGTCAGTGATTCGCGCGGCCAGCCGCCGCCGGGAAGGTGCCTGTCGAGTTCCGGATAACCGCTCGCCAGCCCCGCCTGCTGCCCTGCCTGGTCACGCCCACGCCAGACGCGCGGGTTCGAAAGGATCTTGTCGAGCGACGATGACAATGCTCAATGCAACGACAAGCCGTCACGAATTACACCGACAACGACGCCTTCGATGACCAAATCCTGTTCCCTGAGATCCACTTCGATCGGTTCGAACTCATCGTTTTCGGGCAGGAGTGACACCAGCAACCCATTCTGGCGATAGCGCTTGACCGTCACCTCGTCATCGAGGCGGGCAACAATGATCTGCCGACTACGCACTTCGGGTGTTCGATGTACGGCAACCAGGTCACCATCGAGAATGCCTGCATCTTTCATACTCATACCGTGTACGCGCAGCAGGTAATGCGGCTTGGGACTGAAAAGATGCGGATCAATTTTATAATGTGCCTCGATATGTTCCTGGGCAAGGATCGGGCTACCTGCCGCGACACGGCCAATAAGTGGCAGGCCCATCTGGTCGCGCAGTGAGTCCTTGAGCTGGATACCGCGTGAGGCACCCGGCAGCAGTTCGAGCACACCCTTGCGTTGCAGGGCCCGGAGATGTTCTTCAGCCGCGTTGGCCGACTTGAAGCCAAGCGCGCGAGCGATCTCGGCACGCGTCGGGGGCATGCCCGTTTCACCGATAAACTCCTGAATCATCTCGAGAATTTCTTTTTGTCTGGGGGTCAGTTCGCGCATTTCAGCAGTTCCTGTATGGATTCACAGTATATGGGATTATATACAGTACCCGGCCGATTGCAATGCCATAACTTCTGCCGTCTACTGACCGCAAAACCTGAAAGGATATGTCCATGCACAACACCCTTAAGCTGCTGTCGATCGCAATTATCATCATAGTGCTGGCCACGGCGGACAGCCATGCAGTCCCTAACGAACAAACCCTCGAAAGCTGGCCTGACTGGGTCAGCGAAGCCATGGCGAAAGAAACCAAACGCCTGAAATTCCGCACAGTCGAAATATCCGACGGCAGCTTCAGCAGCAAACTTCCAGGAAAGCCCGGTACGCCCGAAGCCTTCGAGGGAGGCTGGTATTTCCCATCCGATATCAAGACCGAGTCACCCTTCGAGTGCTACATCTGGAATACATCGATGGATATGGCCACGCTCGCCAGCCTCATGGCCGAAAATTCCATCGAAAATCTTGCCTCGAACTACGGCGATATCTCCGAGCGCACTATTTTCGACATCGACGCCGGTGAGGTAGCTGGTATCCCTTACCTGGCCCTTGAATGGCTTTACCTCGTGCAAGGCGACACACAAGCGCTTGCCGCTTTCACCAAGGTACGTGCAGCCGTCAAAGGCAACATGGCCTTCGCCTGTATACACAGCCATCTCGGGTATCGCGAGACTTTCGCGAAAGGATTCGCCGAATTCGTCAGCAATGCCGTCTATGAGGACACATCACCGGTTCCGTACTACGAGGAAATCGCCAAGATCGATATGGCCGGAATGGGCAGCGGCATTGCCTACACGAGTTTTTCCATTGACGAGGACGGCGACATCAAAATGGACATCACCGAGGCATCGATCACTGCTGTGAATCCCTCGACCATCGTTACGGGTGATTCGTACACGATCAGCTATATGCAACCCGACGGGGCACTCATCAACTCGCACAGCATCAGCGTCGAAAACGGGGATATCACCGGCAACCTGACACTTCAGTACGGTGAGAACGATATGTGGATATCCAGCGGCACCACGCAGGGCAAGGAGATCAACGTTGAGATCGACGGCACGTTGATGCCAACCAGTGAACTCGAGCAAATAGCGATGGCGAAAGAGCTCTTCGCCGGTGATGAAACGTCGTTCAGCGCGCAGGTTTGGGGCGCCGAAATGGATCCGACCCAATTTATCGAAACCACGATGACACGTGACGATGCAGAGGTCCCGAGGCAAGCCATCCTGACACTCGGTCCGCTAGAAATCACAGGCCGCTTCGATGCAGACGGCAATATGCGCGATGCCGACATAGTGGTCGGTCCGGCGTCCATCGAAATTCATCGCCTCTGGTCCAACGGGTCACTCGAACGATGAAAAGCCGGCAGGCCTGCGCACTACTCTTTCTGTGCATGGTCTTGCCAGGTACGCATGCTGCGGATGACGATTCGCCCTACCTGGCCAGTATATCGATTGAACGTGCGCCGGGCGCCGCCGACGCGTTCGGTGAAACCCTGCAATCCGTCCTGCATGTCAATGACCCGGCAAAGACAGCGCATTTTCTGTCAGGTGTCGACGGCCTGGAGATCATCGCATCCAATGAAGACACCGTCACCGTCCAGTATCTTGAGAAGCCGACGGTGGCCGGAGCTCCCCCAGACCAGTTCGGTCTGAGTACCTGGGTTGTCGATTTTGACGAAGATTCGGTGGAGGCCCTCGTGAACGATATTGCGACCGGTCTTGAAGCTCCGCCAACCGTTGATGAGCTCGAGAATTACGTCTACGAACACATCACTAACAAGTCGTACTCGCGTGCCTTCGATCTGGCATCCCAGGTCGCTGCGAGTGGCCAGGGCGACTGTACAGAACACGCTGTCCTGCTGGCAGCACTCGCCCGCGCCAAGGGCTTTCATGCGCGCGTGACGTTCGGCAACCTGATACTGGTTACCGATACCGGCCTGTTTGCGTTTGGACATGCATGGACGGAAATTCACGATGGTGAACAATGGCAGATCCGGGATGCGACCATGCCTGCCAATGATCTATCGGTAAAGCAATTGCGCTATTTGCCGGCGGCAATCCTCGCCGATGAGGGACCCGGGTACGTATTGTCGATGATTGACGCGATATCAACTATGCCCGTTCGTATCTCGGGTGTGGCCAATCCGCGGTGATTTAGCGGTATTTTGTCGCTATAGGACGACAAAACTGAATAAAAACAGGAGTTTTCGTTGCAGCGTCGAGCTTATTGGGAAATAATGCGCCTGCAGTTTTACCCAACAAAGGAATATTCCAAATGAAAAATACCGCACTCAGAGCAAGCGCACTTGCACTGTTCGTCGCAATGGCCGCTGGTTGCGCTACCACGGGGCTGGATGATGTTAAAGCTACGGCTGATCGTGCCGCTGCAGACGCAGCTGCTGCCGCATCTGCCGCAGAGGCCGCTCGCGCATCTGCTGATCGTGCCGCTCAGGCTGCCTCTTCGGCACAGAGCACAGCTGATCAGGCACTCGCTGCCGCTACGGAATCGCAGGCATGCTGCGAAGCCAACCGCGAAAGCATGGAGCGTATGTTCCAGAAATCGATGTCCAAGTAATTACGGACAGCGACAAAGAATGAGTAGTTCTTAGGACTACGAACTCTTTAATCAAACGCCGCGCTTGTCGCGGCGTTTTTTATGCCTGACCCAACGGTCTCAGGGATGCCGTCAGAGCGCCGCACGAGTTCCTCCACTCGATCCCAGTCGAGCCGACCCGCGCGTTCGGCGGTGACAACAATGAACTGCTCGGTCATATAGGTCAGTGGATCCTTCCTGTTTGGATCGGGGTCCGGTAATTCGATATCGGCATCCAGTATCTCGATCTGCTCTATAGATTCTTCCACCAATGGCTGCGGCGATTCGAGCAGCGGGTGAACTTCAGCCACGAGCGACTCGCCATCCCAGCCAATTTTCACCGGCACATTGATAATGCGCACCGTCGTGCTGACGCGAATCTTGTCGAACAGGAACTCGATATCCTCGGGGAACATGCGCACGCAACCGTGCGACACGCGCATGCCGACACCAGCCGGCCGATTCGTACCATGAATCAGGTAACCCGGCAGGCCGAGGCGTAACGCCCGTGTTCCCAGCGGATTATCCGGCCCCGGCTTGACGATACGCGGCAACGGGTCACCGTCCGCCGCATGTTCGTCACGGACCGATTGCGGCGGATACCAGGCCGGGTTCCTCGCCATAGCCGTGATCGTGGTGTTGCCAAGCGGGGTTTCCCAGTCCATGCGCCCGATACTCATCGGGTAGGTATAGACGTAGGCTGGCTTGCCATCCCGTGCCGCCGGGAAGTAGTACATGCGGTACTCGGCGAGATTCAGTACGAGCCCGTTGCGTGGACCTGGCGGCAATACAAAGCGACTCGGTAAAACAATCTCCGTGCCCTCGCCCGGCACCCAGACATTGACGCCCGGGTTTGCGCGCACAACATCGTTGTAACCAAGCCCATGGCGGCGGGCAATATCGACGAGCGTGTCTTCGTAGCGCGCCGTGATCGTCGATACCGAACCAATGACATCGTAGCCCTCCGGAGGCAGTTCGAAGACTTCCGCATAAACCGGTGCGGTGGCCAGCAGCAACGCGGCCAGATGGACTATTCGATTGTGCATTACTGGCCTTTTTCGTCCGCGTCGATAACTTCGATTTCACACTCAGCTGCGGCAAGCCAGTCCTGCATGGCCTGGCTCTCGAGCAGGCGGTGCGGGTAATACCCGGCCGACTGTGGCAGGTTGATGCCGTAGGTTCTCAGGCGCAGCACGACAGGCGCGAACATGGCATCGGCTACGGAGAACGTGCCGAACAACCAGCCGCCCCGGTCGCCGTAGTGCTTATGGCACTCAGCCCAGATATCGATTACCCGGCTGATGTCATCACCCAGCTCATCCGGGATCGGGACCTTGCGCCCCATTGCCCGGCAATTCATCGGCATGCAGTCGCGCAAGTAACTTAAGCCGGAGTGCATTTCCGCGGAGATCGCACGCGCATGTGCCCGCTCGTCAGCATCAACGGGCCAGAGTTGCTTGTCCGGCCAGCGCTCCGCCACCGTCTCGGCGATGGCGAGAGAGTCCCAGATGACAAGGTCGCCGAGCTGCAGGATGGGTACGCGCCCGGCCTCGGAAAACGCCGCGATCTCCTTGGCCGTTGTCGGTGTATCGAGCACGATACGGTGTTCGTCGAAATCGATGCCGGCTTCTTCCATGAGAAGCCATGGCCGCAGCGACCACGACGAGTAGTTTTTGTTGCCGATAATGAGTTTCGGTTTCATAGCCCTGAACCAGCTTACCCTGAGCCCTATGGTAAACCATCACGCGTTGACCAACATAGGGACTTGCCGTTAGCCTGTCGACATGAGCCTCAAGATATCTTTTGAACTGACCGATCGCGACCTGAATTTCTTCCGCAAGGCGCTCCGGCAGTCACGCGAGGCCGTCAAGGATGCTGAGGAAGCCGAGATCATCGAGGCCATTCACTCGGTCCTGGATGAAATTCGCAGCAACGAGCCCCTGCCCGATTTTGTCGGCAAGCGCATTCCTGAACTGGAGTCGCTAATCAGTATGCTGACTGACGACGAATGGCAGCTGCCAGATGGCGACCGTGAGCGGCTGCTCGCCACCTTCGTGTACTTCGCGGATCCGGAAGATATTCTTCCCGACGATATTCCGGTCATCGGCTACCTCGACGATGTCATTATCATCGAGCTGGTCGCACGGGAGTTATTGCATGTACGCGAAGCCTACGACGACTTTTGTCGTTTCCGGGATGACTTCGAGAAAGAGCACGGCGAGAACATGGATCCGGTGATTCGGCGCGACCGAGTTGACAGGCGTCGTCAACAACTGCATCAGCGCATGCGCCGGCGCTCGGCGCAACAAAAGAAAAGCAGCCTCTGGTAATACGGTACCGTATTACATCCGCATTAGTACGGAGCCCCAGGTGAAACCTCCACCGAAAGCTTCCATCAGGATTAACTGACCCTTCTTGATGCGTCCGTCACGTCGCGCAACGTCGAGTGCCATTGGTACGGATGCAGCCGATGTGTTGCCGTGATCCTGTACCGTCACGATGACTTTTTCCATCGGCATTTTCAGGCGTTTGGCCATCGCCTGGATGATGCGGATATTTGCCTGGTGTGGCACCAGCCAATCGAGCTCTTCCTTGCTAACGCCGGCCTTGTCGAGCGTCTGCTGAGCGATCGCGCCCAGCGTCTTGACCGCGACTTTGAACACCTCGTTACCCTGCATGAGGATCGTTGCCTGACCGCTTGCAGCCTGTTCCAGGTTTTTGGACACGCCGATCGGGCAGTGCAACAACTCGCGATACTGGCCATCGGCGCCGAGTTCGCAGGACAGGATTCCCGGTTCTTCCGACGGTACGACTATGGCCGAACCGGCACCATCGCCGAACAGCACACAGGTATTACGGTCTTCCCAATTAACCAGTTTTGTAATGCACTCTGCACCGGTTACCAGCACGCATTTGGCTTCACCCGCCTTGATGAATTTATCCGCAACGCTAAGCGCGTAGATGAACCCCGAGCACGCAGCTTCGAGACTGAATGCAGGACAAGCCGGGATACCCAGGCCATGCTGAATGATCGTCGATACATTCGGGAATATGACGTCCGGTGATGCCGTACCGGTAATCACCATGTCGATGTCGGCGGGTGTGACTCCCGCGTCCTCCATCGCATTGGTTGCCGACTGTATACACATGTCCGAGGTCGTTTGATCGTCTGCAGCCACATGGCGACGCTCGACCCCGGTACGCGTTCGAATCCATTCGTCCGTCGTATCCACGATCTTCTCGAGATCGAAGTTGGTCATTACACGTTCGGGCAAATAGCGGCCCATTCCTACGATGCGCGAATACTTCATGCGGTTTCCTCTTGCAGCAAGGTACCGATCTGTTGTGGCAACTGGT
>Ga0265303_10000522_pt1 | contig 21693 bp, 19 predicted proteins | sample Helome_2_FD_192494 | JGI IMG/M metagenome (GOLD analysis project Ga0265303, IMG submission 192494) | Marine sediment microbial communities from subtidal zone of North Sea - Hel_20160317 (Illumina Assembly) | ecosystem: Environmental > Aquatic > Marine > Subtidal zone > Sediment ... | reverse complement strand
GATTTCGTCGAGCAGCAGGCGCGCGACGGCGGGTATGTCTCCATTGAGTTATACACCAATGCGAAGATGACCGAAAACCTGGGGCTTTACCCCAGGCTCGGTTACGAGCAGTTCGATCGCCGGGTCGAAGATGGCTTCGATCGGGTTTACTTCAGCAAGACGCTGAACTGAGACTGCCTCGCTATAATTCCTGGTCCTTACGGCGGAATGCACCTTGGACGATGCGATCGATGACCATGGCGACGAACAGGATCGCGAAACCACCGAGCAGGCCCGGTCCCTTGGCCGCATACTGCAGTGACTCGAGGATGACCTTACCGAGACCGCCGCCGCCGATCAGCGAGATTATAACCACCATCGACAGGCACATCAGGATAGTCTGGTTGACACCGGTCATGATCGAGGGCAGGGCGAGCGGTACTTCCACGTCTTTCAGCAACTGAAAACGCGAGGCGCCAAACGCCACCGCCGCTTCCTTGATCGTGTCGGGTACACCACGCACGCCAAGCGAGGTCAAACGAATGACCGGCGGCATCCCGAAAATGATGGTCGCCAGGATCCCGGGCGGGTTGCCGGTGCCAAAGAAAGCGATGATCGGAATCAGGTAAACGAAGGCTGGAAGCGTCTGCATCAAATCGAGTACCGGTTCCGCTGCGTTATAGGCGCGCTTCGATTTGCCAAACCAGATGCCCAGCGGGATACCGAAGATTACGCAGATGAACACGGCCGCACCTACCAGTGCAACGGTTTCCATCGCCACTTCCCAGTAGCCCAGCATTGAAATATAGGCGAGCGAGGCCGCCGTGAAAATGGCAACCCGGGGTCCCGCAGCACGCCAGGCGACAACGCATATGACCAGCATTACGACCGGCCAGGGCGTAACGATCAGGGCAAGACTGAGGCCATCGAGTACCCAGCGCACGCTTGCAGTGACGCTGTCAAAGGCGCCCGCGCCGGCGATGGCGGCGTTGTCGATTTTCTGTTCCAGCCAGCCCGCAAGCTCGGTAAACAGCGTGCCCTGGTCTGAATCCAGAAAAACCGAAGACACCTGCTTTTCGGGAAAGGTATTGAGGATTTCGAGGGGACTGTCCACGGTAAACTTATAAATCGTCAGGGGCCCGATCAGAACGACGAGCGCGATACCGAGTATGCTGTTCTTGGGCTTGCGCCCGCTATCAACCGTCTTATGGTCGACGCGCCAGCGGCTGTACTGTTTTTCATAAATGGAATTAGCGTAAAAACCCTGGACCGCTTTTATCAGCAGCAGCAACACTATTCCTGTCACCAGGATCTGCAGGGCCTCGGAGCTTGCCGCGACGCCGAGTGCTTCGCTTTTCTCGGCTGCATTGTTAATGTTTTCAGCCAGCTTTTCGAAGCGGCTTGGGTCTGCGCCCTCGAGCTTCGCTGCCTCTGCACGCTCGAGGAAGCCGGCCGCGCGCTCGCGTTGTTTTTCGGCGCGGTCGAAAAAGGAAGCCCCGGGATCTCCCCACCAGCCCCTGCCGATCTGTACCCAGGCGATCATTTCGAGAATCAGGAATCCCCAGAACATGCCCCAGACGCCGCGCGCGGCGGCCCAGATGGGACCGAGAATTGCGGCGGTCGGATTGAAGGTGTTCGGTAACATTCCGGTCGAGGAATGAATGCGCTGAAATTTATCCGCGTAGTACTCGCCGTTATCGCCGGCAAATTCCTTGATCGATGCGTCGAGCGTGGCGTGGTCAACCTCGATATCCGAGGCGGCGACAACCGTGGTAGTCTCTTCTATGTCGTTCATTGGTCTTTACCCCCCTGAATGCCGCGCAGCAGCCTCGGTTTTGTTACCACACCGATATCACGACCATCCGAGGTAATGACCACGGGTAGATCGGTGCCAACAGCGTGGTTAATCAACTGGTCGAGATCGGCTTCTTCATCGGCCCGTGGCGCGCCGTCAAGGTCACCCTGATAACTTTCCAGCGGCTCGAGAATCGAATGCGCTTTCACCAGTTTTAACTTCGAAATGCCCTGTACGAATTCACGCACGTAGTCATCGGCCGGATTCATGACGATATCCTCAGGGGTGCCGATTTGCACGATGATGCCGTCTTTCATGATCGCGATACGGTGACCAATGCGAATTGCCTCATCGAGATCGTGCGTAATAAACAGCGTGGTTTTCTGGAGTTGTGCCACCAGCGCCTTGAACTGGTCCTGCAGTTGCATGCGGATCAGTGGATCGAGCGCGGAAAAGGGTTCGTCCATTAGCAGCACTTCGGGGTCTGAGGCCAGCGCACGTGCAATGCCGACCCGCTGCTGCATACCGCCAGATAACTCCTTCGGTAGCCTGTCCTCGTATCCGACCAGATCGACTAGTTGCAATGCATGGTCAGATACCGCCCAACGCTTGGATTTGGCAACGCCTCGTATTTCAAGCGGGTAAGCGACATTGTCACGCACCGAGCGATGCGGCAACAACGCCATGTGCTGGAACACCATGCCGATATGGTTGGCACGCAGTTCCCGCAATTGGCTTTCATTGAGTTTCGATACGTTACGACCCAAAACCTCGATATTACCGGAGGACGGTTCGATCAGACGGTTGATGTGGCGAACCAGGGTCGACTTGCCCGAGCCGGACAAGCCCATGATGCAGAATATTTCGCCTCGGGGAACGTCGAAAGTCGCATCCTGAACACCGATTACGCAGCCGTAGCGTTCAAGCACCTCTGCTTTTCCAATGCCTTCGTCCTTGATCGCTTTGATGGCAGCGTCTGCCTGTTCGCCGAAAACCTTCCAGACATTGCTTATATTGACGACCGATTCAGTCGATTCAGTCATAGTTGCGCCCCCTCTATTAGCCCGCTGTTAGAACCAGCTGACGACTAGCCCGTTACCGCCATGAGGGCGGTAACGGACAGTTATTTTTATACTGTTAGTTCGAGTATCAGTTGGTCAACCAGTTGAGTACCTGGTCTTCGTGCTTCTTGACCCAGGCAGCCGCGTAGGCAGCCGGATCTTCCTTGTCGATCACGAGCGCATAAGTCATCTCCGAGACTTCATCAGTACTGAGCTTCATATTTCTGAACAGCTTAGCCACTTCGGGATGTTTCTTTTCAACTGACTTGGCGAAATGCAGGTGGAGGTATGCGGTATCCCACGCGGTGCCAGCCATTGAGACTGCCAGCCAGTTTGGATCGTCGGTGGGTTGTACCACTTTCCACTGCGAGGCGTCATAAGCCGGCTCTTCGAGTACCTGCATTTCGTGCAAAACGAAAACGTAATGTGGCGTATAGCAGAAACCGACCCAGGGCTTGCTGCCCTTGATGGCGTTGTCGAGGTTCGCGTAGGCGAGCGTCTCGTCACTTTCGGTCAATTCGAAGGTCTGGTCGTAGCCGTAAGACTTGGCGCGGATTTTTTCGACATTGGTGGAAGCCCAGCCGGGAGCACCGATCCAGACTTCACCCTTGCCATCACCGTCGGTGTCGAACAGAGCCGCGACGTCCGGATTGGTCAGGTCATCGATTGACTTGATGCCGTGTTTATCCGCCAACGCCTTGGGTACGCACATGCCCTGGAAAGCGGGAACGCCGTTGGGATTCATCTCAACGGTGGCTTTTGCCTTGACGAAGGTATCGTGCAGGTTCTGCTGGTTCGGCATCCATACCTCGGGATGAGCGTGCATGGCACCAGAATCCATCGCTTCGAACACGATCGGATTGGTGCCGTTTTGCAGCTCGACGTCGAGTCCGAGATTTTCTTCGATTACGACTTTGAGTATATTCGCGGTGGCCGCAACCGACGGCCAGTTAGGGACGCCGATGACAACATCGGCAGCGGTGGCAATGCTTGACATTCCCATGCTGGCAGCGACAAGCGCGCTCGTCAGGGTTTTATTGAATTTCATTTAATTACACTCCTCGGTTTAAATTATGAGTATTTTTAATGTTACATCCGTCTTTATTAACAACGGCTTTATAATGCCCGATTGGGCAACGTGTTAATTACACGAGCCCGATGTTAACTTTAAGTTTTTCATATGTAAATCGATATTGGTGTTGATAAGTTCAGCTTGAGGTTCATGGGATTTGAGTGAATAGAGGTTAATTTCGGTTGAATTTCGTTCTTTAAGGAATGTATTTGTGCAAAACTCGAGAGCATCAATCTGAATCCTGGGGATAGATATGAGCGTTCAAAAACGAAGCCCGGATTACTGGGGAATCGATAACGACTATGCTGTATTGCGTGACGTGTTGCTGGGCAGGCCCGACTATTACAGGTGGGTTGAGGCCGGCCCGCTGATCGGGCGCACCCTTAAAAACATGCATAAAACCGGTATCGAGTTCGATTTTGAACTGGCGCAACGCCAGCACCGGGAAATGGTACGCATTTACGAAGACGCCGGAGTCACCTGTCATTACCTTGAATCGGACCCGGTGCTGCATCGCAATTTCTTTGCGCGTGATTCGAGCGCTATGACCCCCTGGGGTGCGCTGATATGTCATATGCAACTCAAATGCCGTCGTGCCGATTACCATTCGGTGATCCAGTTTTACCAGCAAAACAATATCCCGATCTGGAACTATGCCACCGCGGGACACTTCGAAGGGGGTGATTTCGTTATTCTCGAACCCGGCACCGTATTGATCGGGTACTGTGGTGAGCGCTCTGAGCAGGCGGGTGCGGAACAGGTCGCCGAATTCGTGCGCCAGGAAGGCTGGGAAGTCGAAGTCGCGCCGATACCGGCGCTGTTCGTGCATATGGATGGCCTCGTCGTGCCACTCGATCATAAACTGGTCGTGACCTGCCTCGATGCGCTCGAAGGCTGGGTGATCGACTGGTTGAAAAAGAAGGGTTTCGAATTTGTCGACGTCGGTTTTGCCGAAGCCAGGGATCTCGGGGTGAACCTGGTGTCGCTTGGCAACAAACGAGTTTTATCGATGGCCGGCAGCGTCAAGCTCAACCAGGATCTGCGCGATCGCGGTTACGAAGTGTTCGCGCCGGATATGTCGATGTTTACATTGGGCGGCGGCGGAGTACATTGTCTGTGCCAGGCGCTTAAGCGCGATTCCTTTAAGGTTTAAAGATGAGTGAAACAACACAGCTACGCGTTGACGGTCAGCGTCTCTGGGACAGTATTATGGCGATCGGCGAAATTGGGCCGGGGCAGCATGGTGGCTCCTGTCGTCTCGCGCTGACCGATGCAGACCGGGATGGTCGTGACCTGTTTATCCGCTGGTGCGAGGAAATTGGCTGCAGCATTACCGTCGATGATATGGGTAATATCTTCGCGCGGCGTGACGGGCGTAATAATGATCTGGCACCGATCGTCGCCGGCAGTCATCTCGATACGCAGCCCCATGGCGGCAAGTTCGATGGTATCTACGGTGTACTGGCTGCGCTCGAAGCGTTGCGTACGCTGCACGATAATAATGTAACCACCGCAGCGCCGGTCGAGATTGTGGTCTGGACCAACGAGGAAGGTTCACGTTTCGCGCCGGCGATGATTTCATCCGGGGTCTACGCCGGCCTGTTTGAAAAGGACTACGCATGGGCGATTACCGACGCTGACGGCAAAAGCCTCGGTGACGAGCTGAAGCGCATCGGCTATATGGGTGCTGCGTCCTGTGGCAGCAATCCGATCGGCGCCTTGCTCGAGGCGCATATCGAACAGGGCCCGATTCTCGAGGCGGATAACCACCAGATCGGCGTGGTAGTCGGAGGGCAGGGTCAGCGCTGGTACGACGTGACGCTAAAAGGCCAGGACTCGCATGCCGGTTCAACCCCGATGCCCGGGCGCCGCGACGCGCTGGTTACGGCGGCGGAAATTATTGCCATGGTGCAGACCCTGGCGCTGGAATTTGCGCCCCAGGCGGTGAGCACGGTGGGCGAAATGTCGGTGATGCCGAATTCGCGCAACACGATTCCCGGCGAAGTCTTCTTCACCATCGACATTCGTAATCCTGATGACAATGTGCTGGCGCAAATGGCTGAACAACTCGGAGCCCGGGTTGCGGCCATAGCGGAGAAACATGGTGTTGAATGCGAAATGAATGAAATCTGGGATAAGGCCCCGGTTAAATTTGATCCCGATTGCATCGCTGCGGTTGTCGAAGCCACCCGTTCGCTGGGTTACAGCAACCAGCAAATGGTATCGGGTGCCGGTCACGATGCCTGCCAGGTCTGCCTGGTGGCGCCAACTGCGATGATTTTCGTGCCCTGTGCCGGCGGACTCAGCCATAACGAGCAGGAAAGCGCCGAACCCGCGGACCTGGAGGCGGGTTGCAACGTGTTGTTGCACGCGATGTTGAAGCTCGCCAACCGGGCGAATGGTTAGAAAGACCGTTTTTCCCGCCGGCCACTGGAGCCTGCAGGTCGATATTCCTTACAGCATGGGGCTCGCCAGCGGTGATTTCATACTTCTCTGTGGCCAGGCCGATCTCGAGGGAGACGGCATAGTCTGTAATGCCAATAATCTTTTGGCCCAGTCCAGCAGGGCGATCGAGCATATTGGCAATCTGTTGCGCGAACTCGACGCCAGTCTCGAAAACCTGGTTAAACTCGTGGTTTTCTACCAGCCCGATGCCGCCATCAGCGAAACTGAATACGTTCTGGCGCTAGCGGCCATGCTCGAAACCCGCAATCGACCCGTGATCACGCTGGTGCCGGTGCCGCGCATGTTTTATCCAGGCCTGGTCGTCGAAATCGATGCTTACGGGATGAGCGGGGAATCGCTGCGACGGGTCGATATACCTGGTAACAATGGTTTTTCATCCGTTGTCAGATCTGGCGAGATGATTTTTGGTGGGGGTATCAGCGCGACTGACGAGTCCGGTACAACTGTTTCACCGCAAGATGTCGTTGCGCAAAGCCGGATCGTTCTCGACAAGCTGGTGGCACGGTTAGACAGGGTGGGGGCTGGTATTGGCGACCTGGTCAAAATCAATAACTGGTACGTGGCCGGCGGTAGTGCGCAGGAGTGGGCTGAAAGCGCACAAGTCAGGGCGGGGTTCTACCCCGAACCCGGACCCTGCGCGACCGGGATACCGGTGCATACGCTAAACCAGCCAGGCGTGATGATCCGTACCGACTTCTGGGCAATGCTGGACGCTGATGGTCAATCGATTGAAAAATCCCACTACTGGCCCGAAGGGCACTGGGACTGGCCGATCCATTTACCCTTCAAACATGGCCTGCGCTGTCGTGACCTGGTGTTTGTCGGCGGGCAGGTGTCGATGGATGCCGAGGCCAACATAATCGATCCCGGTGAGATGGAAACCCAGACCCGCACCAGCATGGACAACATCGGTAGAGTACTGGCTGGTTTCGGTCTGGACCACTCCGCAATCGTCAAGCTCAATACCTACTACCAGGGCTCTAATGGCGATGACGAATCGGGTGATGCCGATGACCTGCACGGCAATGTCACGATCCGCGGCAGCTACTTTCGCAAACCGGGTCCAGCTTCGACCGGGATTCCGTTCCGCTGTCTTGCCTACGATGGCATGGTCATCGAAATAGAAGCGATCGCGATGATCGACCCGGATTAAACCGCTTTATAAAACCGGTCAGGACCCCGGCTTTCATGCTGCCGGGTAACGGCTTCATTAGCTAGCCGGGATTCCTGCGCTTTGCGGCAAGCTCGGCGAGCAGGCACAGGATCTCGAACATCATCGTTACCGCCACCAGGGCGGTATTACCCGATGTGTCGAAAGGTGGGGAAACTTCCACGACATCGCCACCCACGAGGTTCAACCCGCGCAGTCCGCGAATCATCCGTTGTGCGTCGTAAGTGTTAATGCCCCCGATTTCCGGGGTGCCGGTACCTGGCGCATAAACCGGGTCGAGGGCATCGACATCAAAGCTGACATAGGTTTTGCCATCACCGACCACGCGACGGGCTTCGGCGATAACCGCTTCGATACCGAGATCGTTATACTCCTCGATTTCGATGACACGAATGCCCTGATCGAGCCCCCACTCCTTGTCTTTATCGGAATAGAGTGCACCGCGGATACCTATTTGCACGGTACGTTCGGGATCGAGCAAACCCTCTTCGATGGCGCGTCGAAACGGCGTGCCGTGGGTGTACTTCGATTCTCCGAAATAACGGTCCCAGGTATCTGTATGCGCGTCGAAATGCACCATGCCAACCGGTTCGTCCTTGCACAGCGCACGCATTACCGGCAGTGAGATTAAATGATCGCCGCCCGCGGTGAGCGGCATGATTCCCCGGGCGACTACGGCCGCATAAAACTGTTCGACTCGACCCAGCGTATCTTCGATGTCAACCGGATTCACCGGGCTATCGCCGAGATCGGCACAGTTACACAGATGAAAAGGCTTGATACCGGTGGCGTGGTGCACGTTACGCGCCATCGTCGACAGGTCGCGAATCTGGCGCGGGCCATGTCGCGCCCCGGCGCGATTGGTGGTGCCGCCGTCCCAGGGCACCCCGATCAGACCAATATCGACTTCATCGGCGTCAGCCGGAGCGACATAGGGCAGACGCATAAAGGTTGCGATGCCGGCGAAGCGTGGCAGGTCGTTGCCGGAAATCGGCAGGTAGGATTCGGGTTTGTTAGCCATGTATTCGTTTATCGCGCTAATTGTCTTAGCGGCAGTATAAATTCAAAGTCGGCGAAGCAAAGCGTTTTTATTTTAATTCCATGCCGCTGCCTGCCTGATTGACGTCAAGCCGGGTAGCACACTAAAGTTGAGTCAACCTAAGCGGAGTCAGCTGCTCGAACATACATGGATGATCTAAACGGTTTCAAACCGCCGCGCTATTTGCAAAACCCGCATCTGCAGACGATCCTGAACAGCCAGGGTCCGCGCCGGGTGCGTGCCGGGCATATACTGAAAAGTCTGGCTTCAAAATCTCTAACGCTGCAAGCGGAAGATGGTACGCGGTTGCTGGCAGAACTCGATCACGCCGTCACCAGCCGTTCGGCGCTGGTAATATTACTGCACGGCTGGGAAGGTTCGAGCCGATCATCATACCTGGTTACCACGGCCGCCCATTTGCTGGCGCAGGGATATGACGTGCTGCGGGTTAACTTGCGTGATCATGGCGACTCGCACCACCTCAACGAGGAATTGTTTAATTCGACTCGCTCTGCGGAAGTAGCCAGCGCACTGCAGAACTTTTTAAACGCTCATGCTTATGAGCATATTTTCCTGGCGGGGTTTTCGCTCGGGGCAAGCTTCGCCTTGCGCATAGCGGCGGATGCGGGTGTTGAGCTTGATCTCAATGCCGTCATAGGGGTTTGTCCGCCGACCGATCCGGCGCGTGCCATGGATGCTCTGAAGCAGGGTTTTTTTGCTTACGAGCGCTATTTCTTCAAGCGTTGGTGCGAATCCTTGCAACGTAAATTGCAATGCTTTCCGCAGCTCGATTACGCTAGCGAGCTGGCCGCTGCGAAATCGCTCGACGATCTTAACCGCAGTTTTATTCCCCGCTACACGATTTACGATGAAGTAAATGATTATTACGCGGCATATGCGCTGGTGGGGGACCGTCTGTCTGCGTTGGCGATGCCGGCATACCTGGTTGCCGCCGAGGATGATCCGATTATTCCGATCGATGATCTCAAGCGTATCGACCCGATCAAAAACTTGCATATCGAGACCTGTCGCCATGGCGGGCACTGCGGCTTTATCGAGAACCTGGCCGCGCGCAGCTGGATAGAAACGCGCATGCTGCAAATCCTGGAGCGGCACCTGGGCTGAGATATCGGGCAGGCACTGGCGGCGAGTTTTCAGGCAAGGGTGATGTAAATCATACGCAAGGCTAGCAAGGTCAGCACCCACTTGAGTATTTTTTGAAACAGCGCCTGGGGGATTCTATAGCGAATATGGGTACCCAGCAGGGCACCGCAGATCACCCCGGTGGACATGCCGAGAATGATTTCCCAGTAACTGATAAATGAAAAACCCAGCAGCGCGAACAGGACTGTTTTTATCAGGTGGGTAAAGGTCGTCATCAACGCACTCGTTACCACCAGGGCATCGCGCTGCAAGCCTTTACCGAGCAATGCCGCCTGGCCCATGGGTCCGGTAGCGCCGACCAGCATGCTTAAGCCGGTTTGTATCAGGCCTATGGCAACAAACTCGCCCTTTACCGGTTTTTTGAATTGTAGTTTGGGGCCCCAGACGGTAAACAGGATATAGGCTGCGATGATCAGCGGCGTATATTCGAGGTTGATTTCCCGGGTGATGCCGGCAGCGATCAGGCCGCCACCGATAGAACCCGCGATAAATGCGAGCACGAACTCCCAGCGCAAGAAACGCCAGCCGAACAATGCCCGGCTCGAATTGGCAAACAGTTGCACCATCGCATGAACCGGCACGATGCTCGCGCCGGGCAAAAAGCCCGGCATGATCGCGATCATTATCATGCCGCCACCAATTCCGGTAATCGCGGTAATTGTCGAAGTGCCGAATGCGATCAGCGTCAACAGAATTTCGGTGTTCATCTAGCGAGTGATGCCGCTGGAATGACTAAAGCAGGTGAGGGCATACCACGGCTTCTGCGCGCAGCCACTAGTGAAGCTATAGGGCCTTAACTACCGGGAGTAGAAATTTTAGTTGTAGCCCAGAATAACGACCTGCTCTACACCATTTTCATCAATTTTGCCGCGTTCGATGTCCTCTAAACCGTGCTGTTCCTTTTTGACGTAACGCGGGTCGCCGTAGTAAGAGTTTTCCGGCGACTTCGCCCAGGGTGAAGAGATCAGCTTGTCGAATTGTGGTGGCTGAAATTTTTTGTTCATGAGATAGCCTTACCTAACCAATAAGTTAGCGAATATTCCTATTAATTAACATTCAAATCGGATCATAACTTGCTGATAAATAATAGCAAGTGGAAATAATTGATTTTCGGCTTTTCACTAAACCCGATTTAGAGGTCGCACTCTTCGAACAAATCCATTTGCCCGCTGCCATCAGTCAGGTCGATAAGACGCACACCGATACCGAGCAGGCGTACTGGAATTTCGCCGCGCTGCCAGGCTTCCTCGCACAGCATTGCGTAATCGGTATAGCCCGGGGTAGTCTGCTGCCGTTCGACCGTGGTTTGATTGAAATCCCGGAATTTCATCTTGAGAAAGCAATTCTGAATGCGGTAGTCGGAGTCCAGCCGCTGCAGGCGCGGTTGCAAGGACTCAATCAGCGCCGGTATTTTCAGCCGGCAGCTTTCCAGATCCGGCAGATCCTCGTCGTAAGTATGCTCGACACTGACCGATTTGCGGCGCCACTCGGAAACCACCGGGCGATCGTCGATGCCATGCGCCAATTTGTGAATGTGTTCACCGAACTGTCCGAACTGCTGCACAAACTGAAAAACATCGAAAGCGCGCACATCGCCGCAGGTTTTGATGCCCTGTTGTTCGAGTCGCTGTGCGGTGACCTTGCCTACACCCCAGATTTTTTTCACCGGCAGATCAGCCAGGAAATCGTCGGTCTGTTGCGGGGTTACCACGTGCTGTCCGTTGGGCTTGTTCCAGTCGGAAGCTACCTTGGCGATGAACTTGTTCGACGCGATGCCTGCAGACACGGTAATGCCGACCGCCGCGGCGATACGTTGGCGAATTTCCTGCGCGATCAAGGTCGCGCTGCCTCGACAACGCGGGCAGGTGGAAACATCGAGAAAGGCCTCGTCGAGCGACAGTGGTTCGATCAAATCGGTGTAATCGGCAAAGATTTCATGCATTTGGCGAGAGGCCTCGCGATATACCGACATGCGTCCCGGAATCAGGATTAACTGCGGGCAGCGCTTCATCGCGGTGGCACTCGCCATCGCCGAGTGTATGCCGAACTTGCGCGCCTCGTAGCTCGCGGTAGCGATAACGCCGCGCCGGGTCGCACTGCCGCCAACCGCGATTGGCTTGCCCCTGAGCGCCGGGTTGTCGCGAGTTTCTACCGCGGCATAAAAGCAGTCTGCGTCTATGTGGATTATTTTTCTGGTGCTATGCGGGGTTGAATTCACGGATCGATTGCTTGCTTCGGGCTTCAGGCTAGGTAAAAATCAATCGCAGACACTAAAGCGCAAGGCCAGACGATGACGGAAAAAGTATTTTACCAAGACAGCTACCAGAAAACACACCGCAGTGAGGTAGTCGAAGTTCTCGACCAGGGGGTAGTACTCGCAGCGACTATCTTTTACCCGCTCGGCGGCGGTCAACCGGGTGACACGGGACGTTTGCAGATAAACGGGCAGGAGTATCATGTTGTCGATACACGTTTCGCTGAAGATCGCACTAATATTATTCACTTTCTCGAGGAAGAGGATCTGAGCGGCATTCATAGTGGTGACGCCGTCGATATGGAAATCGACTGGGAGCGTCGGCATCGCCTGATGCGTATGCATACCAGTATGCACCTGGTCTGTTCGCTGATCAGTGCCCAGGCGACCGGCGGTGCGGTCGGGGAAACCGAAAGTCGTCTCGACTTCGATCTGCAGGGGCAGGTGATCGACAAGGAGCAACTGACCGCCGAACTGAATGCACTGGTCGCCAAAGCGATTCCGGTCAGTATCGGTTCGATCACCGATTTGGAGCTCGAGCAGAACCCGGGGCTGGTGCGCACGATGTCAGTACAGCCACCGCGCGGGCAGGGCACGATACGCACTATATCGATCGAGAATACCGACTACCAGCCCTGTGGCGGCACCCACGTGCGCAATACCGCTGAGATCGGCGAACTGCTGGTCACCGGCCTCAAAAACAAGGGCAAACAAAATAAACGTATAAGCATGGCATTGGTCAATCCCTAGGCAATCCAGGTGAAAATTATCGCGTGGTATTACATTTCGATAGTCTGCCTGTTGTTCGCCCAGCCCGGTATTACATTAGCAGCCGACGACGATAGCAGTTGTGATCATCACGTTGCGCAATGGCTGGACCCGGCCAGCGGAGACGTTATGCAGGTGGATCAAGTATTCGATCGGCTTGCGGGTTCGCGTATCGTCCTGTTAGGGGAGGCTCATACCACGGTAGCGCATCACCGCTGGCAGCTATACATGCTCTCGGCCTTGCATTCCCGGCAGGCCAACCTGATCGTCGGCTTTGAAATGTTGCCGCGAAGGGTGCAAAGCTCGCTCGACGACTGGAGTGCGGGCAAGCTGAGCGAAGAGGAGTTTCTCGAGCAATCAGAATGGCAAAAGGTATGGGGTTACGATCCCGACTTATACCTGCCATTACTGCATTTCGCGCGTCTCAATCGGCTACCGACAGTCGCATTGAATATCGATCGCAAACTGGTATCGCAGGTGTCGCAGCAGGGCTGGCAGGCGCTTGACGAAGCCCAGCGCATGGGTTTATCCGACCCGGCCCCCGCCAGCGATGCCTATCGAGAGTCGCTGGCGCAGCTTTACGCCTACAAACAGCTCCTGTCTGACGCCGGTGAAGGCGAAGATAGCGTCGAGCCAGACCTGGACGAAATTTTGCGAAGCGATGCTTTTTCGAACTTTGTCGAGGCTCAATTGACCTGGGACCGGGCCATGGCAGAAGCGTTGGCAGCCGCGCATCGGCGTGACCCGAAGGCAATCGTGGTCGGCATCGTTGGACGCGGCCATCTCGAGTATGGCTATGGCATCCCGCACCAGCTTGCCGATATGGGCATCGATGATGTCGACGTGCTGTTACCGCTTGATGCGACTGCTACCTGTGCCCCGTTACCTGCTGACCTGGCCAGCGCCGTGTTTGTGGTCGATGCGGAAAGTGAAGCGCCTGTTGCGCCGAAACCGCGTCTCGGGATCATCATCGAGGGCAGCGATGCCGGTGTGCGTGTCTCGCAGGTGGTCGAGGGCAGTGTTGCCGCGCAATGCGGATTGCTTGAGGGGGACCTGATCGAAGCGGCGGCCGGCTTTAACACGACCACCAACGTTTCCCTGATCGAGATTATCCAGCGCCAGGCGCCGGGTACCTGGCTACCGTTAAAAGTTAGACGAGGTGATGAAACCCTGGAGCTGCTGGCCAAATTCCCGCAAAGCTTTGAATAAGTTTGTAAAACTCATTGTCACGGCAGTTTTGTGCTGTGCCAGCATGAGCCTCTATGCGCAGGCCACGGTGCCGTCCGCCGAGCATACTATCGAAGTCATGTTGACGCCTGCCAGTGGTCAAATCGAAATCAGTGACAAGGTACGTATCGAAGGTCGTGAAAACTATGTTTTTCGCCTCGCCCCGTGGCTCGATATTGAAAGCGTCTCGCTCGATGCCCACCCCCTGCGCGTGACCAGCCTGGGACACGATTACGTGGTGGCATTGCCCGACAGAAACCCGCATGTCATCGGCTTTACCCTGCGCGGCAGGATACCGGCGCGAGGTGCCCAGGAGTTGTCGACCGCCATGCTTGGCAGCAGTGGCAGCGATGGTGTTTACCTGCCCGGATACGATGCCTGGATTCCACAGCATGACGCCGGGCCGATTCGTTATCGGATAACGGTGAAGCTGCCACCCGACCAGCGAGCGGTCGTGACCGGGAAGCTCGTCAGCGAACAACTCAGCGACGCGCTGTACCAGGCGACATTCGAGGTGACCCATTCGGGCGAGGCACCCTCGTTGTTTGCCGGGCCTTACCTGGTAAAGGAACGGATTAGTCAGGGATTGCGCCTGCGCACTTATTTTCATGCCGAACTCGCCGACCTGGCTGATATTTACCTCGATGCGGCTGATGGCTATCTCCAGCGCTACCAGGCGAGTATCGGCGCTTACCCTTATGCCGATTTTCACATCATTTCAGCGCCGTTGCCGGTTGGCCTTGGGTTTCCAAACCTGACCTATGTCGGCCGCCAGGTGATCCCGTTGCCGTTTATGCGCACGCGTTCGCTGGCGCACGAAGTGCTGCATAACTGGTGGGGCAACGGCATTACGGTTGACCATGCCAGCGGTAACTGGGCCGAAGGGCTGACCACCTACATGGCTGACTATGCATTGGCACGGGATAAGGGTGAAGCCGAAGCGCGCAGCATGCGCGTCAAGTGGTTGCGCGATTATGCGGCCTTGCCGGCGCAACGTGATCAACCGGTACGCGCCTTCAAATCGAAACAGCACCAGGCATCACAGGTAATCGGCTACAACAAAGTCGCGTTCATTTTTCATATGCTCGCCAACGAAATCGGCCAGCCGGCGTTCGCCGACGGATTGCAGCGTTTCTGGACCGGGCATGTCTATGGCCAGGCCGCGTGGAGGGACTTGCAGGCGGCTTTCGAACAGGCAGCCGGACGCGATCTCGACTGGTTTTTCAAGCAATGGCTGGAGCGCAGTGGCGCACCGAGGCTGAGTCTCGGCGCGCATAGCGTGGAGATGGTTGCAACAGGCTATCGTACCCGGGTCGAAATATTGCAGCCGGTTAAGGGTTATCGTTTCAAGCTACCCTTGCTGCTGGATACCGCCGATGGCACACAGCTACATGAACTGACGGTTACCGATACGCTGACCCGGGTGGAATTCGTCACCCCGGCAAAACCACGTTATCTGTCTGTCGATCCCGGCAGTGATGTATTTCGTCGGCTGCAGCAAGACGAGACGCCGCCGATTTTGCGCGATGTGACTTTAAATCCGTCGGTTAGCACGGTGGTTGCTTCGGCGGACGACGAGTTCGTCGAAGTGGCGCGCAACCTGGCAGTGAGATTAATGGATGTAGAACCTCGTTTCGACAGCTTGTCTGTGCTGCAAGATTCCGATCAACCGATACTGCTGATCGCCAGCCGCGATGATCTTGCCGGGCAACTGGCGCAGTTAAAACTCGAACAATCACCCGAATTGCCTGACATGGCGCATTCGGCCGCGGTATGGACTGCCCGTCGAGCAAACGGAGCGCCGGTCCTGGTGGTGACGGCGGAAAACGCAGCTGAACTGGCGTCGCTGCTGCGACCTTTGCCCCATTATGGCGGGCAAAGCTACGTGCTGTTTGCGGCGGGTCGTGCCGTTAGCCGCGGTATCTGGCCGCTTACCCGCGGTTCGCTATATCTGGATTTGCAGGACTCACTTTAAGCCGCCTGTAACTTGCGCGCCACCCACTGGTGGAAGTGATGCGTCGGATTATCCATCACCGGGGAAAACACGCCGCCATTGTAACCGGGAGAGAGTCGACCACGCTGCATTCCCTCGACCGCGTCGATATCTTCTCTGAATACGACCCGCCAGGACTCGAGAGTAGCAGTGCGACTAGCCGCATGTTCATCACTGAGCGCCTCATCGCCAACATAAAACAGGCGCAGATGTTCGACTGAATTGTCACATGCCCGGGGTTCGATAATCATCGCGAAGGCGTGATCGGCCTGGATGCCGAGCAGCACGTTCGGATAAAAGGAAACATATTCGGCCTGCTCAAGCTTGTCTTGCGGCCATTCGGGAAAGCGCGGCAACGCGGTACCGGCCTGGTCATACAGACGGTAGGCATAACTGCCCTGGCCCCCGAAGTCATCGCCATACATGATGTGGTAATGGTCCTCCAGGCGGGAGTAGGTGTTCAGGCTCGGGTGAATCCACGGCAGGTGATAACTTTCACAATAGTTTTCTACCGCGAGCTTCCAGTTAGAGTTGACCTCGATCTGCATGCCCTTGCCGTTGGTCGCACTGCGTAGTCGATCGAGCCCGGTTTCACCGAGGAAAGGCAGCCATTTATCGGTCAGTGGTTTTATATGTTGCTCGAAGTCCGGCGCATCCCCCGACAGGTTGATGAACACGACATCCATCCACACCACTGATCGCACCGGCTTCAAGCCGTGATCACAATGATTGAAACCCTCGGATTTCTGTTGCCCGATACCCCCGAGGTGCGGGGTTCCCTTGAGTTCACCGTCAAGGTTGTAAGACCACGAATGGTACTTGCAGCGTAACGCGCCCTGAACTTCCATTTCATCGTGCACCAGGATCATGCCGCGGTGACTGCAGACGTTATGGAATACCTTGATCTCGTCCTGCTTGTTACGCAGGATCACCAGGGGTAGTCCCATGAAGTCTACCGGTTTGACATAACCCTTCTTCGGCAGATCGCTGGCGAACCAGAGCCCCGCCCAGCTCTTGCCCAGCACCTGGTCACGCTCATGTGCCAGGAACTCGTTACTGGTATAGGCCTGGTTCGGCAATCCGCTGGCCTTTTCAATCGGCTGCATTACCGCGTCGACAGAGATGCTGTGGGAATTCAATGGTGACATTTGCCCTATCCTCCAAGTAGAGGCCTGCAAGAGGCCGCGTATGCTGAAACGCAAACTTTGCGGCGAAAACTATTGTTTGACAATACTAAAAAACTTCATTAAAACTTTACCTGAAGTAAACCCTGGAATTCCTTATGGCAAGGCGTTTTTACCAGCTACCCAGCTTGACCGGCCTGAATGCCTTCGATGCCTGCGCCAGGCATGGCAGTTTCACCGAGGCAGCTGTTGAGCTGGGGGTAACTCTCGGTGCCGTCAGCCGGCAGGTGAAATTGCTCGAAACCGAGCTTAACTGCATGCTGTTCACCCGCCACCATCGCGGTGTCGAGTTGACCGCCGAGGGCATTGACCTGTTCCAGGTGTTGAGCAACAGCTTTCAGCAGATAGGCAAGCTCTGCCAGGCGCTGCGAAATCGAATGCAAAGCTCGGATGTCACCATCGCCGCGACAACGGCATTTGCCTCACTATGGTTAATGCCCCGGCTCGGTGGCTTCTGGCAGCAGCATCGCGACATCAATATCAATCACGCGATTTCGGATAATCCGCAAGACCCCGGTTTTCAGAGCGCCGACCTGCGCATCCGCTACGGTGACGGTAACTGGCGCGGCGAACAGGCGCTCAAGTTATTCGATGATCAGATCTACCCGGTTTGCGGGCCCGGGTTTGCCGCCGAACATGAATTGAGTCGCCCCGAGCAATTGCTCGAACTGCCGTTACTGCGGCTGGATAGTGTCGATCCGGCCTGGACCGGCTGGGCGGCCTGGCTCGCGGAATGGAAATGCGATCTGTCCGACGCCAGTTTCCGGCGCTTCAACAACTACGTGGTAGCCTTGCAGGCCGCAGAAGATAACCAGGGTGTTGCGCTGGGATGGCATAGCCAGGTCGAGCCCCTGATAAAAAACGGCAGATTGGTGCGTTTTGGCGATATGCAGATAACCGCTCCCGGTAGTTACTACCTGACCTGGGACGAAAATCGACCGTTATCCGATGCCGCGCGGCAATTGCTCGATTGGTTGCTGGCAACCGGCAAAGAAGCCGCCCCTTCGGTATAGATCCCACTATTGCCCGGAATAAATAACTGATCGCAGGTTCGCTGGCGTCCTAAGGCTACCTCGGGGATAAGTCCGCAAAAGACGCTCCCAAACGGCAAAACGCGCCGTTTGGCACATCCATGTGATCGCTTGGAGCGCGGCGTCCATGCCGCGCTACACTTTTGCGGACTTATCCCCGAGGTAGCCACCCACTATTAGGGGAAACCGGTGAAACCCTTCGCGCCGTAAAGGCCGGGTGTTGATTTTTATGAGCTACCTGTGAGCAGGGGCATTTTATTCCGGACAGTAGTGGGTATGTATCCGGATAATGCTTATGTTGCCGGTTTTCGTTTTCGTGTGGTCAGGCTGGTGAGTGCCTTGCTGGTCAAAGCGATTGCCGATTTGAATTTTACGTAGGTTATTTTGTCGAGTTCTGTGACCGCTTGCGCGCGATCGCAAAACACCATTCCCACTGCTTTGCCCGCGACATGCAGTGACATCAGGAAAAAATTTTCATGCAGAAAACCAGCCTTGAATCGGGCTGGTAACGCTGCCTCGAAACCAGGGTAGCTGTCCGAGTCGATCCATATCGACTGCGGCTTGAGCAGCAATGTCTTGAGCAGGTTTTCCCGACTGATATCGATGACCAGGGTTCGAATCGGAGAGTGTTCTTCGATGCCCTTGCCGGCGCGGGTGCCGAGCTTGGTTTTGTCGGGGGATAGTAGCATCAGGACTACCCTGGACAGGTGCAATTCGTCATGTAAATGATTCAACAGCAAATCCAGTAGTTGCGCCTGGGTGGGTCTCGAGGTTTGCAGCAGAGCCTTGACGCGATTATCGAATTCATGTCCATCAGATGCCGCCCCGGGCTTAACTTCGGTTGCCGGTTGCGCTTGTTTTGCCAGTTCGGGCAACATGATCAGACGGACGGCAGCCGGTAACACGTCGCTGAACGGACAGCTCCGCGCAGCTTCGATGGCTACTTGCTGTAAATGTTTGTCGAAGTCCTCCAGCGACTGGTTTAAATAGGCAGCACAAACATGTTCGGTTGCCTGCATCGATGAGTGATACCAGCCCACTTCGGCCTGGTGCGAGACGTCTGCGGCGAGCTGTATCAGGCGAGCCTTGCGTCCCTTGGGTATGTTTTCGTCGAGTGACTCGGTGACCAGTGCCGGCAGGTATGATTTTTCGGCATAAATCCGCCCGAGCTCGTGAAAATCGAAACTGAACACGGTTTTGCTACTGTTGGCATCTAAACCGTTAACGAGAAATTCAGCCTGGTATTGTTGATAGTGTTCATAATCGAACAGGCAGGCGCAGAATTCGCCGATATTGTGCAGCAAGGCAGCGCTGTGAATTTCGTTAACGGCGCTGATTCCCTGCAAACTGATGAAATAATCGAGTTGTGCCAGCAGGTGATAACTGCGGCTGACTAATTGATGATAGGCCTGTCGACGCAGCGCATCCGTATGGGTCTCGTGCAGCACTTTGTGTTGCATTACCAGGTCGGCAATGGCGCTATCGCTCAGTAAACTCAACGCGGCTTGCACCGATTCGGCCTGTTTTCCGCTACTCAGTAACCTGCTGTTAACTTCGTGGTACAGGGATATGCTCATGCCAGGGTCTAGCGCGATAACAGCCGCAAGGTCACCTACGGTTTTGCTGTGATCTTCGAGGGTTTGCAGAGCCTGGCGGTGATGGGTTTCGAGCGCCGGGATAACATTATGATGGGACGACAACCAGGTTCGCGCCGCTCGTTCGCTCATTGTGAATCAGGCTTCCTTTGCGTTGCTCAACGCTTCCAGTTGTTTACCATGGATATGCTTGATCAGGATTTCACGGTCGGCTTCGTGCAGGTTTTCGAAATCGAGCGAGACCCTTGACTTGTCCTGCTCCCGGCTGGAATCGTTTTCAACCAGGACCACTCGGGCAATGATGACAAGCCTCAGCCCGGAGGGCAATAACTTTAATTTCAGTTCAACCAGTTCACCCTGTGGCGGCGGTTGGTCTGCGTTAAAAGAAATACCCTGGGCGCTGAGATTAGCGGCTTTCTGTATCATGTTTGCATCGTGTTCATCATCGATGAGTTTCTCGGTAATGCGATCGATCTGCTTTTCCAGTACGCCAAGATAGCGTGCCATTTCCGGCATCTTGGTTTCAATTTTATGGCGGTCGGCGATATGCTGTTCGATCTGGAAATTGTAGTTGTTGCGCATCGAAAAGGCATGCTCGTTGGCCCAGAAATCTTCGAGGCAGTCGTCAATTTCCGTCTGTGCGACGAGCCGCATAGCGAGGCAAACTTCGTCCTCGATGCGATAGTAGCGCCGTCTTTCGTCAGACACTATTGAGCCTGGCTTTTCGGCTGGTCGACGTAATCGACGTTTTGCGCCGGTGATTCCCCTTCGATTGCCTGCCGGTTGCCATGCAACACGCTGATTTCGACGCGCCGGTTCTTGGCGCGATTTTCCCAGCTATCGTTGGGCACGATAGGCTCGTTATCGGCCATGGCCCTGATTTCCATGCGTTCGGGGTCGACATCGCCTTCCCGGATAAAATAATGCACTACGCTGGCAGCCCGCGCGGCCGACAAATCCCAGTTTGAACGGAAACGTTTGGTTTCGATGGGGATATCATCGGTGTGCCCGGCAATAATGAAGAGCCCGTCGCGCTGATTGAGGACTTCAGCGATCAATTTCAATATGGGCAGGAATGCCTGTTTGAGTTGGGCCTGACCCGAGCCGAAAGAACCGCGCTCGCGAATTCGAATCAGTACCCGGTCGTTATAGGCTTCAATTTCAAGTAAACCATCGTCAATCGCGACTGCCAGTTCATCCTGTAGTTCCTCGGCTTCTTCCTGGGCTTCGCGTTGCGCTATTTTCTGGGCGATCGCCTCGGCTTCGGCTTCACCGAGCCCGCCATCGTTGCGCGAGGTCGAATCGGTGTAATCGAGATTGGTCTTGGTATCATCGGTCGTCTTTTCGCGCATGATTTCGAGCGGTGTCACCTCGGTGGGTGTACCCGGGCTGTACTGTTTGGCGATGACGCTGGTGCCTTTGGGGATTTCCGTGGCCTTGACGTCACGTTGCACGCCAAACGCCAGTTTCATAGCGCCTGCGACCGCCTTGTACTTGAGTACATCCATTTCCGAGAATGATAACAACAAGACAAAAAAGCACATCAACAGTGCCATCATGTCGGCAAAGGTTGCGAGCCAGGGGGGGAGGCCTTTCTCGCATGGTGGGCAATCGCATTCCTCGCTCATCGCGTGCTCCTATTCGTCTTCCTGGCGCTTGCTTTCCGGCAGGTAGGCGTTGAGTAACTGCTTCAGTACGCGTGGATTGGTGCCTTCCTGGATACCGCCGATCGACTCCAGGATCAAATCCTTGTTGAGTTTTTCGTATCCGCTGATGAGGATTAATTTTTCCGCCAGCGGGGACGCAAACGCGTTGGCGATTACTGCGCCGTACAGCGTGGTCAACAATGCGACCGCCATGGCAGGACCGATCGCTGCGGGATCGGACATGTTGG
>Ga0265303_10000521_pt1 | contig 21709 bp, 15 predicted proteins | sample Helome_2_FD_192494 | JGI IMG/M metagenome (GOLD analysis project Ga0265303, IMG submission 192494) | Marine sediment microbial communities from subtidal zone of North Sea - Hel_20160317 (Illumina Assembly) | ecosystem: Environmental > Aquatic > Marine > Subtidal zone > Sediment ... | reverse complement strand
CTTACTTGGCGTCTGATTTCGAATCGTAACGCTTCAGCCACTCGGCGAGTATTTTCTTGCGATTGTTAGCGGCCCACTCGAAGTCGTTGACGATCATTTTTTCCAGCAGGGTGGGCGGAAAGTGCTTGACCGGCTTGGCCACGCCCGGCATGCCGACCACCGCGTAAGCGGTGTTATACATTTCCATGGCCGTTTTGGAAATCGACCAGTCCATCAGGGTTTGCGCGGCTTTCAGGTTGGCGGTGCCGGCAATAATCCCGGAAGCTTCCATTTCCCAACCCACTCCCTCTTCGGGAACGATAATATCGATCGGCGCACCCTTGGCCTTGGACCTGGCGCCGCGGAAGGCGAAGGAAATCCCGATCGGAATTTCACCGGCAGCAGCCAGCTTGCAAGGCTTGGAGCCGGAATGGGTGTAGCGCGCGATATTCTTGTGCAGGCGATCCATGTAATCCCAGCCACCCTTTTCCTTGCCGAACATTTGCAGCCAGCTGGAAACGTCGAGGAATCCGGTGCCCGAAGAGTTTGGGTTTGGCATGATCAGGTGCCCCTTGTACATCGGCTTGAGCAGGTCAGTCCAGGTTTTCGGCGGCTTGAGGTTATGCTTGGCCGCTTCTACCGTGTTGTAACACACGGCGGCTACCCACGCGTCCATCCCGGTCCAGGACGGCACGGCACTACTGTCGACAAATTTTGAGTCCAGCATCTCGACGCCCTTTGGCTTGTAAGGCTCGAGCATGCCTTCGCTCTTCATCAATAACAGCGAGGTCCCGGCCAGGCCCCAGATCACGTCGGCCTGCGGGTTGTTCTTCTCGGCCAGCAGCTTGGCGGTAACGATACCGGTCGAATCACGAACCCATTTAATATTGATATCAGGGTGTTCTTTATTAAAAGTCTCGGCATAGCGCGCCAGATCTTCAGCCTCGACGGCAGTATAGACGGTAAGATCAACCGCTAGTGCAGACTGGCTCGTCGCAAGCATCAAAGCACCTGCTACACAAGTCATCACCGAGGTTTTCTTAATCAATTTTATAAACATGTTATATCTCCTTCGATTGTCATTGTCGGGACTAAGGCATCCCTGATTGTTTTTTTATATTGCAACTACCCCGGTGAAGCCGGATTTATACCCGGTTGCTCCATCCGGAGACATCGAATACACACTTTACCCTAATCCGCGCCGGTTAAAAACAGGTTAATTGTTATACAAAATATAGATTGCTTCGATATCTGGGTAACGTCGATTTACAGCCTATGTGTCGGGTTGGTATATTGGCGACCATGAAACCGGCTACCCTGGCGATCAGGTTAACCCGTAAAATAAATTAAGGAACGGTTCTTCAATGGCGATAAAAACTACCTGCATAGGTGCTTACCCGAAGCCAAATTTCGTCAAGCTGCCAGACTGGTTCAACCATCCCGAAGGGCCGGATACCGCCGACCCGACCGCGCTCTGGGAAAAGGCGTTGGATGCTCTCGGGCCCGATGCGCCGGACATTATTGCACGTGGCGTGGCGCAGGCGATCGACGATCAAATCGAATGCGGTATCGACATTCCGACCGACGGTGAAATCTCGCGCGAGAATTACATCCACTACCATTGCCGACACCTGCTCGGATTCGATTTCGTGCACCTGACCCGCAAGGAAGTTCGCGGCGGCACCTACGAGGCGAGCCTGCCGACCATCAATGGCCCGGTCTCGGTACGTGACCAGTTTCTGGTGGCGGACTGGCAACGTGCGCAGGCCAGCTGTAAGCGCGCGGTCAAGATCACGATGCCGGGCCCGATGACGATTTCGGACACCAATCACGATGCCTTTTATCATAACCCTCAAAAGCTCGGCCGGGATATTGCCGAGGCCCTGAATGTCGAGGTTCTGGCGCTCGCCGAGGCCGGCTGCGTGCATATCCAGATCGATGAACCGCTGTTCGCGCGCAAGCCAAAAGCCGCGCTCGATTACGGCTTCGAAAACCTCGAACGCGCGTTTCACGGTTGTCCGAATAACGTGCAGCGCACCGTACACATGTGCTGCGGCTACCCCGACAAGCTCGATCGTGATGATTACCCCAAGGCCGATCCCGATTCGTACCTGCAAATCGCCGACACGATCGAGTATTCGAGTATCAACGCGGTATCGTTCGAAGACGCGCATCGCCACAACGATTTATCGCTGCTCGAACGTCTGCCGACGACGAAGGTGGTTTTCGGGGTCGTCGCAATCGCCAAAAGCGAGATTGAATCGGTCGACGATATCCGCGAACGCCTCAGCCAGGCGCTCAATCACATCGACGCCGAACGCCTGATCGCCGCTCCAGATTGCGGTCTCGGCCTGCTCGGCCGCGATCTCGCCATGGCCAAACTCAAAAACATGTGCACCGCCGCCCACTCTCTCTAGCCTCCCGTCATTCCGGCCCCCGAGCCGCGGATATCGAACGTTTTTCGTCATGCCGGGCTCGGCCCGGCATCCATTTCAAAGAATCTCGATGTCAAGCGGAAAGCCCTTTGGGCTTTCCGGGTTAGTTTCCGCGAAGACTGGATAATGGATTGCGGCTCGGGGGCCGCAATGACGTATTCACGAGGCCCGCAATGACGGTATAGTCAAAACCCAGGATACAGATCACTCCAATCCGGATTTTGCTGTTCGATTAAGCTGATTTTCCAATCCCGTTTCCAGTTCTTGAGTTTTTTCTCGCGTTCAATCGCCGCATACATGCTTTCGTGTAATTCGAACCAGACCAGTAGATGCACCTCGTACTTGTGGCTAAAACCATCAACCAGATTATTTTTGTGCTGCCAGGTACGTTTGCGAAGATCGGATGTAACGCCGATATAGAGGGTGCCATATGGCTTGCTGGCCAGAATGTAAACACAAGGAGATTTTGCTGACATTTCATTCATCCGTGAATTAGAAACTGAAAAAGTATAACACGAAGGTTTTCAACGGATTGCGCGGTCCGAGGTATCGGCTCGTAGGCCGCAATGACGTATTCAGACTTACCGTCATTGCGGGCTTGACCCGGGGATATCTTACGTTTTACGTCATGCCGGGCTCGACCCGGCATCCATTTCAAAGAATCTCGATGTCAAGCGGAAAGCCCGGGGGCTTTCCGGGTAACTTTGGAGTAGGTGATTTAATAGATTGCGGCTCGGGGGCCGCAATGACGTATTCACAGGGGCCGCAATGAGGTATTCACAGGGGCCGCAATGAGGTATTCACAGGGATCGCAATGACGTATTCACGAGGTTCGCAATGACTTTATTAGCGGAGATGACAGGTCCTGGCAGCGCTATGGAATGGTTGTGACGAATGGGTCACATAACACCGGCTGTTTGATTGAATTCGGGTGAATCTAAACTAATCTTAATTGTGACCGATAACTATATATAGAGTTATTGCAGCATATAGGGTTTTCGCGGCATGCAGTGGCGCGCGGGCTAAACCAAACTTCAATAGCGTAGTTCTATTGATAAACCGAATTAAATTATGCATCTTAACCAACGTTTTGGCTTGACCATGATTATCGCGACCTTGCTGGTTATGGTTGCGACGGTCTATATCCTGTTCGATTATCAACGTGGTAATCGCGCGGATCTTGCACGCGCCCAGGGCCTGGATCTGGTACGTTTGCTGAGCGGTATGTCATGGAATGAGCTGGTGCCGCAAGCGGGCAGGAAAGGGCTGCTCGCGGTGCTCAAGCAGAGCCATAGCAATCCCGATTTCGCCTACGGCGTGGTGGTTGACCTTGATGGCAAGGTGGCAACCGAAGTTACACGTTCCGGTGTCATCGTTCCCGCAGGTAAAATTATCAACGAACCCACGAGCTGGTTAGGGCATCGCGTTCTGCTCGCGGATGAAACCGATAGCAAAGTTGAATTCATCGAGGCGCATGCCCCGGTGTTTGACGCCGGAGTGCATATGGGTTTCGTGCGGCTTGGCTATTTCCGGCCCGGTTTCAGTTTCAGCTATTACGAAATGCCGTTTCTGGCATCCGTGATGTTGCCGATATTCCTGCTGGTACCTTTCTTTTACTTCATGCTGCGCCGCGAAATCAAGCCGCTTAAAGATATCAGCGAGCGTTTTGAAAATTTAGCCGAGCAAGGGGATTTAACCCAGATCGAAATGCCACCAAGCCAGGCGCTGAACGATTTCATGGAACAGGTCAGCGGCTACATCGATGCCACCCAAACCCGGATCGAAGTGTTAAACCAGGAGCACGACGATTTGACAATGTCGGGCAAACTACTGACCTACAAGAACAATCGTGTCGACGCCATCTTGCAGAATTTCCCCGATGCAATCATGGTTATCGACGAAGCTGGTGAAGTCAGTTATGCCAATGCCAAGGTTGAACGTTTAATCGGGATTGAGGCCGAAGCGATGCTCGGCAAGAAAACCCGCGAGTGGTGCAATGACCCACAGATCATCCCGTTGCTGACTTTCGGTGACGTCAAGTCGAACCTGCAGGCCAACCAGGATACGGTTCTGGTCAGGCTGGAGGATAACAGTGAGAAATCATTGCAGTTCAGCGTCTACCCGTTGTTCACCCCCAATAATGAAAGCAAGATACTGGGCCGCCTGGTGGTCATCCGCGACATATCCGAGAGCCACGAGATGCGTCAGCGCCAGAACGAATTTATCTCGCATATCTCCCATGAATTAAAAACACCGCTCAATGTGTTGTCGATGTACAGCGAATCGCTGTTGACCGAGGGCTCCGACGATGAAGCGTACCGCATCGAGGCGGTGAACGTGATTCATGACGAGGTCGAACGGCTGTCGACCTTGATCAATAACCTGCTCGCAATCAACCAGTACGAACTCGGTGGTGTCGTCGCGCAGCGTAATCATGTGCGCTTGCACGAGTTTCTCGAGGATGCGTTTAACAGTATTACCAAGGCCAGGGGTATCAAGGACCTTGAGTTCGACCTCGATATTCCGCGTGAAATGAGCATGGTTTATATCGATAAGGATTTGTTTCGTATAGCGGTCAATAACCTGCTGACCAATGCGATCAAGTACAGCAAGCCCGGTGGCAAAGTCAGCATGAGCGCCTCGGAAAACGAAGACAGCATCGAAATAGTGGTCAGCGACGAGGGTTATGGCATCGCTGAGAGCGATGTAAAGCAGATATTTAATAAATTTTTCCGCTCCACGGACGAGAACATAAGACAGCAGACCGGACATGGCCTGGGCCTGTCGTTGGCGCGTCAGATCGTGATGATGCACCACGGTGACCTGACCTGTAGCAGTGAGCTAGGTAAGGGCAGTCGCTTTGTTATTCAGCTGGAGAAGGTTTCGACACAGATTATGGATGCCGCCGCGTCATGAATAAAATTTTAATCGCAGACGATGAACCGCATGTGCTGCGGGTACTGAAACTCTCGCTCGAGAAAGAAGGCTATGCCGTTGAAACCTGTGCCAACGGTAAGGAAGCCCTCACCCGGCTCGAACAGGAACACCCTGATATCCTGATTACTGATATCCAGATGCCGCTGATGACCGGCGAAGAATTATGTCGGCATATCAAGCAGCATATGCCCAAACGCAAATTCCTGATTTTCGTGCTCACTTCACGCACCGAAATCGAACACCGCGAGTGGTCACGCGATATCGACAATTTACTGTTTCTCGAAAAACCGGTCAGCATCCGCAACCTGCTGGAAAAAATAGAGGGTTACTTTGCCGGAGTGACCGATAGTTGGAGGGTATCCTGATGCATGCCGTGCCTGACAGCTGCGTCCATTTTGATCATTATCTCATCCTGCTGAAGGGTTTTTGCCCGGATGTGCGGGCGATGGTCGTGTTCGATCACGAGCAAAGCTGCATCTGGCAGGAGGGCAGTAGCCTCCTTGATCTGGATCAGGTGGTGCCTCAGCTGGAGGCATTCCGTGCAGGCGACAGTGTTGATGTGAATGTAGCGCTCGATGATAGTACCGGCCTGGAGTTGATCAACCTGAAAAACGTGCACGGAGAAGTAGCGCTGACCCTGTGTTTCGAGGTCGCGGAAAAGAGTACGCAAGCCGTGGCGGCTAACCAAAATATCGGCCTGCTGAATGAATTCCTGCTCGCAGACTACGAACAAGGCCAGGCGCTGGCCAGCAAGGAAGACGAGCTCAACCATATGACCGATGAGCTCACCCGGCGTTACGAAGAGCTCAACCTGATCTACAAGGCCGAGGACCAGGCGCTCAATATTTACCATGGACGCGAACTGTTGCGACAGCTGGTGATAAATACATCGCGTTTCCTTAACGTCGATATTATTTTCCTCTACATCGCGGGCAAAAATATCGCGATGCATAAATACAAGAACGATAACCCGTTGTTCGAATCGGACAAGCTGTTTGACTACCTGCGTGACTCGGTTTACCCGTTACTCGAAACGGAGCCGCAGTCCCTCGTCATCAACCATATCGAAGAAGGTAGTAAGTATAGTTTCACGCAGAACACCCCGTACAAACATGTCGTCAGCCCGGTCGTCAATGCCGAAAACCAGACCATCGGGCTGCTCGCGATAGCGAGCCAGAATTTCAGCGTTGATTTTTCCAATAGCGATCGAAACCTGCTCGACGTGATGTCGAAAAAGGCCTCCAAGATCGCCCAGTCCCACTTCGATCCACTGACCGGGCTCGAAAACAGCAACAGTTTTGAACTCATCATTAAGGATTTGCTAAAACAATCCTCGGGTACGGACGTGAACCACGCCATTGCCAATGTCGACATTGACCGTATGGCGGTGGTAAACGATATCAGCGGGCGCGACGTGGGTGATCTGTTGATCAAGAAGGTTGGGCAGAAACTCGCCAGCATGGTGCGTTCTCGCGACGTGGTGGCACGCATCGGCAGCGACAAATTCGGCGTGTTACTGGAAAATTGCGATCTGCCGACTGCACAAATCGTCATGAAAAAAATTTCCCATGCGGTCTCTGCCATAGACTTTGAATGGGAGGGCGAGTCACACGAAGTCAGCGTCAGTATCGGCATCGCCCCGATCACCGCCGAAACGCAGTCGGTGACCAGCCTGATGAATGCTGCCGAAACCGCGCGTAACGTTAGCAAGGAACGCGGCCGTAACAGCATCCATGTGCTCGATATGGAAGACAGCAATTTACGGGAGCGCAAGGACCAGATTCGCTGGGTCGGGCAAATTCAGTCAGCGTTGCGTGATGATCACTTCGTGCTGTATGCCCAATTGATCAAGCCTTTAAAGACAAAAACGGCTAAGCCACATTACGAATTACTGCTACGCATGCGGGATGATGATGGCAGTGTGATTCCACCCGGGAAGTTTCTGCCCGCCGCGGAAAACTTTTACCTGATGTCGAGCATTGATTACTGGGTGATCGGCCAGGCTTTCAGCGAGCTAGCCGAACATAGCCGGGAATCCGGGCAGGGATGTGAGATCTCGATCAACCTGTCGGGACAGTCGCTGGGCGACCCGGTCGGTTTCGCCGCTTATATTGGTAATAAACTTGAGCAACATCAGCTGGACCCGAGTGACATCTGCTTCGAGATTACCGAATCTGCCGCGATCGCCAATATCGACGATGCCCGCTTTTTTATCGATCAGTTGTACGCTTTCGGCTTTAAATTTTCACTCGACGATTTTGGCACCGGCCTCAGTTCCTTTGCCTACCTCAAAAACCTGAAGGTCAATTACCTGAAGATCGATGGCAGCTTCGTTACCGACATCGTCACGGACCCGGTCAGCGCGAGCATGGTCTCGGCGATCAACCAGGTGGGGCATGCAATGCAGTTGCAAACGGTTGCTGAATTCGTCGAAAACGATGCGATCAGGAAAAAGCTCGTCGACATCGGTGTCGATTATGGACAGGGTTATGGTCTCGGCAAGCCCGTTCCGTTTGCCGAAATCTTGTCCAGTCTACCAAGCGCGAAATCGAAGTCAGCGTAGATAATCGTGGCCGACGCAAACGTAGTCAAGATTGAAGAAGGCTTAAGCTCGGGGACGGTAAGTAAAAACCGCGTCGGGGCAATGACCCATCTGTTCCCACGTGGAAATCTGAACGACACCGAATTGCTCGATGCGTTAAGCGCCGCGGTCGAAGAATGTATCGCCAGCCAGGAAGTGCAGTTGATCATCGACATGGTGAGTGTATCCCTGGTTGATAGCCGTGCCCTCGAAATCTTGTTTGACCTGCGCCAGGACCTTGCCAGGGCCGGCGGTTGGTTGAAAATAACCAATGCCAAGCCGTTGATTCGTGACATATTCCTGGTCACCGGCCTGGACCAGGTCATCGATATCGTCAACAGTTTTAATATCGATAAACCCGAGACGGCCAGACCTAAAACGACCAGCAGCGAGGGCGTCCGCATAGGTGACCTGCTGATTAACAAGGGGCTGCTGTCAAAGGAGAAAGTCGAAGAGGCGATCGTACTACAGAAAAAAAGCGGTAAGCGCCTGGGGCAGATTATCGTCAGCAAAGGCTGGGTCAGTGAAGACGTTTTCCTGACCGCGCTCGGTGAACAACTGGGGATTCCACACATAGTCATGCGCCAGGGACTGGTTGACCAGGACGTATTTACCCAGCTTGATCTCGAAGCATCACGACGGCTCAAGGTGGTGCCGATGTTCCTGGTGCACGGCGAGCTCACATTGGCGACATCGGATCCACAAGCGATCGCCAGTTTCAGCGAAATCGAAGAGAAACTGAATTGCAAGGTCCGCCCGGTACTGGTGCGCAAGAGCGACATCATCAAGGCCCTGAACGAAGCCGGTTCCGACAATATCTACGACGCCGAGACTCTCGAGGATCTCGATGACGATTTTGAGTTTATTGATAACGCACCACCCGACGACTATACCGGGATCGATGAACAGGCCGCAGGCAGCCCGGTTATCAACATGGTGAACTCGATTATTCAGCGTGCGGTGCACGACAAGGTCAGCGATATCCATATCGAACCTTCGCAAAAAAAGTGCCGCGTGCGGTTTCGCATCGACGGCCTGTTATACGAAGTCATGACGCCGCGTATCGATTTGCATCCGGCGCTGGTGTCGCGCCTGAAGGTTATGGCCAATCTCGATATTGCCGAGCGACGCATGCCGCAGGATGGCAGAATCCAGGTGCACACCCAGGGGCGCTCAGTCGACCTGCGCTTCAGCTCCTTGCCAGGACTGCATGGAGAGAAGGTGGTGCTGCGCGTACTCGACAAGAACCAGTCGATCCTCGATATCGACAAGCTCGGCATGCAGGAGCCCAATGTCGTTACCTACAAGCGCCTGCTGGACCGCAGTTATGGCTTGATCCTGGTCACCGGACCCACCGGTAGCGGTAAAACCACGAGTCTGTACTCGGCCATCAATTACCTCAACAGTCTCGAGAAAAATATCGTCACCATCGAGGACCCGGTCGAATACCAGCTCGATATTGTCAACCAGAACCCGGTGCGTGAAAACATCGGCCTCGGCTTCGCCAAGATGCTTAAGCACGTGCTGCGCCAGGACCCGGACGTGGTCATGGTCGGTGAAATACGTGAACGTGAAACCGCGGAAATCGCGGTACAGGCAGCGCTGACCGGGCACCTGGTGTTGTCCACGCTGCACACCAACGACAGTATCGGTGCGGTCACGCGCATGATCGACATGGGCGTCGAACCCTACCTGCTGTCCTCGGCCCTGATCGGCGTGGTCGCGCAGCGCCTGGTACGCTCGATCTGCCCCAATTGCAAGACCGAGTTTCTGGCGAGCCCCGAGATGATCGAAAAATATGGCTGGCAGGACCAGGGCAAGGTGCGCCTGTCGAAAGGCCGCGGTTGTGCCGAATGCTACGATGCCGGCTATCGCGGACGCATGGGTATCCACGAAATTATCGAAACCAATCCGGAGCTGCAGCGCCTCATCATCGCTAACGCGTCACGTGACGAACTAACCGATTATCTGAACCAGCACGAAATAAAATTGCTGTTCGACGACGGTATCGATCGCGTGCGCGAAGGCCAGACTACGATCGAAGAAATCTGGCGCGCGGTTAACAGCTAATGACCGGGATAGCGCATGGCGATTAACACCAAACAGCACGCGGTCGTGGCGCAGGCCTCTACCCCGATGTCAGCGTCGCTGCCTAAACTTCAATTCAAGCAGTCGATCGGTGACAAGGAACGCCGTTTCTTCACCGAGCAAATGTCATTATTGCTGGAGACTGGCACCCCGCTGCAGGCCAGCCTGCAGGCAATGAAAAAGCAGGTCGTCGATCCGGCGATGCTCGAGCTGCTGGATCAACTTATTGACGATATCGGCCAGGGTGCACAATTTTCGGCCGCTTTGGCCAAACATCCCGCAGTTTTCTCCACCACCTATACCAACCTGGTGGCAGCGGCCGAGGAAGGCGGCTTCATGCACGAAGTGCTGCAGCAGTTGCTGGCGCTCGATGAGAAACGCGAAGAATTGCGCAAGACCCTGGTTTCGGCGTTGTCATACCCGTTATTCCTGCTGGTGTTTGCGTTAGCCGTGGTCGTGTTCGTACTGGTGGTGGTGTTCCCAAAGTTTGCCGACCTGTTTTCGCAGATCCAGGACCAATTGCCCGTCACCACCAAATTCCTGATGGCCACCAGCAATGTTTTGAAAGATCACTGGATCGAGTTGACAATTGGGCTGGTGATGTCGATCGGTGGCTTCAAGTTCTGGTCCGCGACCGAAAATGGCATCCGCAAGCTCGACTGGGCCAGGTTGAACTTGCCGCTGGTGCGGCACGTATTTATCCAGCTATACCTGGTCAATTCGATGCGGGTGTTGAGCATGTCGCTCGGCAATGGTGTGGGCATGATGGATTCGCTGCACGCCTGCAAGTTTGTCGTCAAAAACAGCCTGTTCCAGGACTTTATCGGTCAGATCGAAAACCAGGTCGAAGCCGGCAAAGGCATCGCCGCGGGTTTTCAGAACGTTAGCTTCATCCCCCCGATTGTCGAACAAATGATCAGCACCGGCGAAGAAACCGGAAATTTGCCTAAAGTTATGAGCCGCCTGGCCGATTATTTTGAAGGCGAGCTATCCAGCAAGCTGCAAACCCTGTCGCGACTCGCCGAACCGATCATGTTGCTGATTATGGGGGGTGTAGTGGGCTTGATTGTAAGTTCGCTGATATTGCCGATTTTCAAGCTGACCCGGGTCGTTGGCTGAGGAAAATCAATAGTTTATGTTAATTGAATCACGGTTTTTAGCGATACAGGCAAACAATTGAAATATCGTGACTATACTCAAAAAAGCTAGTTTTACTTGAATTGAAAAGGGTGAGAAAAATGCAACCAATCCGCAACGCAATCCAGAAGGGATTTACCCTCGTCGAACTGTTGATCGTGGTCATCATACTGGCGCTGTTGGCTGCCATCGTGGTGCCGCAGTTTGCGTCTTCCACCGATGATGCCAAAGCGGCTTCACTCGATACTACACTGAGTAACTTGCGATCGGCGATCGATCTCTATTATCAGCAACATGGTGAATACCCGAGTGCAAATCTAGCCACTGGTGGTGCCCTATGTGCTGCTGGTACACCAGGCGGTGGCGCTGCCGATACAGATACGGCATTTTTAGAACAACTGGCTTATTACACCGACGATGAGGGCGCAGCCTGTACTCAGAAAAATGGTACTGACTTTCCTTTCGGGCCCTATCTGAAGAAAGACACATTGCCCGCTAATCCTATTACTCTTGACGATACGCTGGATGTTGTAGCTACAGGTGATTTGAATCTGACTGGTGCTAATCCAGCCGCAGGCTGGAAATTCGATAATGGCAGTGGAAAGTTCATTGCTGACGACAGCGTCGGTACTGACGCCGCAGGCCTTACCTGGGACACTCACTAAAACCTTGATCAAAAAAGTGTGTTCTTCAATCTCAACGAGCGTTCGTACAAGTTAAACCATCAGGCTGGCTTCAGCCTGCTGGAACTTTCTATCGTTGTACTCATCCTGGGGATCATGGCGCTTGTCATGATCCCCGATTCTTCTCCTACCAGTCAGCAAAAACTCGATCTCGCCGCGAATCAGATCGCGCAGGCGCTGCGCTTTGCGCACAGCGAGGCGTTGCGCACCGGCGAACATCACGGCGTTACCATCAGCCAGGTGACGCAAACCATCACGGTCAAGAAATGGGACATGACGACCGACCCGGTCAGCACCGAGTTGATACCCTATCACCCGGTTGACAAGCAGAGTTTCGTCTTCGATGCCGATACCATGAGCCTGGCCCCGGGTGTATCGATTACCAACAGTAGCGATATTTTCAATTACATAACGATCGGTCGGCGACGCAGCCTGATTTTCGATCCTGCGGGCGTACCGGTGTGGGTGCTCGGTTCCGACGATAGCATCTACAGGCTACTCGACGCGGTCATCCTGCTAAGCGATGGTCAGAATCAACGTCAAATCGCGGTTGCGCCGCTGACCGGCCGGGTGATGGTGAAATGAAAAAACGGCAATCGGGTTTCTCCTATATGGAAGTGCTAATCGCGACCTTGCTGATCATGATCATGCTGGTGCCGGCGCTCGACGCGATGCAAAGCGGCATCCAGGGAAGTGGCATCCATACGCAACTCGCCCAGAACCAGTATCGAATGATATCGAAACTGGAACAAACCCTGGCGCTGCCGTTTGGCGAGCTGCTGACGCAGGCCGACCTGGTGGCCGACCCGACCGTGCTGATCCCCGCGCCCTTGTCGAGACCCGATCTATATTCCGATGCAGCGGGCACCGAGTCCCGCCGCCTGGTGTACCTGGCGCGTTACGACGGCGACAACGCCGATGCCGATGACGACCCGTTTACCGGCACCGACGCGGGACTGCTGTGGGTGCGCGTGACGATCGAAGACAGCTCGCGTTCGCTCGAGACCGTGATCGTTGAATAGAATCCCCTCAACCCGGACGGCACCCGTGTCGCTCGCTTGCAAGCATGGTTTCACCTATGTCGAGCTGATGATTACGCTCGCGATCGCGTCGCTGATCATTCTCGGCCTTACCGGTGTGGTGGGTCAGGCGCTGCAGTCGCAGGACGTGGTCTCGGAAACCAACAAACTGACACGCGATGCACGCTTCGCGATGCAACGCATGGTCAGAAGCATCGGTCATTCGCGCAAGCTACTGCTGCCGCAACGTGATAAACCGGCTTCAAACTGGCCGGAAAACATCCGCGAACAAACCGTCCCTGCTTCGCCACCGATCGGTGATAGTACGCTGGCGACCGCGGTACTGGCGGTCACACTACCCGCCTACCAGGATCTGGACGATGATGGTTTCCCGGACGCGGATGACGACCGGGATGGCCTAATCGACGAGGATTTACCCAATGATTCAAACTACGATTTTGCGCCAGGAATTTATCTGATCGATGACGGTGGCAACGGCCAGGTCGATGAAAATCCAATCTTCGGCTGGGATGACGATGAAACCCTTGGCCAGATTAACGAAGACCCCATCGATGGTATCGATAACGATGCTGACAACAATGTTGACGAAGACAATGCCAGCGATATGAACGGTGATGGCTGTCCCGGACTGTGCGGTGTGGACGACGATAATGACGGCACCATCGATGAAGGCAGCGCCGATGACGATGACGAAGATGGCGGTGAATTCGAAGACTGGTACAACCCGGTCGTATTTTATCTGGCTGGCGGCACCCTGAAGCAACGTACTCCGGTACCCTGGGATGAAAACGCGAGTGGTCTTGTCTCGGGTCGGGACTTCATCACTTCGGATATCGCCGACAACGTGACCCGGTTTCGTGTCGAGCGCCTCGATAACGGCAGCGTGGTCGAAATCATCGACCTGACGCTCGAACTTACCAGTCCGCTTACCGGCGAAACCGTGAGCCTGCAAGCCCAAGTCCGGATCGGGGGTGCGTTGTGATCCGCTCGGGAAGACAAACAGGCTATATCCTGCTGCCGGTGATCGTCGTGATCACGCTGGTGGCGGCGATCGCGTTGCTAATGAATACCGAGAGCGCGCTCGAAAGCAATACCGCCGGTAGCGAACTCGATGCGCAGCAGGCGCAATACGTCGCCGAGGCGGGTTTGAACCACGCCCTGTGGTTGAACCGGCAACAGGGCTGTGGCCCCTACGGCAACCTGACCGATGAGCCGCTGGACAATGATAAGTACACCACCGCCCTGACCACCGATCTCGGCAGCACGACCGCATTTACCATTAGCGTGGACCAGGACAGCTGGATTCGCAGCGACCAGCCGACCGTCAACAAAGGCACCGATCTCAAATTACATACGCGTAACGAGGCCGCTGGAACCGAACGTCCGTTGCTGCGCTATGACCTGTCGCCGATAGCGGCGAAAGCTCCGATTCTGTCGGCGACGGCATGGTTTTACATCACCAACGCCCACGCCGCAGGCCCAATCGACATCCATCTGACCAGCGCTGACTGGAACGAGAACGATGCCACGTGGGATTCAATGAGTACGAATATGGATAAAGTGGTGTTGGCGACAATTCCGAGCCAGCCTGCCAATAATATATGGATCCAGGTCAATCTCACCTCACAGGTACAGGCCTGGGTCAACGGACAAACCAATTTCGGCATCACGCTGAACTCGCCTGTCGATGGCGTCCACGGTCAGTACGACAGCCGCGAATCGGCGAACCCCCCCTACCTCGAAGTCGTCGTCGGTACGCCGCCGACTTCACCGGCGGTACTGAAAGCGGTCGGTACGCTTGCCAATGGTGTCAGTAGGACCATCAGCCGTAACGACGTGGTGTTGTATCAACATCCGCAGGCTCTGCTCCATCTGCAGCCTGGTGCAGTGGCTGGGGAAGACGCCGAAATCTGGGAGCAGTCACCCAACAATAACTACGGCGCCGCGGCAGAAACCTGGGTTTCGTCCGCTGCCAGCGATACCACGCGCTCGCTGTTGCGCTTCAACATGGGCGCGATATCGCCTGGGGCGAGAATTTTGGAGGCAACTCTGTCCCTGGAGCGCCAGAGCGGTGCCGGGGCGGACCAGCCGGTGTCGGCACATCGCATCACAAATCCGTGGAGCGAAGACTCGGTGACCTGGAATAGCCGGAAAACCGGCCTTGGCTGGGACACGGCTGGCGGCGATTTCGATAACACGGCGATTGCGACGACTCCGGTCGGCCCGCTAAACCAGCGCTATGCATGGAACATCACGCCGCTAGTACAAGGCTGGGTTGACGGCAGCTACCCGAACGACGGTGTCGCGCTGGTCGCCGCGATCGCCGGAATGCCGGGCGAGCGATTCTATACGAGCGATGACGCGGATCCAACCAGGTGGCCGAGCCTGAGCGTTACCTACGCCTGCACCTGCGGCGAGGTCTGCGTCGCGTCGCAGGGCAACGGCAACCTGCTGATGGTGGTGATTAACCCAACGACATTGGTGGCTGAGGATCAACAGGCGAAGGACCTGTTCGAGTCCTGGGGTTACACGGTCTCGCTCCTCAGCGAAAGCGCGAACCAGTCGAGCTACGATGCCGCCGTCGCGGTCAATGACGTCGTGTTTATCTCGGAAACGGTGAACTCCAACTCGGTCGGCACCAAGCTTCAAAACGCACCCATTGGCGTCGTCAGCCAGGACGGCGACTACAATCCCGACCTCGGGCTCGCCACCGGCAGCACGCTCAAGATTGGCACCGATATCGACATCACCAGTACCGACCACTACATAACCCGCGTATTCCCGCTGGGCCCACTGCCGATCTATGCGGCCAGCATGGAACAGCTCGTTACCTCTGGCGCCCTGACAGCCGATCAGCAAACGCTGGCGGAAATCGGCGGCGACGCGTCGCTGTTGGTGCTCGACAAGGGCAACGCGATGGAAGGTGGCGGTAATGCCGTGGGCCGGCGCGTAATACTGCCGCTCGGCACCCGTTACCGCTTCAACTGGGATTATCTGAACGCCAATGGCCGCGTGCTGGTACAGCGCTCACTCGAGTGGGGCATCGGTGTCGACAAGGTAAGCAGTGCCAATCTGCTTTTGGTGGTGGTTAACCCTTCGAGCCTGACCACCCAGGAAACTGCAAAGAAGACATTGTTTGAATCCTGGGGCTACGCGGTCAACCTGATCGACGAGAGCGATAACCAGACGGACTTCGATGCCGCGGTGGCGGTCAACGACGTGGTTTATATCACCGAGGACGTCACTTCTGGCAGCGTCAATACCAAGCTGGTCAACGCGGCCATTGGTGTTGTCACCGAAGAAGCTAACCTGTCGGACGAATTCGGTTTTTCTACCGGAATTAACTGGGGCTCCGCTACCGACCTAAAGATTGAAAACACGCACTACATCACCCAGCCTCTGGTCGCCGGAATCGTCACCATTCTGACTGCTACCGAGTCTTTAGCCGGACTGGTAGGACCGTTTGGGCCCGATATCGAGGTGATTGGCGGCAGTGTTGCTGGTTCCGGGCTGGCCACGCTCGAGCCCGGGGACTCGATCCTGGGTGGCGGGGCCGCCGCGGGACGGCGCGTCTTTTTGCCCTGGGGCGGTGACGACTTCAACGTGAATCATCTAAATGCCGATGGTTTGACGATTCTGCAGCGTTCGCTGGAGTGGGGTGCGGGCGCCGGTTGCGTCAGCATGCAACCGCTGCTGCTGGTTGTCGGTGACGCGACGACGCTTTCCAGCAAGGACGATGGCATGAAAACCTTGATGGAGTCCTGGTGTTACAGCGTTACTGTCATTGATGACGGCGACAGCCAGGCCAATTTCAATACCGCGGCCGCGGCGGCGGATGTGGTCTACGTCTCGGGAACCACCTCGGGTCCATCACTGCAGGACAAACTGACCGGTTCACCGACACCGATCGTCAACGAGATCAACGGCAAGCTGGATAATTTCGGCTTTTCCAGTTCGACCGCCTTGAGCGTGACCGCAAGTGCTTTCAGTGTAACCAGTGCGTCACACTATATTTCCGAACCCTTTGCCGGCGGTCCGGTGACCTTCTTTACGACCGACCTGGCGATGCCGGTGCCCGGCGGCACGCTGGCGCCGGACCTGCAGATTGTGGGTGAGACCACCGGTACGATACCGGCCCTGGTAACCCTTGAGACAGGCGCGCAGAGATGGGACGGCAATCCGGCACCGGCGCGGCGCGTACACCTGCCGTTCACCAACGCGGAACCGAGCCAGTTGACCGCGGACGGGGAGACCCTGATGCGTCGATCGATCGAGTGGGCCGCGGATATCGATACAGGTCCGATCGCGCACTGGAAGCTTGACGACGGCTCCGGTATTACCGCAATCGATTCCGTGGGTGGTCACCACGGCACGCTGACCAATCCCCCTGCCTGGGTCGCGGGCACGCTCGGCGACGCGCTCGAGTTCGATGGCTCCAACGACTATGTCGATCTGACCTCGGATGCCGAACTGGACGATGTGTTCGTCGGTGGAGCCACGGTGATGGCCTGGATCGAGCCGGCGGGCTGGGGCGAGAATGGCTATGGGCGCGTGTTCGACAAATCGAGCTCGCCGTCGGCAACCGGCGACGGTTGGGTAATCCGCATGAGCGTGGACAACGGCGGGATAATCAACTTCGGCCAGGGTTTTACCGGCGGACGCGGCTGGTGGAAAATCCCGAATGCGTCGATCAGTCTCGATACCTGGCAGCACATCGCGATCGCCTACGACGCCAGTTCGACGGCCAACGACCCGATCATCTATCTCGACGGCAGCCCGATAGCGGTCACCGAGGTCGACACTCCGTCGGGTACTTTGCGCTCGGATGCGTCGATCAACCTGCGCCTGGGTAATTACGCCGGCGGCACGACCCACACATTCGACGGTATCATCGACGATGCGCGCATTTACGATCGGATGCTCAGTGCTGCCGAGATTGCCGATATTGCTGCCGAGGGTGGCGGCGGTGGTGGCACGCTCGATATCAAAGTCGCCGGGGGCAATGACGACGCCGAACAATTGACCAGCGATGGCACCATGGATTTGGTCAGCACCGATCTAGAGCTGGCCGATAATCTCGCCGCAACCGGCCAACCCTCAGATATCGTTGGTATTCGCTTCGTCAACGTCACCATACCGCAGGGCGAAACTATCGATAACGCCTACATACAATTTCAGGTCGACGAAACCAACAGCGGTGCGTCGTCCTTGACCATCGAAGCCGAGGCAGTGGACGATGCCGCCCAGTTTACGACCGCGGACTATGACATCACCTCACGCCCGCGCACCACGGCCTCGGTGCTGTGGACGCCCCCGGTCTGGACCACGGTCGGCGAACGCGGCCCGGATCAGCGCACCGTCGATATCTCGTCACTAGTCCAGGAAATCGTCAATCGACCAGGATGGTCCAGCGGTAATTCCCTGGCTATTATCATCAGCGGCGGCGGAACGCGTACTGCCGAAGCTTACGAAGGCGATCCGGTCGGCGCACCCGAGCTGCACATCGATTACGGGGGCGGCGGTGGCGGTGGCCCCCCGACGATTTTTGAGGTCCCCATAACCACCGGCAGTGACGATGCCGAGGAGCGAGTCAGCAACGGTAATGTGAACAACAACAGCAGCGATCTTGAACTCGTGACTGACGGTAGTAATAACCAGCTCGTAGGCATGCGCTTCACCAGCGTTACGATCCCGAATGGCTCAACCATCAGCAGTGCCTATATTCAATTCCAGGTTGATGAGACCAATAGCGGGGCCGTCAGCGTGAATATCCAGGGTCAGGCCATCGATGACGCGCCGACATTTACAACCGGCAACAGCAATATCTCCTCGCGCGGCCGTACGTCAGCCACGGTGCCCTGGGCGCCGGTGCCCTGGACCACTGTCGGTGAGGCTGGGCCAGACCAACAGACACCGAATATTGCCACGGTAATCCAGGAAATTGTCAATCGGCCCGGCTGGGCCAGTGGTAATGATCTGGTCATCATCATGACCGGCAGCGGTGAGCGTACGGCGGAGTCTTACAACGGCGACTCCAGCGGTGCGGCTCTGTTACACATCGAGTACTGATGTCATCCGGTCGGCTGGTGGGTATGGTCGCCATGAATGATGCTCGATCTGTCAATTTGTCGGATTTTGAACTATATAAATACCAGATTTGGTTAAAAACAAGATGAAAATAAATTTACCCAGACAGTTGCGTTCGGTGTGGTCGAGTACCCGCTATGATTCGCCCGAGCTCACCCGCTTCGCGCGACGAAAAGCAGTCAACGAGGCGCGTAAGGGGCTGGCAGCGATGAGTATATTGACCATGGGGATCCTACTGATCGAAGCCACGCTCTACGTCAAGTTTGCGCTGGACCCGATGTACCTCTACACCTGCGCAATTTTGGTTTTGTTATCGCTTAACATGGTGTTTGCCTCGCGCACCGTTGGCGATCCCCAGGCATTGCATTTGCTCGGCGTCACACTGCTGGCGGTTTCCGGCAGCGCCTTCATATTGCTCGCGCACTACCAGCATGTATTTCACCCGATGTTGTTTGCCAGTGTCGCGATGCTGTTCATCGTCATCCCGATGATGTCCTGGGGCCTCGGTGAAGCGCTGGCGGTTACGCTGCTGATCTATACCATGTTTACCCTGTCGACGCTGGATGCCAATTACAACTTCGCGGATCAGAGTTTGTGGACCCTGCAATTCATCATGCTGGGCGCGAGCACGGTCAGCCTGTCGCTGGTGGTGCGCAACGTCAGGCTGCGCAAGCACGACGTCGAAACCCAGCACGACCTGGTGGTCGCGCACGCTCAGATCACGGATTTATCAAACCGCGATCCGTTAACCGGCGCCTGGAATCGACGCTATTTCGACCTTGAATTCGAGCAGTATCTGAATCAGTGTCGCGAAAACCAAAACCAGTTCCATTTCATGCTGCTCGACATCGACAATTTCAAGCTGATCAACGATGAATGCGGGCACGAAAGCGGTGACGTAGTCCTGCAGAATATCGGCAAGGCGTTTAATAACGTAATCGACGATCATGGCACCCTGGTGCGCATGGGGGGTGATGAATTCGCGGTGATTTTCGCTGATCTCGACCCCAAGGTAATTGCGATCCGGGGATTGAAAAATTTCTGCGCTTTAAACGCCGAGAGTAAATACGACCTGGTGGCGCAGGCAAGCCTTAGTATCGGGGTTGCGAGTGTACCGCCCGATTTTGAGATCAGCTATCGCCAGCTTTACAAGCAGGCTGATCTCGCCCTTTATCGGGCGAAAAGTCTCAAGGAAGCTAATCCGACCCCGCCGAATATCGTGATCAGCGTGCTGCAAGATCCCGATGACGTTCTCAACAGTACCCAGAGTTTGTGGAAACTCCCCCCAAGCGTTGGCAAGGCAGCCAGCTAGCGGCTGGATTTTAAGATCTGATAATTAATGAAACAGCGCTTTTAGCCGATCTATTGGCTAATTACCTTAAACAGGGCGTTTCCGCATGAGCAATCAATGGGATAAGGTCAGCATCCAGGCCAACCTGGTTACGTTGCCGGATATTTACTGGCAGCTCAAGGAAATCCTCGATAGCCACGACTACTCGATGCAGGACGTGGCGCAATTGATCGTCTACGATCCGGGGATGACGGCACGGATGCTGCGCATCGTCAATAGCGCTTATTTCGGCTTCGCCGCCAAAATTGAAACCGTTACCCACGCAGTTTCGATCCTCGGGGTACAGCAAATCCGCGACCTGGTGTTGGCGACAGCGATCGCCGATGCGCTCGGTGATTACGAATGCGAACATCTCGATGTCAAGCAATTCTGGCTGCGCAGCGTGTATCGCGCGATAGCCGCGCGCAACCTCGCGGGCGTCTGCAGCCTGATGGACGGTGAACGCATGTTTGTCGCGGGCCTGTTGAGCGGCATTGGTCACCTGATAATCTACCAGTCGATACCGGTACTGGCACAGCAGGCGCAGCGCGAGGCCGACGCGAGCGGAAAACCGCTTCACCTGGTTGAGCGCGAAGTGATTGGTTTTGATCACGCTCAGGTGGCGAGCGTGTTGATGAAGAACTGGCAGCTGCCGGACAGCCTGGTGGCGATGATCGAGCATCACCTGGAACCTGATCCGGCGGCAGAATACCTGCTCGATACCGCGATCGTGCATATCGCCGCCTTGTTCGGTAATGCGTTTGCTCAAAATCGACCGCTGGATGAGGTCCTAGTGAACGTGGACGGTCATGCCTGGGATGCCTCCGGGCTCGATACCGGGCGCTGCGAAGCGGTAAATGTCGAGGTTGCCGAGCAGTTGAACAGCGTCGTCAACATGCTATTTCCGAAACTGCAGCGTGCAGTGGGATAAGCCCTCACAGTTACAGGCTCTACCGGATTAAATAGTTCTTTGTGGCGTAATGTTAGTGCCGCTGCAACGACCTGCCGTGGGTGGTTATTTTTTCTCCCATCTGCTGATGGGGCCTGGCACGCTAGACGGGCATCACAATTCGCGGAATTACCTTTCAATATAACTGGTTTTTAGCCGATAAAGGACTATAAACGGTGTAATGTTCCGCATATAAGTCCATGACAATTCTACAAAAATTCAGACGTAAAGCCGTATCCCAGGCAAAACCGGTTAGTCCCGGTATGATCGGGCTCGATATCGGCAGCAATCAGATTCATATTTGCCAAATTCGTCCGCTCGAACACGGATTGTTTTCGATCATTGCCAAAGCGTCGATCGAATACTCGGGTGGTCGCGAGGCCCTGCTGGCTAAGCCTAAGAAACTCAAGGCGCTGATCGCCCCGGAGTTGAAGAAAAAAAAATTCAAGGGTAAGCGCGTCGC
>Ga0265303_10000520_pt1 | contig 21712 bp, 21 predicted proteins | sample Helome_2_FD_192494 | JGI IMG/M metagenome (GOLD analysis project Ga0265303, IMG submission 192494) | Marine sediment microbial communities from subtidal zone of North Sea - Hel_20160317 (Illumina Assembly) | ecosystem: Environmental > Aquatic > Marine > Subtidal zone > Sediment ... | reverse complement strand
GATAGGGCACAAGAACAATACCCTGGTCATGGGGCCGGGTGGTTATCGCTTTGGCGATTACTGGCGCATGGGGCTGCCGTTGGAAGTGATTGTTGTCGTGGTCTCAATCCCGATGATCCTCATCGTCTGGCCTTTTTAAACCCCCCGCCCCCAATGGCACTTACTTAAGCTCGCAACTATCGTTATACCAAACCAGCAATGACCGGATAATCGGTGAAAGTTTTTGCGAATGCCTCGGCGGCTGTGCCGCCTGCGGTTTACTTCGCAAAAACTTTCACCGATTATCCGGCCATAGGATTTACCTGGCATTTATATTTTGGATTTGTTCCGAAAAAAACATGTTTTCGAACTAATGTAAGTGCCATTGCCTCCCGCCCCCTTAATGTCATCCCCGCGCAAGCGGGGATCTTATAACGTGCCACCATAGCGAGATCCTCGCTTTCGCAGGGAGGGCAACGAAGTTAAACTGTCGCTACTTAACACGGTATCAATCGTCATGACCATCATCAAGCAGAACGACCTGATCGATAGCGTAGCCGATGCGCTGCAATATATTTCATACTTTCACCCGCTGGATTTCATCCGCGCGATGGACGAAGCCTACCAGCGTGAAGAAAACCCGGCGGCACGCGACGCGATCGCGCAAATCCTGATTAATTCTCGCATGTGCGCGATGGGGCATCGCCCCATCTGCCAGGACACCGGTATTGTTACCGTGTTTCTGCGCGTTGGCATGAAGGTGCAGTGGGATGCCGAGATGTCGGTTACCGACATGTGCAATGAAGGTATCCGCCGTGCTTATCAGAACCCGGACAATGTGCTGCGCGCATCGATTCTGGATGATCCGGACGGCAGCAGGAAAAATACCGGTGACAATACGCCCGGCGTGATTCATTACGACATCGTGCCGGGCGATACCGTCGAAATTCACGTCGCCGCCAAGGGTGGTGGCAGCGAAGCCAAGTCCAAGTTCGCGATGCTGAATCCGTCCGACTCGGTCGTCGACTGGGTGCTCGACATGGTGCCGCAAATGGGTGCCGGCTGGTGCCCGCCCGGAATGCTCGGCATCGGTGTCGGTGGCACCGCCGAGAAGGCGATGATGCTGGCCAAGGAGGCATTGCTGGAGCCGATCGATATCCATGATTTGCAGGCACGCGGTGCTAGTAATCGGGCCGAGGAACTGCGCCTCGAGCTGTATGACAAGGTTAATCGACTCGGTATCGGTGCGCAGGGACTGGGTGGCCTGACCACGGTGATGGACGTCAAGGTCAGGGACTACCCGTCACATGCGGCGAACAAGGCGGTTGCGATCATCCCGAATTGCGCCGCAACTCGACACACGCACTTCATGCTGGATGGCAGCGGCCCGGCGAAACTCGACGCGCCGAGGCTCGAAGACTGGCCCGAAGTCACGCGTGAGACCGGCGACAACGTCAAGCGGGTTAACCTCGACACGGTTACCCGGGAAGAGGTCAAGACCTGGAAGCCGGGCGATACGTTGTTGCTAAACGGCAAGATGCTCACTGGGCGCGATGCTGCGCACAAGAAGATGGTTGATATGCTCGCCAATGGTGAAAAGCTGCCGGTCGATCTGAGCGGTCGCTTTATCTACTACGTCGGTCCGGTCGATCCGATAGGGGACGAAGTGGTTGGTCCGGCAGGCCCGACCACGGCGACGCGCATGGACAAGTTCACTCGCACGATGCTCGAACAGACCGGTTTGCTCGGCATGATCGGCAAGGCGGAACGCGGGCCCGTGGCGATCGAGGCGATCCGCGATTTCGAATCGGTTTACCTGATGGCAGTCGGCGGTGCGGCTTACCTGGTAGCGCAGGCGATCAAGGCGTCGCAAGTGGTCGCCTTCCCGGAACTGGGTATGGAAGCAGTTTACGAATTCGAGCTGGAGGATATGCCGGTGACCGTTGCAGTCGATCATACTGGTGAATCCATTCACCTGACCGGGCCGAAGATCTGGGCCGAAAAAATCAGTCAGCAAGTCGTCAATTTTGACCGCTAGCAGAATTTTATGTATTTCTAAAGTCATCCCCCGCTCCTCCTAAGTCTGCCCCGCGCAAGCGGGGGATCTCAGAATGCGCCGCTATTGCAAGGTCCCCGCTCGCGCGGGGATGACGTAAACGAGTGCGGGAATGACTATTTAGAGAACTAGAGCCTGGAAGACTGCAGACCGGGAATCCGGGGACAAATCACTAACGTCGATAAACCCGCGCCAGTGCCCATACCTCGACAAATTCCACGCCGCCGCGATGCAGCAGTTTGGTGATTTCGGTTACCGTCGATCCGGTCGTCACGATGTCATCGACAAGCGCGATATGGCGATACTCGCGTTTGGGTGCGTAGGCGAAAGCCTGACGCACATTTTGCTCGCGTTGTGGCGCGCTCAGGCCCGACTGGCTCGGGGTGGCCCGCGGTCGGGTCAGCGCGTGCCGATCGATCGGGATCTCGAGTGTTGCTGACCAGACCGTGGCAATTTCGTAGGCCTGGTTGTAGCCGCGTTCGAGCAATCGGGTGCGATGCAATGGCACCGGTAGTAGCACCTCGGGTTTGGGTGAACTCTGCCGGAACGGGTCGGTACATTGCTGGCACAGCGTTTTAGAAAGATGGAGTGCCTCGGCAAATTTTAGCTGTAGCAGGTAATCGCGCACCAGTCCGCGATACTGTAACGGCGCGATCAGCTTTTGCCAGCGTGGCGGGTGCAGCAGGCAGGCCGGGCAGACCAGGCCGCCAACCGGATTCGGTTGTCCACAGTACTGGCAGGGGTTCGGCACGCGTTGCAGCCGCTTGTTGCAACTGCGGCACAACGAGTTAGCATCATCGAGTTCGCAGCCGCAGGCAAGGCAGAGGCCGGGCGCGAACAAATAGTTGATGCAGCGGGCTAATCCGCGCCGCAGAGATTTTACTGACATTGACTATTCCCTGTCTTGCAATAGACTTGGCGTTCTCCTTTTACTACGGCCGTACTTCCGATGACCGATGCTGTGCAACCCGTCCGCCACGACTGGACACTAGAGCAGATTAAAACGCTTTTCGATCTGCCTTTCAACGACTTGTTGTTTCAGGCGCAAACCGCGCATCGGGCGAATTTCGACCCTAACGCGGTACAGATCAGCACTTTATTGAGCATCAAAACCGGTGCCTGTCCCGAAGACTGTTCCTACTGCCCGCAAAGCGCAAAGTACGACACCGGGCTCGAGCGCGAGCGTTTGCTGCCGCTCGAGGAAGTGCGTTCCGCCGCGCTGAATGCCAGGCACAACGGTGCGACCCGCTTCTGCATGGGTGCCGCCTGGCGTAATCCGACCGACAAGAATCTCGATAAAGTCATCGATATGATAAGCATGGTCAAGGATCTCGGCATGGAGTCCTGCGTTACGCTGGGCATGTTGACCCGTGAGCAGACGCGCAAGCTGAAAAGCGCAGGGCTCGATTATTACAATCACAACCTCGATACCTCACCCGAGTATTACGAGGAAATCATCACTACGCGCAGCTACCAGGATCGCCTCGATACGCTGGACAACCTGCGCGCGGAAGATATCAACGTCTGTTGTGGGGGCATCATCGGCATGGGCGAGACCGAAAAGGATCGGGCGGCGTTGCTGCAACAGCTGGCCAACCTGCCCGAGCATCCGCAAAGTGTGCCCATCAATTTGCTGGTACAGGTCGAAAACACCCCGCTTTATGGCACCGAGGAACTCGATCCGATCGAGTTCGTGCGCAGCATCGCGGTAGCGCGCATCATGATGCCGGAGTCGGTAGTGCGCCTTTCCGCCGGTCGCACCGCGATGAGCGAAGAATTGCAGGCGCTGTGCTTTCTAGCCGGCGCCAACTCGATTTTCTATGGAGATACCTTGTTGACCACGCCGAACCCGGAAGAAAATTCCGACATGGAATTGTTCGAAAAACTCGGCATTGTGGCTAACGGTGAGCAGGCGCAGGAGACAGGCGACCACGCGGCCGCCTGATCGTGAAAGCGCCGCGTTTCCGGCGATGAAGGAACTGGAATTTGAGCTCGAGCAGCGCCGCGCCGACGGCCTGTATCGCAAGCGTCGCATTATCGATTCAGCGCAGGGTGTCGAAACCCGCATCGACGGTAAAACTGTTCTATCTTTCTGTAGCAACGATTATCTCGGTCTCGCGAGTCATCCCGAGATTCGACAGGCTTTTGTCGACGCGGTCGCCGCATACGGTGTCGGTAGCGGCGCTGCGCACCTGATCAATGGTCACAGTCGTTTGCACGAGGACTGCGAACTTCGGCTCGCCGAATTCACCGGGCGCGAGCGGGCGCTGCTGTTTTCCACCGGCTATATGGCCAATATTGCGATTGCATCGGCGCTGCTCGGACGCAACGACCAGATTTACCAGGACAGGCTCAACCACGCCTCGCTGATCGATAGCGCGAAACTGAGCGCTGCCAAATTGATCCGCTATCGCCACAATGATCTGCGGCAACTCGAGGAGATGCTAGGCAGTGGTCGCCGAGACCACCGTCGACTGGTGATGACGGATGCAGTCTTTAGCATGGATGGCGATTGTGCGGATGTCGATACCCTGAGCCGGATCAGCGCCGAGCACGGCGCCTGGGCCATGGTCGACGATGCGCATGGTTTTGGCATTCTCGGTGCGCGTGGCGCTGGATTACTCGAGCAACTGGAACTGAACCAGCATCAGGTGCCGATCCTGATGGCGACGCTGGGCAAGGCGGTCGGTACCGCGGGTGCTTTTATCGCCGGTAGCGAAGTGCTGATCGAAACCCTGATTCAGCGGGCACGACCTTATATCTATACCACCGCGTCCCCCCCTGCGATTGCGGCGGCGACACTGAAGAGTATCGACCTCATCGAAGGTGAAACCTGGCGGCGCGACAAGCTGAACGAGTCGATTGCCTATTTTCGCGAGCAGGCGGAGTCGCTTGATGCAGAATTAATGCCGTCACAAACTGCGATCCAGCCGCTCTTGATCGGTGATAATCACCGAGCCTTGCAGTTGAGTGAAGCGTTGTTCGAACAGGGCATTCACGTTACCGCGATCCGTCCACCCACGGTGCCGGTCGGCAGCGCACGTCTGCGCATCACACTTTCCGCCGCGCATGAGCGAGAGCATATCGATCAACTGGTTGAGGCTTTGCGGGCGTTGCTTTAAGTGCCGGAAGCGAAGAGGCTGGCTAGAGGATTATCAGACCTCGAGTTATCTCCCATTCACCAGGTGCTTTGGAATAAGAAGGCTAAAGGCCTTCGCAGTTGCGCGGCAGGTATGCCTGGTCCAGGTTGCTACTGCATTGCCAGCGATTCATGCCGATGTTGCCATCGTCCGCTTCGGGCGTCAGGGTGATGATCTTGTCGCTGCCGAATATCTCCTTCAGTTCTACCACCATGCTACCGTCGGGTTGCAGGTTCACGTACGCAATTGTTTCACTATTGTTGAACAGCGATTCAGAGTAGCCGATCGCGGAGAGGCTGTCCGGCCAGTCACCCTCCATCACGAGGTGTTGCATCATGCCGACCTTGAGCACATTGATTTCCGAAAAGGCCTGGGCCGCGTGAGCCTGCAGCGCGTACCTGTTGCCGAGACTCTGCATATTGTTTGCGTCGGCGGCGTCGCCAGAATTAAAAAACGGAAACAGGTTGTTGAAAAATCCTTCTTCAGTCGGTGTATCGTTTACCAGTAGGGCGACAAATTCCGGGCTGGCGAACAATTGCGTGGTTGCGTTTGCGATCGCCATATTGAGCACTTTTTTCCCTTTTGAATTCAACAACCAGCTGTTGGCCAGGCCCTCGGTTGTTTTTCTGAAAATAACCTCCGTTTCATTCGCACCGACCAGTTTCCAGTCGATGCTGACGATTGCCCGGTGCCGCTTGAACTGGCTGGATGATATCTTGCGTGCGGAGAAAACGGTGGTTTCGCTTAATTCGGGTGCACAGGAATCGAGACGTAAATCGATGATATCCGCGTGCAGGCTATAGCCTCCGAGTTTGCGTTTCAGGTTGACGAAGTTGTACTGGTCGGCGGCCTGCGCAGGATAGCCCAGGCTTTTGGCCACTTTAAGCTCGGTGCCGATTATTTCACCCGAATCCGGGAATATGCGAGGGTACTCATTGAGCGCCTGCGGCCATCTGTGCTCCATAAACGGGGTGCATTCGGAGCCAAAGGCATATAAGCCGATCATTTTACCAGTCGGAAGTCGAACCCAGGGATTATTGTCAGTGACCACGAGCAGTTTGGTTGCCTGCTCTCCACCCGGCATCATGATCCCACGAATCGATGGATCGTGTTTCACGGTGAAACTTTGCTCAGCCGGCAGGCTTTTGTCTTTGAGGGTGATCAACTCGATAAAGTCCCGATCGGCAAACAGCTGTTCCGCCGCCATGCCGATGGCATCCGACAGCACGTCCTCAGCGGGAGAATCGGCCTTTAAACTGCCGGCGAAGCCCACGGTGCTGGTTCGATAGAGGAGTTTCTGATTACGATCGGTTTTCAGGCTCCATTCGATCCAGACCTGCATCCGGTTTCTAGAGAGGTTGCGGAAAGATGATTTTTCGATGGGCTTGTACTTGCTGGACTCTGACAATGACGGCGCGCAGGCATCAAGGGTCAATTTCACCAGTTTTGCATTGAGGCTATAGCCGTTCGAGTTCTCCAGCTTTGCCAGTGTGTCGGCCGAAGCCGGATAGACCGAGTATCCAAGGGGCCGGGTTCTGGAGACGATCGTGTTGCCGCTTTGTTGCGCGCCTGCTACCAGCCATTTCTGGTGATAGAGAGCCGCATCCAGTGGCAAAGATTTTTTTGCCGCGCATTTTTCGCCGAATCGCAAGCTGCCAATTTCCGCCTGGGGAGACCTGTTTTTTATCCAGTCCCTGCCTTTCACCTCGACGTACAGTTTACGGGTTCGAGTTTTGGCGTCCAGATTGATTGGCTTCAGACTGGCGCTGCGAATCTCGTCGAGACTGTCGTTGTCTTCCTCGACCAGGATTTTATCGATGAAGTCGCGGTCTGAAAAAAGTGTCAGAATCGCGGATTCCATCGCATTGGTGATTGCGGCTTGTGGAGAGCTGGATTGATTCCAGCCGTTGTAGCTACCCGGGGTAATCGCTTCGAAAATAACATCCTGATCGCGATTGGTTCTCAGCTGCCAGTTCACCTCGAGCTTGACCCGATTCTTGGTGAATCTATGTACCGCTATTTTATCAATCGGCCCGAGGCGTTCGCTTTTGTGCAGCAAAGGTGCACAGGTATTGAAATCCATGGAGATAATTTCCGCATGCAGACTCAGGCCGCCGGTTTTTCTAAGGCGGCCGAGCAGTCGATACTTTTCGGTTCTTTCGGCCTCGTAATCCATGCCACTGATTATTTTACTGGTGCGAATCGTTAATTTCGATTCAGCCGGGAACAGCGAACGGTGATGGACAAAGACGTCGGGTGTATTGATTGCGCCGCGAGAAACGCAGCCTTTACCGCTGTGATAAACACCGACTTTACTGGTCCGGTTTACCTCCGACTCTTTCTTCCAAAGATAGCGGGTATCCAGCAGGTGCAGTTTTCTGGAAATTTTCTCATAGGGCCGAATAATGGGTTTTAACGCAGCCGTCGTTGCCTGCCGGCCCTGCCCTCCGCTGTTGTCATTGCTAGTGACTACTTTTGAATCAATTTCGTCGCCCGGATTCTTGTCGGAATAATGAATTTTGCTATTTTCATCGACCCATTTGAACAACTGGGCCGGACTCGCAAATGACACCAGCGAGAATACGACTAGAACAAGAAAGCTACCTGGGAATTTCCGGCCCATCGGCACAACCAATTATAAACTTGCAGGGAGTATAGTAAGCAGATTGGGTTTTAACCGGATTCAATCCCTGCTACGAGGGGTCCACGCATGTCGAGTCTGCCTTCAATATTGCTGCTTTGCGGGTTACCGCGCCAACGCATATTCGGATTCGATAATTTAAGGAAAGCGGCAAACTTATGTTGTTCGTTGCGGAATTGGTAGGTGAGCCAGGTTGAGGGCGATATGATTCAATTTGCTTCGGTGAGGACGGCTGACTTTTGTCAGATTTTATTTGCCAGTGACATGAGGATGGAACCTGGTGTCTTTAGATGATACCTTTTAGCGGATAGTATGAATCAGTGAACTGGCAAACGGTGAGGTTTTAAAAATGGACATTGAGGCGGAAGCTAAACGGGTCCAGGATTTTGTCGACAAGGGTAATTACCACGCGGCCTACAACATTGCGCTTTCCGGTTTAAATGCCTGTCGCCGGAGTAACGATCAGGCTGGGATCGATCGGTTTCTCGATATCATCAGGTCTGTCGTCGACTCGCTAGCCGCGGAGTTTGGTAGTCCAGTCGGATGACGGTACCAAGTCGGCAACTGATGGTTTTTAACATCGAGGAAGATTTTTTTAAGAGTATTATCGAGCTTAATTAGCCGGGCGCCTGGGTGGTCGCACATGAGGATCTCCGTGCTTCCATCGGGACGGGTCTATCCACAGGTTATAACCATCGATATTCCTGCCATCAGAATAGTCGCAGTTATTGGTTTCCTTAAAGCCACTCCGATCTGTTTTAATGACCTTGTTTCTTTGCACCGGGCGATTTTCATAATTCCAGGTTCCATCGTCACTGAGAATGACTACTTCACCGGTGCTGATGGTTACTTTTTCACTGGCAAGGCAGGTTGATGCAAAGAATGCCAACAACAGGATTGATATGGTGGTAAACGGTTGTGAGCCAGACATGAGCGCTCCTCGATTTACTTTAACAGCAGCATTTTGCGCCCGATTCAGCCAAACTTCAAAAGAATACAAGCCATTCCCTATTACTGTGCCGGGAAAGGGGTATGCTGGAGACCTTTAACAAGTGTAGTCGATACCTGAACAACCGATAGCAACAATGTCAGCTGAAAGTTCTAAAGACAAACTGGATCGAGTCGTTGCGCAGGCTCACGCTGAGCGGCAACAACGGGAGCAGGGTTACCGCAGCCGGGCGCTTAAAATGTATCCCTGGATCTGCGGTCGCTGTGCGCGCGAGTTCAGCCGCGATAACCTGCGTGAACTGACAGTTCATCACCGCGATCACAACCACGACAATAACCCCGCCGATGGCAGCAACTGGGAGTTACTGTGCATTTATTGTCATGACAATGAGCATGCTCGTGAAACTGCTTTAGGTTACGCTGATTTTGCGGCAGAAACTCAAAAGTCGGACGCAACCTATAATCCGTTCGCGGAACTGGCATCAATGCTTGACAAGAAGAAGTAGTCCCTCGGCAAAGCAATCGACACTGTCCCCTCGATTTTACTGCGCTGCTCCGAGATCGATATCGACACCATTGGCGAGCAATTCCTCTGTGCGCTGCAGCGAATAGCTGCGGTAATCGGTTTGCCTGTAATAACCACCGGCAACGTAACGCAGGCTTTCCTTGAAATGGTGGGGGAAGGTCAGGCTGTCGTGACGTCGAATCAAATTGCCCTCGTCGAACACGAGCACGCCGGGTCGATAAATCATTTCATATTTTCGTGCGAGTTCAGCGGGAGTGGTTTCGTTGCCGAGTATATCGACAATGGTTGCGGTCGAGTCTGCATCCAGGCGTACGATGGTGAACGGAGCGATTTCCGCGCGCACCAGCTCATGCGCAAGAATTCCGTCGTGAAACTCGTCGCAATCATAGCAACTACCGTCTTCGAATATAACCATTAACGGGCCGTCGACGCTCGACAGGTCAGTTAATTTGCTAAACAGGGGATTCGCGCGCAATTGATAGACATTCCTGTCGAGTTTGGCCTGCAGGTAATCAGCCAGTTTCGTGGTCTGGTAGGATTTGGTGGCAACGAATTCGAGCACCTGCCTGAAACGTTCGGGTGCGCGATAACCGTTGATGCGCACGATGGTTTTATTGTCCTGATTCAGGAACAGCAGTGCTGGCGTAGAGGTGACCTTTAGAATTTCCCCCAGTTCTTTTTCAGTCACCGAGATTTCCTGATTAAAAGCGATTTCGCGATCACCCTGTATATTGATCGCGATGGTGTCAAAGTGCTGCTGGATATAACTGCTCAGGGGCTCGGCTTCAAAAGATTCCCGGAGCATGCGATCACAGTAGGGGCAACCGTTAAGTTCGAAAAACAGCAGGACATGCTTGCCGGCTGCACTGGCATCGTCGATATCGTCCGCAATCTCGAGAAAGCTCTCCTTGAACCAGGCGGGTGGCGGGTGCAATACGCCACCGGTTATTTTACCTCGCGTAGCGCTGTCGGCTGGAAAAGCAGGACCGGATACTGTCGAAATTACGAGCAAGAGGAGGATTTTTAGGAGTTTTTCGGGTTGCATCATGATCAATGGACTCTAATCGGTGGTGGTGACTCGAAACAGCAATATAAATCACTTCGCCAGACTTGTTAACTCTCCATTGGTAATAAGATCGGCGAACTAAAATGCGACATTTTTTACTTCTATCCAGCGTATTAATTTTGAGCTGCTAAACTCTAATTTTCACATACATGTAACCAAGTAAAAACCATGAATCTAGTCGCAACCTTGCTTTCACTGTTTATCCTCGGCCTGCTAATCGTACTGATCCTGCAGATGCGCAGACAACGCATTGCCACCGAGGAATTGCTCGCGGATAACCGTATTCGGACCCGGCTCTACCAGGACGCCGATGAATCGACCACCTTTATTCTCAGCCGGACCATCCAGAACATCAGCGCCGGTCATCCCGACCCTAACCTGGAGAGTGATTCTTTTACGCTCAAGGTGGTGCGTGAACTGGTAAAACGCAGGGTACCCAAGGAAAAATGGCTCGAAATCCAGACCAACGAACGCCTCGTCCACGAACTTTACCTGCTGCTGCGTGACGGTGGTATCAAAAAACCCCCACGTCTAAAGCAAGTCAAGGCCTGAGGTTGGCAGCATTTCGGGGGACAGTATATTTAATCGCCCACAAAAGGCTCCGGGATCTTGTGATCAACCAGGTGCCAGGCGGACGACTGCTGGATTCCTTCGATATTAGTCAATCATTGAGGTTTGGTGCATATGGGCAAAGCCCAGGCATGTGACACTATGGATTGCCTTGTTTCGTAATGATTTCCTGACTGTTTTCTGGCGATTTCTTTGTCGCAAACAATAGTGCACAACCAATAGCTATATGCCCTAGTACCTCTAATGTTTCCTCCAGTTTTACATTAAAAATTTGTTCTCCCGGGATAGGGATCCAGAATATCCAGACACGTTCATCTGTTGCTACGGCTAAAACGTAGCTAAAAAATCCAACGCCGAGAAGCGTTACAAGATATTTGCTGTGCAAATAGTCAGCAAATAAATGATGGTTTTTATACGCATAATAAAAAAACCAGAGGAGAGCTAAATATGCAGCAATATTGGCGTTAGGCGGATGTATTTCACGAACAAGGAAGATCATCATCATCCCGGACGCCCAGAGGAAAAACTTTTCCTTACTGTACAAGAAGCGTAACAGACACATAAAACAAAATGCTGTGGTCACGTGCAGGGCAAATTCTTCCAGGGCATTTTTTACGATAATTACCTCTTTATCGTAAGGGTAGAGATTATTTAGAATTAACCAAATAATGAGTCCCGATAAGAGCAAAGGCAGAGCAAATATTATCCAGTAATTTGCCAATGCGGATACCAACTTCCACTGCTGCGAGAAACTCGGGTTTACCATACCTGAATGTAGACGTTTTTTAGACCCGCATAATGTAGCTCATAACTTGCTCCAGAGACATAATCAATTTCAGCGCAAACCGGGCTTACTGAAATTGTGAGCTTTGCAACTGAATAGCAGGGTAAAAAAGACCCTTAAATGCTATGAGATAAGGGTCAAAGCCTGAGGAGAGCAGGGGAACCTCGAAAGCAACCGCTTGTACGAGATCCCCGCTTGCGCGGGGATGGCGTGGAAAAAGCAGGGATAACTTAATATCGGGACTGGGATAGCCCCCACATCTAGTAGCTCGCGCTATCGCTTTCGTAGGTTAACCCTGCTGCAGCGGCCTGCTCTTTCACCGCACCGTATATCTTTTCGTCCAGCGAATCGTCGGCTCCGCCCTCGGTGGCAATCTTTTTCCTGATAAAATTGCTACGTGACTCGGACAGTTGCCTGATTTCCTGTTGCAACTGGTCGCGGCGCTGCGCCTGTTCGGTGATCACTTCCATTTGTTCCGCCGGTGCCATCGCCTGCAGGCTGGCCGGCAGATCCTCTTCTTCGATGGCGTTGAGTGCGACGCGTCCCGAAGTTATCGCATCCACCAGTTCACTCTTACCGAGCAGGTTCGCCTTACCACTGGCGGTGGCATTGAAAGTGTCGCGGCGCGCAAGTGCTTCTGTGGACAGTTCCTTGCGCAATCTGGCATTGGCGTCGAGTTTTGCCTTTTGAGCGACTTTGGTTTCCGCATCACCGAAGTAGAGACGAGTGTCTTCGAGTTCGGCGGCCAGTCCGGATAGCTTTTCATCGAACGGGGTTGCTACTGCTACCGCATTGCCTGAATCCTCGACCTGAAAATACTCCCCGTGACCGAGGGAAGCGATCTGCTGCCAGGCGGGACGGGTGTGCTGGTGCTGCCCGCTCTGAATGGCGTTGACCACGATGCCTTTCTTCGCGGCAGCAGCCAGCGTTACCGGGTACTTGACGTCGTTCTGGTAGTCCATATGTGGTGGTGCATCGCCGACCAGGAAAACTACCCGGTAAACATTGCTGTCATTGCTCCATGAAACCTTGTGAATGGCATCATAGAGCGCCTGGTTAACGCTTTCGGGACCATCGCCGCCGCCCTGGGCACGGAAGTCCATCAGGCTTGCATACATTGAATCCAGGTCTTCCGACAGGTCGAAAACACGGGTGATGTAGGCATCGCCACGATCACGAAATGCAACCAGGCCCATCTGGATGTCAGGATTTTCCTGCGCCGAAGTCATTGTCGTCGCGATCGACCAGATCTTTTCCTTCGCCGCCTGGATCAGGCCGCTCATGCTGCTGGTCGTGTCGAGAACAAATACTACCTCGATGCGATGGCTTTGCGCGGGTACCACGTGGGTCGTCTGGGTCGCCTGTGCCTTTTGAACAGTAGGGAACAGTGCAACGCCGGTCGCGGTGGCGACCAGCAGTGCCAGGGCTATTATTTTGCTGTTAAATGCTGTGTTTTTCATTGGATTATCTCCGGGATCAGGGTTGAGTGAGTTTGCGTACCGCATCGAGCGCGACACGGTGGGCGCATTGAAAGGATGACTGCTTCCGCAGGTTGCTTTGGAGGTCGCCGGACTGCTTGCTTGCCAGCTGCGGGACCCAGCAGAACAGGGCCTGCAGCAGGAAGAAGCTCCACAGCGCAGCGGGCAGGCTCGCGGTGTTAACCATGGTCCAGGCGCTGGCAGCGAGCCCGACCGACACCAGTCCGAAATCGAGTGCTGCGCTGAACATCGAGTCATGGAAATAAAGCGAGCGCACCAGCCAGATGAAACTGGCCTGAATCAACACCTGCTCGAACAGCAGGACGTCGAAAAACCAGCAGGCGAGGCTGGTCAGCCCCCAGCCGGCGATTACCACGATGCGACCAACCCGGGCATTGCTGCGTTTTAGCAGGTAGACCAGGTAGGTCAGGGTGGCGGCGTATAGCACCAGGTTGAACAGGCTGCCGTAGGCGATAAAACCTCCGAGCAGCAGCTTCGCTGCCCCTGCGCCAAGACTGATGACGATGGCGACGATAATGCCGTCGATTATTGCGGGCGTTTTCATGCTTTCGCCCTCCGTTCTTTTTCACGCAGCAGCGCGATTTCAACCTCTTCGCTACGTATGGCATCGGCCTGGTTGTAAAGACCGCCGGCAAATTGGTCTGCGTCGCTCACCAGCAGATCCAGCTTTTGTTTCATACTGGTTAATTGCTGATTTTGCTCGTCGATTTGTTTAGCCAGCTGCTCGCGCTGTGTTTCTACGCTGGAGAACTGTTGCTGCAAGGTTTGTATCTGTTTCTCGACCCCCAGTTTGCGCCGAACCAGGTCGCGCGCCAGGTCGTCCTTTTTTGCCGCGAGACAGATATCCAGTTCTTCATCGAAGCCCTTGAGGTCGGCCTCGGCCGCAATACCGGCCTTGTCTAACCGGGCCGCTTCGTGCTGCAGCAACTGTAGTCGTTGTTGATCCTGGTCGAGCGCGAACTGCATTTCGCGCACGGCTTGTCTGAGTTGCAGGTCGGGTTCCTCGATACGATCGAGGACGGCGTGGAAGTCGGCCTGAAACAGTCGCGATAGTCGGGTTACCAGTGCCATTTTGTGTACTCCTGTGTTACTGAAAGATGCAGTAATTCTGGGTCAGGAACGGCAGCTAAAACAGGCAGGGTTTGGTAAAACCTACTGGCACGGGTTTACAAAAAATTTACATTGCCGGCGGGTTGCGATGCTAGGATTGTTGGGTATTTATCGAGGATTGACAGTGATGGCGCAAAAACCGCGCATACTGGTGGTTGAAGACGAGGCAGCGATTCGCAGTGGGCTGGTGGATGTCTTCGTCTACCATGGTTACGAGGTGGAAACCGCCGAAAATGGTGACGCTGGCCTGCGCCTGGCGCTCGGCGGAAAGTTCGATCTGATTCTGCTCGACGTCATGTTGCCCGGCATCGACGGTTTCGAGATTTGTAACCGTATTCGCCAGCAGGATCGACAGCAGCCAGTCATCATGCTGACTGCCAAATCGAGTGATGAAGATATCGTGCAGGGCCTGACACTGGGTGCCGACGATTATGTCGCCAAACCCTTTTCGGTTACCCAGCTGGTATTGCGGGTGCAGGCGGTGCTACGCCGAGCGGGGGTTGGCGAAGAGTCGTCGCGCGAAATCAGGCTGGTGAACGGTTTGTTGATCGACAGTGTCAACCTGTGTGCCGGGGATACCGTTTTCACCCGTCGCGAAATGGACCTGCTGCAGTATCTTAGCCAGCAGTCCGATCGCCCGGTAGCCCGCGAGGAATTGCTGGCTCGAGTCTGGGGATATGCCAATCACCTGGAAATTGAAACCCGCACGGTCGATATTCACATCGCCAAGCTGCGCCGTAAAATCGAAAACGACCCCGCCAGCCCCGAGGCGATCGTCACCGTACGCGGCGCGGGTTACCGCCTGATGCTGGCCGAGCAATGACCCAGCGCCGTCTTACCCTGCTGCTGGTGCTGTTTTTCGTGGCGCTGGCGTTACCGACCTCGATCCTGGTCTACCAGGCCTACGGACAGTTGAAATGGGAGGCTTTTTATCAACACCAGAGACTCGCACGCGAGTTGACGTTGCGCATCGACGGTGGTTTTCGTGATCTGATCGAGCGTGAGGAAAATCGGCCTATCAGCGATTATGAGTTTCTCAATGTTGCCGGTACCGGGGGTACGGCTTTCCTGCAACGCTCACCGCTTTCCGAATTTCCGCTGCAAGCGGAGGTTCCGGGCCTGCTCGGTTATTTCCAGGTAGACGCCGTGGGTCAGTTACGCACTCCGATCGTGCCTGAGGCCAACGCCGCGGACTATGGTATTTCGTCATCCGAACTGCAACAACGCGAGCAACAGGCGGGCCGGATTCGCGGTATTCTCAATCAGAATCGACTGGTTGGAAAAAGCGACTTAGCCCGAACTCCCGCGGTGGTGGGTGGCATCGTGGCTGAAGAAGAAATGACGCAACCCCGCGCTGACAGCCCAGCGCTGACAATGGAGTTTATGGACGCCTTGCCGAGTATTGCCTCGGATGATACTGATCGCCAGGGCCAGGCGGGGTTCGACGAGTTGGCCACGCGTAAGCTGAATGTGCCCGCAGAAAGCCGTGCGCCTGTCGACCAGGTCAAGGATCTGAAGCTCGAAGACAGGTACGAGGTGGCGGCTGCCGCCGAACCCGAAGCGCAACGGTTGGAAGCAAAAAAACAGACCGCCGCCAGGCGCTCGCGTAAGGAAAAGGTAAACCTGCCGGAGACCTTGTCGCAACAGGTACAGAGCCTCTATAAAAGTTTCGCCGAGGCTGATGAACGGGTCGATTCGGAGGCAGTATTAAATCAGCAGGCGATCCGCATCCAGACTTTCGAGAGTGAAGTCGAAGCGATGGAATTTGCATTGCTCGACAGTGGACATTTCGTGTTGTTCCGGCGAGTCTGGCATCGGGATGAGCGTTACGTACAGGGTATCCTGTTTGAACAGGCCGGCCTTATCGAGGGTCTGATCGCACCCGCGTTTCGCGAATCGAGTCTGTCGTCGATGAGCAAGCTGATCGTCGCCTACCAGGGGGCGATTCTGCAAAACTACGCCGCTGATTACAGCCGCCAGTACCGACCCAGCGCCGAGCAGGCGAGTAACGAGTTACTCTACCAGAGCCGCCTGATCGCTCCGTTTGGCGATGTCGAGCTGATTTACACCCTGGCGCGATTGCCGGTTGGCGCCGGCGGGCAGATTATCATCTGGTCAGCGTTGGTGCTGGCGATCGTGCTGATCGGTGGCTGCCTGATGCTGTTGCGGTTGGGTCAACGGCAGCTGGCCCTGGCGCGTCAGCAACAGGATTTTGTCTCTGCCGTCAGCCATGAACTCAAGACGCCGCTAACCTCGATCCGTATGTATGGCGAAATGCTGCGCGAGGGCTGGGTCGACGAGGCAAAGCGCAAGACTTATTACGATTTTATTTTTCATGAGGCCGAGCGGCTCACGCGCCTGATCAACAACGTGCTGCAGCTGGCGCGCATGTCGCGCCATGAGCAGGTTAGAAATCTCAATAGCATCGCGGTGGGTGACGCCCTGGCCGAACTCAGACCGCGCCTGGAATCCCAGCTGGAAGCGTCGGGATTCGAGTTGACAATCAGTGGTGAAGCCGAAATTGATGCAGTGCGAGTCGAAATCGATGTCGACTGGTTCATTCAGATTTTCATCAACCTGGTCGATAACGCAGTCAAGTTTTCAGTCAATGGCGAGCAGCGGCAGATCGAAGTGCGCTACCAGCAGATGCAGGATGGCAAGATCCAGTTCTCGGTGCGTGACTATGGCCCCGGCATCGACCCGAATCAGATGAAAAAGATTTTCAAGTTGTTCTATCGTTCCGAAAACGAACTCACGCGCGAAACCGTCGGTACCGGTATCGGACTGGCGCTGGTACAGCAACTGGCGAGCGCGATGGATGCCGAGATCGATGTCGTCAACTGTGATCCCGGCGCGGAGTTTCGCATTCGATTTACGGCACACACCGCTAGTAGTTGATAATCCTGTCCTGATAAAATTCGTATCGAAATGAAGATAGCCCGGTAAGCGGGAAGTAATATGACACAAATCAGGGCAGAGGTCGGCAACCTGCAGGACCTGTTATCAAGAATTGGTGCGGGGCTCGATCAATTTCTGAAGTGTGAGTATCCGGATGCGCAAGCTAACGCTGAATCATTGAGAATTGGTGACGCGCTGGTAAACGAGGAGGCATAGCCCGTGTGTAGGTTGATCCATAAATTGACAGCGGGCGCAGAAAACTGAACCATAAAATGGCTGTGCCAGGTGATTGATCCAGCGAGAGATTTAACGCATATGTTGCGTCGACCGGTTGAGATCACAGCCCAAAGCGGTCATTCAAATCGCGTCATTTCAATTCTATATTTTCCGGACATAGGCAGAATCTGCCTTTTCCCCTAAAATACGGATTCTGTCTATATCACTGTTATGCGGAAAAGCTAATGAATAACTCCTACCCATGCATCTGGTTATGTGACATTGAAACGAGCATAGATTGGTATGCTGACTTCCTTGGGTTCAAATGCACATATAAAAGCTCAATAAAGAATCCAGAATTTGCGGTAATAGAGAATGAGAAATCGAAAATATATATTATTCTGACGGACAACCCAGATAGATACGCATCAAACACCATAATTATTGAAACCGATGATATCGAGAAGACTTTCGAGACATTAGAGGCCGCTGGAGCTTTAATTTTGCAATCCGTAGAAGACGGATTATTTGGGGAAAAGGAATTTATAATTAAAGATTATGAAGATAATAAAATCATATATCACCAATCCGCCTAACAAGTCGCTCGTTGGGACGCTTTACCGCTACGCGGCTCGCGCCCCACAGCTCAAGCGTTAGGCGTTCGTAAACAAGCCAATGGATAAACTGACTGAATACGTTAGTGGGAATATTTGGTTGCTCGAATACCCAGTCAGATTTGGAGGCATGGACCTATTTGGGCGTACAACAATTATACGATTAGAAAATGGAGATTTAATCGTGCATGATCCATGCACGATAGATGATCCTACAAAAGCAAAAATTGACGAAATAGGCATAGTAAAATACATCATTGCACCTGGTTCTTATCATCATTTATTTGTTGCGGACTTTCAGAAGAAATATCCAAATGCAGAAACATTCTTATGTCCAGGTTTAGAAAGAAAACGACCAGATATTAGATTCGAATGGGTTCTAGGAAATAAACCAGATCACAGATGGGAAGACGATATTGATCAAGTATTAGTGCAGGGGACGAAACATATATGGGAAGTGGCCTTCTTTCACAAATCGTCGAGGACGCTAATTCTCGTGGATTTACTAGAAAATATCGGAGACGATTATGGACATGAAGCGGGCCTTTTACTTCGGTTCTGGTGGAAAGGAATATTTCGTATGTGGAACAATCCAAAGGCGGCTCCGGAATATCAAATGGGTTGGGGAAATAGAGAAATAGTCAAAATTTCCCTTAATAAAATTCTTAGCTGGGATGCGAGAAGGGTGATTATTGCGCATGGAGAAAATATTGAAGAATATGTTCGCGAAACGCTTGCTAGAGCATGGGAGCGGGTGCTGAATGCCTGACAAACGCATGCAACGGACTGGCCTGCCGGCCAGCCGCTGATGCGAGGCGTTAGAAGGCAATGGAACAACTAGTGTCGAAATACGAAGTAATGCGAATTAATCCAGCAAACTGGAAATTTGGGATTGTGTATTATTGCGCAGAAGACCCACGCATTATTGTAAGGCAATTGCTACCTGTAGGCTGGACCTGGAATTTTGCTCACCCCAAAGCCTATCTGGCGATACTGACGGCAGTATTCGTGTTCTTGGCACCTGCAACCGCGGCCTGGTTGCAAGGCCTACGCTCAGTATTTGTTCTCGGCATAGTCACCTTGCTAGCGCTGGTCGTAATCATGTTTGTAGCGAACCGAATGTCGCGTGAACCTGAATTTTGAACTTGCCTTCTAACAAACGCATGCAGTCGGACAAAGTGCTCGCTACGCGCGCATTTTGCTGCTGATGCAGGACGTTATACGCATAGACAAATGAGAATATTTGCTTCATCTTTATTTTTTCTGCTTGTGGTTGGGTGCAGTACTGGAATTACTGTTCATGACGAAGATAGAGCGGCCGAGCTTGTTGCAGATTGTCTCGCGGCATTTAAATCTAATGAAGGGATACATTTAGCCTACGAGTGGACTGATGATAGTTTTAAGGAGGAAATGACTTTCAGTGAGTTTTCCAAAATTGTTTCGTCTATTCGAAACAAGAACCAGGGCGCAGATATTCGATTGGTTGGATACGAGATTATTAGATCCAGGGAAGCGATTATTGTTTACGCAAATTCGAAAATCAGTGAAGAAGAAATACACTTCAAATTCATTCTTGCAGGAACAAAACACAAGGACTATTACCTTTCATATTTGAATACTAACGATTCTGGATTCAATAAAAATGGAATTTATAAGGAGTATAGGCAATCAATCGTCGTCAAGGGCGTATAACAACACGCGCATGCAGTCGATCAAAGTGCTCACTACGCGCGCACTTTGCCGCTGATGCTGGGGGTTATACATTCAACTTAAACCGGAAGAAAATATGAAATATTTTACTCGCATCTCTCTCTTAACCATTCTATTACCAACAATGAGTTTTGGAGGGGATAAACTTAAGCACGAAGAACACGAGAACACTTCTGGGGTAGAGATGCTCTCCCATGATTTACGTAATTTACTATCTCAAGAAATGCAAGCGTTACAGAGTGGCATGATGTCCATCATCCCCGCATATGTTTCTGGAAACTGGAGCGATATCGAAACTACCGCAGAAAAAATGAAAAGTAGCTATATATTGAAACAAAGCCTGACACCAGATCAGGTAAAGGAGCTGCATTCAGTATTACCAGATGAATTTATTAAGAGAGATCAGAGATTCCATTATCTGGCAGGCATGCTTGAACATGCTGCAAAAAATGAAAAACCAGAATTAGTAAATTTTTATTTTTCCGAAATGCATGAATCTTGTGTTGGTTGCCATGCAGTATTTGCAACGCATAAATTTCCAGCCTTAGCACCGAAGAAAAACGATGGGCATTCACACTAGAATATATATACAAACGCATGCATTCGGATCAAACCCTCCACTTTGGTGCGTTTGCAGTCAAATGAAATATTTCAAACGGCCGCATTAGAGCCGAAAAAGTTCTAATATCTGGGGTTCAGAGGCGGTATAGAAATAAATTCGGATCCATGGAGTTTGATTGATACCCCGAATCACAATTGTTTATTTCGCGTCGAAGCTGCATCGCCATTGACTTAACCTGGATTATTTTTGATATCTGCGGCGCGAATCTTGATAATTGCGCCTTTTGACAATTTCACCGGAAACCCGATGGCTAATTCTGTAAAACTGTTCGAACCCCTGACTATCCGCGGCACCACGCTGCCTAATCGGGTCGTGGTTTCACCCCTGTGCCAGTACTCGGCCGTCGATGGTCTGGCGCAACCCTGGCATTTTGCGCATCTGAGTACCTTTGCGCGCGGCAAGGCCGGGCTCGTTTTTACCGAGGCGACCGCGGTTGAAGCACGCGGCAGGATTACCCCGCAGTGCCTGGGTATCTGGACCGATGAACAGGCGGAGGCATTGCGCCCGATCACCGCGTTCATCGAGTCGATGGGTTGCGTACCGGGCATGCAGCTCGCACACGCCGGACGCAAGGCCTCGACACGTGCACCGTTCTCGGCGAAGGGTCCGATACCCCTCAGCGACGAAGACAGCGTGCAGGCGGGCGCACCCTGGCAAACCGTGGCGCCGTCGGCGCTGCCGGTAGTCGAAGGGTGGCACGTGCCGGAAGCACTCGACGACGATGGCCTGAAACAGGTCAGGGAAGCCTTCGTGGTGGCTGCGAAGAGGGCGGTCGAGGTCGGTTTCCGCGCGCTCGAATTGCACATGGCGCACGGTTACCTGTTGCACAGTTTTCTGTCACCGCTCGGTAACCGACGAGAAGATGCCTATGGCGGCGATCTTGAAGGGCGCATGCGCTTTCCGCTCGAGGTTGCCGCTGCGGTACGTGCGGCGATCCCGGATGAACTGGCGTTGTTTGCGCGTATTTCGGCGATCGATGGCAGGGAAGGTGGCTGGACTATCGAAGACTCGGTCTGTTTGAGCGAAAAAATGTCCACCGAAGGGGTCGATGTGGTTGACTGTTCGTCGGGCGGTATCGGCGGCGCCCCGCGTTTTCGCAGCGATGACACTGGAAAGCCGTTAACCACAGATTCGGCGCGTATGCCGGGATTCCAGGTACCCTATTCGCGCCAGCTGCGTACCGAGACCAGTATCAAGTCGATGGCCGTGGGGGTAATTATTGATCCGCACCAGGCCGAGGAGATTCTGCAAAGCGGTGGTGCCGACCTGGTGGCGCTGGGTCGTGAAATTATGTACGACCCGTTCTGGCCGTTACACGCCGCCGAAGCACTGG
>Ga0265303_10000518_pt1 | contig 21770 bp, 19 predicted proteins | sample Helome_2_FD_192494 | JGI IMG/M metagenome (GOLD analysis project Ga0265303, IMG submission 192494) | Marine sediment microbial communities from subtidal zone of North Sea - Hel_20160317 (Illumina Assembly) | ecosystem: Environmental > Aquatic > Marine > Subtidal zone > Sediment ... | reverse complement strand
ACTTCCTATGCGTACCATCGTACTACCTTGTTCAATTGCAATTTGATAATCTCCGCTCATACCCATTGACAGTACATTTGCTTCTGGAATTTTGTTTTTTAATTTTAAATAGATTGAACTTAAATATGAAAATTCTTTACGGATTTGTTCCTCATCATCGGTAAAAGTAGCCATACCCATCAATCCCTGGATAGTTACATTTTTGAGATTTCCAAATTCCTCCGTATCTATTAATTCAAATAGCTCTGTTTCATTAAGTCCAAATTTTGTTTGTTCCTGAGCAATATGAATCTGAAGCAGGCAATTAATATTTCGATCATGTTTTAAGCCTTGCTTGTTAATCTCCTTTAAGAGTTTTAAGCTATCCACACTATGAATCAGAGAGACAAACTCACCCATGTACTTTACTTTATTGCTTTGCACATGTCCTATCATATGCCATTCAATATCTTTGGGTAATTCACTCCATTTAAGAACCATTTCCTGAATTTTGTTTTCGCCAAAAATATACTGACCAGCTTTATAGGCCTCCATAATTTCCTCGTTGGTTTTGGTTTTGGATACGGCAACAAGGCTAATATCTTTGGGAAGTTCATCAAGAATTTTAAGAAGATTATTTTTTATGGACACTTATTTTTTAATTTGAAATTAGTAAATAATATACTATCAATGACTGAACTAGGCTTTTTCCAAATCTGCTAATAATGATTGGTATTAGGCTTAATCTCTAACCTCCAGTTGAACCCAAATCGTAGATAGCGAGCGCACTTCTGAGTTTTGGTTCAATATAGGTACTCTTTGGAGGCATAACCAATCCCGCATCAGCTATTGCCTTTATCTCTTCAACGTTTAAAGGAACCAGCCCAAAACCTACGGCAAAGTTCCCACTATCAATTTCATCTTTCATTTTAAGGACATTACGTTTGCCATGGCCATATTGAATGCGTTTATCATTTCTTAGATCTTTTATTTTAAGTATAGGTTCCAAAATAGTTTTGTATAAGATCTGAGTATCTAATTTATTCAGGGCATCGGAAAGTTGATAAATGCTTTTTCTTAGGTATAAAGAATAAAATGAGCCGTTGAGATACATACTAAAATGATGTTTTTTACTGGGCCTATATAATCGATTGCCATGATTTTTAATTCTATACATTTTGTCGAGTTTTACCAGAAACTCTTCAGGTGTAAGCCCGTTCAGGTCACGTACCATTCTGTTAAATTCAAAGATTTTAATCTCCGATTCGGGGATTAAGTAACTCATTATGAAATTATAAGGTTCGCGGCCAGTATGATCCGGGTTTTTCTTTTCCTCTATAAGAGAAAGTAAATTCGAAGACGAACTTCTATGATGTCCATCAGCTATATATATGGAATTTACCTTGCCAAATTCGTTTTGTAATTGTTTTATAGTACTTTCTTCCGATATTTTCCAAAGAGTATGTGTTGTATTGTCTGGTGTTGTAAAATGACATTCTGGATTATTTTTTATCTCGGCAGCAACAATAGTAGCTATTTCATTAGTATCCGGATAAATCATTAAAATCGGTTCTGCCTTGAATTTTACAACTTGAAGATAATTCGCAAATAACTTTTCCCTGCGCTCAAGTGTGTTTTCGTGTTTTTTGATTACAGAATTCCTGTAATCCTTAGTACTGGTTGCACATATAATTCCACAGCAATTGAAATTATTTTTTTCTATTTTATATATATAAAAGCTTTCCTCATTGTCCTTCAATAGAATTTTGTCTTCTAAAAACTCTAAATATCGGTTGTGTACAAGTTTAAAACGCTCCACACCGGAGACTCTTTTATTAAACCTATATCCCGGATTAATTATATTTAAAAATGAAAATGGGTTATAGTTTAAGACACAGTCTAATTCTTTTTTTGAATATTCTTCATAAGAACGTGAGGCAACGAATGAGACTTTATCCTTTGCAGGCCGGATTGCTTTAAATGGTTGAATAACTGCCATAGGCTTATTTGGCAAATTGTGTGGCTACTTTTTCTGCTTTGCGCGATTCTGAATAGTCGTAAAATCCTTCCCCCGATTTAACTCCTGTTTTGCCCGCCATTACCATATTCACAAGAAGTGGACATGGAGCGTATTTAGGATTTTTAAACCCGTTGTGCATAACATTAAGAATTGAGAGGCATACATCAAGTCCAATGAAATCTGCTAATTGTAAAGGTCCCATCGGATGTGCCATACCTAATTTCATTACCGTATCGATTTCCGATACACCTGCTACATTATTGTAAAGAGTTTCAATAGCTTCATTTATCATTGGCATTAGGATCCTGTTTGATACAAAACCGGGATAATCATTTACTTCAGTGGCTATTTTACCTAATTTTTCAGAAATTTCCATCACGGTTTTAGTAACACTATTGCTTGTGCTATAACCTCTGATAATCTCCACCAATTTCATTATAGGAACAGGGTTCATGAAATGCATTCCTATTACCTTGTCTGGTCTTTTTGTCACAGATGCAATTTGCGTTATTGAAATGGAAGACGTATTGGTTGCCAGAATTACGTTTTCTTTACAATAAATGTCTAGTTCTTTAAAAATGGACAATTTTAATTCCACATTTTCAGTTGCAGCTTCAATCACAAGTTCTACTTCATTGACGCCTTCCTTTATTGAGGTATAACAGGTGATATTTTCTAATGTGATGGTCTTCTGATTTTCTGTAATAAGATTCTTTGTTAACATCCTATCCAGATTTTTGGATATTGTTAAAGTTCCTGTGTCCAGTGCTTCCTGCGAGATGTCAATCAAGTGTACTTTAAAACCATTTTGGGCAAATACATGGGCAATTCCGTTACCCATTGTACCTGCTCCTATTACTGCAATTGTTGTTATCATTTTAAGCTGATTGATCAGTGAGAATACTTAATTTACTTTTTACTCGAATGCCATTAGTTTTTGAAAGTCGAAATTATCTGTAAAGCTACATCCAGTGCCTGAGTTCCCTGTTTTAAAGTTACTACAGGGGTGTGGTTATTATTTATAGCCTCTGCAAAGGTTTCAAGTTCATCCTGGATTGCATTATTATTTAGAATTTCAGGGTTCTCAAAATAAATCTGCTTTTTATCTCCTTCTGCATTCTGAAGCACCATATCAAATTCTCCCGGTACTTCTGGAGCATCTTTCATTTTTACAACTTCGACTTGTTTTTCCAGAAAATCAACGGATATATACGCGTCACGTTGAAAAAACCTCGATTTTCTCATGTTTTTTAATGAAATTCTACTTGCTGTAAGATTAGCAACACATCCATTTTCAAATTCAATTCTGGCATTTGCAATATCCGGGGATTTACTAATCACCGATACACCACTGGCATTAATTTTTTTCACATCGGAGTTCACTACACTGAGAATTACATCTATATCATGAATCATTAAATCCAATACCACAGGCACATCAGTTCCTCTGGGATTGAATTCTGCCAGCCTGTGTGTTTCAATAAACATGGGGTCCTTAATACTGTTCTTTACCGCTCCAAACGCGGGATTAAAACGTTCCACATGTCCTACCTGTCCTTTTACCTGATTCACATCCTCAATTCTCAGAAGTTCCTTTGCTTCTTTTAAAGTCTTGGTAATTGGTTTTTCAATAAAAACATGCTTTCCTTTCTCCATGGCTTTCTTCGCACACTCATAATGCGATAAGGTGGGTGTTACAATATCTACAACATCCACTTCATCCATTAAGGAATCTATATTATCAAAATAGGAATATCCAAATTCCGCTGCAACCTTTTCACTGTTTTTAGAATCGGGGTCGAAAAATCCAATTAAATCATATTCAGGGGATTCATTAAGAAGGCGTAAATGAATTTTACCTAAATGACCCGCGCCTAATACGCCAACTTTGAGCATAAATTTGTGTTTCTTCAAAAATAAGGAGATTAATTCTAAATTAAGCTAATGTATCACTTGGAATATACACCAATTTCCAATTTGATTTTCTAATTTTATCAATACAAAATCAAAGCCTTGAAAGATACTTTCAAACATAAAGGAATGCGCAATAAACTTGTAGACATTATTGCTGCCAAGAATATAAAAAATAGAAATGTGTTGGACGCTATCAGGGCTGTCCCAAGACATTTGTTTATGGATAGTAGTTTCGAAGATCACGCGTACCAGGATAAAGCCTTTCCAATAGCTGCGGAGCAAACTATATCGCAGCCATATACTGTAGCCTTCCAAACAGAATTGTTGGAATTGACTCCCGGGGATAAAATTTTGGAAATTGGAACAGGAAGTGGTTATCAGACTGCCGTACTTCTTAAATTGAAAGCCAAGGTTTTCACCATTGAACGACAGTTGGAATTATTCAAAAAAACGTCTCTATTTTTTAAGAAAATGGGATACAGACCCAAAAAATTTATTTTTGGTGATGGATATAAGGGTCTTCCCGAGGAGGCCCCTTTTGAAGGAATTATTGTAACGGCCGGAGCTCCTGAAATACCTAAGACTCTGCTATCTCAGCTAAAAATTGGAGGTAAATTAATTATTCCGGTCGGTTTGGATGATCAGATTATGACGCGTATAATACGAAATTCAGAGAAGGAATTTGAGCGACAGGAATTTGGTTCCTTTAGATTTGTTCCGCTTTTAGAAGATAAGAATTGATCAATTAACTTGCAGTTCGGTTAATCATTGTGTAATTAGTTATTAAAATTCTTTTTAAGACGATCCAGAGTTCTTTTATTATCCCTATCCTTAATACTTTCTCGTTTATCATATAATTTCTTGCCTTTTGCTAAAACAATTTTGAGTTTAGCCAATCCTTTGTCATTTACAAATAGATTTAGGGGAATAATAGTAAGTCCGGTATTTTTTACTTCTTTTTCAAGTTTCTTTAACTCTTGCTTTTTTAACAGAAGTTTCCTGGCTGCTTTAGGTTTATGGCTGAAATGAGTAGCATGAGAATATTCATCAACTTGCATATTTATCACAAAAAGTTCTCCCTGTTCATTGAATTCACAGAAACTTTCCGTAATAGAAGCTTTCCCCAGGCGAATAGATTTTATTTCGGACCCTGAAAGTACAATTCCTGCTACATAGGTGTCCAGGAATTCATATTCGAAACGGGCTTTTTTGTTTTTTATATTTATAGCTTTCTGCATTAGTAACAAAAGTAAGAACAAATACCAGAGTACTATATATTGGAAATTGAATTTATTTTTGTGAAAAGTGTAAAGAAAACGAGACTTTTACGATTACTGTAAAAACTTTTCTATGTTGAGATCCACATCCGTCCTTATCTTTATTATAATAATTAGTTGCAGGAATAACAACTCAGATATTATGCCCGTCCAGGATATCATAGACAACGCTATAGAAGTATCTGGGGGTAATCTGTACAGATCTTGTAATATATCCTTCGTTTTGCGGGATATTAGATATGAAATGGAAAATAATAGTGGCAGAAAAATATTAAAAAGAATTATAGAAAAGGATTCAATTGTGATATTGGATATCCTTAAACGCAATAGCTTTGAACGATACATTAATGAGAACCTTGTTATTGTAGCCGACTCTATGGCAAATAAATATTCAAATTCAATAAATTCTGTTCATTATTTTGCCTATCTACCATATGGCTTAAATGATCCTGCAGTGAATAAAAAGCTTCTGGGTGAAACACAAATAGGGGATAATCAGTACTTTAAAGTGGAAGTCACTTTTGATGAAAAGGATGGAGGTGAAGATTTTGAAGACATTTATATCTATTGGTTTAATAAAGAGACTTTTAAGCCAGATTACTTAGCCTATGAATTTAATGTTGATGGTGGCGGAACCAGATTTCGGGAAGCGTTTAACGAACGCATTATAAATGGGATTCGGTTTGTTGATTATAACAATTATAAAGCTGCAGATAATATTTCAGTCTATAATCTGGAAGGTCTTTATAAATTGAATGAATTAGAACTTCTATCAACAATCCGCTTAGAAGATATTAGTGTTAATCCGGACAATTGCAATTGAAGTGCAGACGATTGGAAGATACATTCTTCCCGGTTAGCTGGACAATAAAGAGACTGCCATTGTCATAGTCATCCATGGCATCATATTTCTCTTCTCCCAGCATTTTATTTACAAAATCGGGGGTTGAATTACTATGTCCCACGATAAGGACATTGTTGCCTAGATTATCCCTCTTAAATTGCTCGATATCTATATTAGACGGGTCATAGTATTGGACAGTTATATCCTGTTTAACAGAAGTAGGAGCAGACGTCATAGTTGTTCGCTCGTAATCTGTTGAATAAATTGCATCAAGTTCAACATCATTCAATATTTCTGCCCAGTGCATGGCCCTTCCAAGTCCTTTTTGACTAAGTTCAGGATCGATGTCTTCTGAATTACTTCTGATCTTTTCTGCATGTCTTATGAAATAATAAGTAGAAACAGCCGGCTCAACATAGGCATCTGATAATTTTTGATCATCTTTGCAAGAGATTAGGCCTGTTAATAAAAAGGCAAAGATTAGAAGTGTAACTGTTTTCATACTTGATTGGTTTGAATAATTTTAATGTATGCTCTAATGTAACTGAATTTCAGTGAAATTAGTATGTTAATCCTTTGTTTTTTCTATTGTTATGTTGAATAAAATCCTGTTTTTTTTTATGGTTTTGACCGTGCTGTCCATAAATTCTCAGCAGACGGAATTACCTAATGATTTAAGACAGCATAACCTTACTGAATTTAACAGCAGTTTATTAAGTCCGGTGTTTTCATTAGACCGAAATAATCCGCAGTCGGTGGCCTTATGGACCAGATGGCAATGGCAAACTCTCGATACCAATCCCACAACATTATTTTTTAATTATACTCGTAAGTTAAACGAGGATTCTGCCATTGGAGGAGGATTCCTGCAGCACAATACAGGTGTATTTGTAAATAAAGGAGGAGTATTGAATTATGCGTATAATTTTGTATTGAATTCTTCAACCCAAATATCCCTTGGTGTTAATGTTATTGGATATCAACAAGAACTTGCTGAGGCGTTTATTTTGGACCCAGATTTTGATTTCCCGCAGTTTGAAGAAAAAAGTAATTTTATTCTTCAAATAGCACCGGCTGTCAGACTTCAATTAGATGCATTCAGTTTTGGTATTGCTATGGAGAATTTGGTAGATAGAAACTTTACTACCAATGAGGGTAATGCAAGTGCTTCGGGTTTAATATATATGGGTTTGGCAAGTTATGATTTCCCAATAACTATTTTTGGTGATGCCGCCGCCTCTTATATAAGACCTACTCTTTACTATAAGCGTTTGCCCGATTTTGACAATCAAATAGGATTTAACACCTTTTTTTCTACACCAAAATTCTGGGCTCAGGTTGGATATAACAGCTTTTATGGCATTTCTACTGGAGTAGGGGGGCGTTTTTTTAAAAAACTATCTCTTGGTGCCTTGGTTGAATTTGGAACAAGCAGTGATCTTGAGGGAGAGGATCCGAGTATCGAAATTGTTACTGCCTTTAGTTTTGGTAGACAAGTCTTTGAAGTTGAAGAACTTACAACGGAAGATGAGCTTGAAGAAGAACTAGCTAAGGATGAACTTATGTTAGAGGAAGAACAAAAACGATTAAACGAAGAATTAGCACTATTGGCAATCCAAAGAAAAAATGATTCGTTGGCAGCCATTAAAGCAGCAGAGTTGTTAGCCCTGGAGCAATTACAGAATCAGAAAACAAAAGATTCAATTGCAGCAATAAACAAACAAATAGAATTATCCAAAGCCAGAGAATTAGCCGAACAAAAGAGAAAAGATTCTATCAGCAATGCTCAAGAGGCAGTCGCGATTGCTGTCTTAAAAGAGCAACAAGAGAAAAGGAGGATGGACTCATTAAATGCTGTTAAACAGGCAGAAGTATTGGCAGAGGTCGCGAAACTCAAGGAAAAGAAAAAACAGGATTCTATCAATAAGGCACTAGAAAAAGAAAAAGCCGAAAAAGAAGTAGTAGAATTGAAAAAAGGTGAAGTATACGAGGAAGTGGCCGAAGGTGACGGTTTAGAACCGGGCTTTTATTTAATAGCTAACGTATTTGGAACTAAGAAATATTACGAAGCCTTTATGAAGAAATTGTCAGATGAAGGGTTGCAGCCTAAATCCTTCTATCGGGACAAGAACAAGTATAATTACGTGTATTTAAAGAGATATGATTCGATGCAAGAAGCAAGAAAAGCAAGGGATTCAAAATATGGTGGACGATACACAGGCAAAACCTGGATTTATAGAGTCTTAGGTAAGTAAGCTACTATTTTTTGATTTCTTTATTGACCAGAACATCGAGGTAAGCAATTGTATTAATGAGATATTTTCTGTCACTGGTAATTGTTGCCATAGCTATGGCTCCCTGAATCATAGTGTATAACTGTTTGGCAAATTGTAAAGGAGTAACAGGAAGTTTAATCTCATTATTCTTTACACCATTTTCTAAGACTAAAGCAATTTTCCCTTCAATGGTGTGTATTGTTTCATTAGCTGCTGACTTTAGCGGAGTGTTGTTATTATTGGCATCCACCCCAACATTTAAGACGGGGCAACCTCCCATACTTGCTGTGAAAGCATCATAATGACGATAAAAATCAGTAAGGAAAAATAATTTTTGCAAAGCTGTACCTTCGCTATTCAAGTTATCATCAATTGCCTTGAGAAGTAATGTGCTGTTATATTGAAAAGCGGCAAGGGCAAGCGCCTCTTTATTTTCAAAATTACCATATAACGCTCCCTTTGTAAGACCTGTTGCTTCAGTAAGGTCATTCATGCTGGTGCCCACATAACCGTGTTTATTGAAGATAGGGGCTACAGTTTCAATAATGTATGCTGTGGTTCTCTCAGCTTTGGTTGGCATATGACTTCATTTTCATACGAAGATAAAAAATCTATATACTGTATGGTATTTTAATTCATAAAAAAAAAGTACCCTATTACGATGAAAATCGGAAGGGTACTTTTTATATTATTAATAAAATTAATTAACTAATTCATTTTGATTTCTAAACACAAGGCTGTCGTTAAATGAATCTATTAGCACAATGCTATCCGCCTTAACAATACCACCGAGTAATTCTTTCGAGAGGCTGTTTAACACTTCTTTTTGGATAACTCTTTTTATAGGCCTGGCCCCATATTGCGGATCATAGCCTCGTTCAGCGAGGTATGAAATTGCTTCTTCTGTGGCGTCAATGGTGATATGTTGTTTTAAGAGCATTTTCTTAAGCTGTTCCAGTTGCAGTTGAACAATCAGCCTGATATCCTCCTTATTTAAAGGAGTAAACATGATTATGTCATCTATCCTGTTGAGGAATTCAGGGCGAATGGTCTTTCTAAGCAGCCCAAGAACCTCAACTCTGGCAGACTCCATTGCAGAATAAATGTCCTCTAAAACTTCAAATTTCTCCTGAATAATATGGCTACCCATATTACTGGTCATGATGATAATGGTATTTTTGAAATCGGCAACTCTTCCTTTGTTATCTGTAAGCCTTCCTTCATCAAGCACCTGCAAAAGGATATTAAATGTATCCGGATGTGCTTTTTCTATCTCATCCAATAGTATTACGGAATACGGTTTGCGGCGTACTGCCTCTGTAAGTTGACCACCTTCATCATAACCGATATATCCGGGAGGAGCCCCTATCAATCTGCTTACGGCGTGGCGCTCCTGATATTCGCTCATATCAATTCTGGTGAGCGCATTTTCATCATCAAACAGGTAAGCCGCTAAAGTTTTTGCAAGTTCTGTTTTTCCCACTCCGGTGGTACCGAGGAATAAGAATGAGCCAATAGGACGTTTGGCATCCTGCAAACCAGCTCTGCTTCTCCTGATAGCATCAGATACAGCCTGAATAGCCTCATCCTGGCCAACAACACGTTTGTGTAATACCTCTTCCAGATTCAAAAGTTTTTCACGTTCACTTTGCAACATCTTAGTTACAGGAATACCTGTCCATTTTGCGACAACTTCAGCAATATCTTCGGTTGTCACTTCTTCTTTTATCAGTGTTCCTTTTTTCTGCTCCTGGGTAAGATCGTTTTGAAGTGATTCTAATCTCTCATGAGCCTCTTTTATTTTTCCATAACGCAATTCGGCTACCTTGCCATAGTCTCCGTTGCGCTCTGCTCTTTCGGCCTCCTGTTTAAAATTTTCAATTTCCAGTTTTGTTTTTTGAATATTCTCAATTACTGTTTTTTCGCTTTCCCACTTTGCAAAAATTTCATTTCTTTCCTCTTTGAGATTTGCCAGATCTACATTAAGTAATTTAAGTTTCGCTTTATCATTTTCTCTTTTGATTGCTTCAATTTCAATCTCTAATTGCATGATCTTTCTGTCCAGTACATCCAATTCTTCCGGTTTGGAATTTATCTCCATACGAAGTTTAGAAGCAGCCTCATCCATTAAATCAATAGCTTTATCGGGTAAAAATCTATTGGTAATATATCGCTGTGATAATTCTACTGCCGAAATAACAGCTTCGTCCATAATTCTTACTTTATGGTGTGCTTCATACTTTTCTTTAATTCCCCGTAAAATTGAAATGGCACTTTCTGTATCGGGTTCGTCAACAGTTACTTTCTGAAATCTTCGTTCCAGTGCTTTATCCTTTTCAAAGTATTTTTGGTATTCATCTAATGTTGTAGCTCCAATAGCTCTTAAATCTCCTCTTGCTAAAGCGGGTTTTAGAATATTTGCAGCGTCCATTGCTCCCTGTCCGCCGCCTGCACCAACAAGGGTATGTATTTCGTCTATAAACAGTACAATATTTCCATCTGAACCGGTAACCTCTTTAATAACAGCTTTTAGTCGTTCCTCAAATTCACCTTTATATTTGGCACCTGCTATAAGCGCTCCCATATCCAACGAATAAATAACTTTATCTAATAAATTTTCAGGGATATCACCCTGAACAATTCTATGTGCAAGACCTTCTGCTATTGCGGTTTTACCGGTACCTGGTTCTCCAACCAGCATTGGGTTATTCTTGGTCCTTCTAGAAAGAATTTGAAGTATTCTTCTTATTTCTTCATCACGCCCAATAACAGGATCAAGTTTACCTTTGTCGGCGAGGTCATTGAGGTTTCTCGCGTATTTGTTCAATGAATTATAAGTTTCTTCTGCACTTTGCGAAGTTACTTTACCTCCTTTACGCAATTCGTCAATCGCAGCCAGGAGATCTTTTTCCTGTATCCCCTGATCTTTTAATATTCTTGATATTTTACTGTTAGATTTAAAAAGAGCAACTATCAGATGTTCGATCGAAACATATTCATCTTCCATCTTTTTGGCAATTATGTTGGCTTCATTCAACGTTTTGCCAGCTTCTTTTGAAAACATAATTTCTCCTCCTGAGACCTTTGGTAAACTTTCCAGATCCTTATCAAGTATTTGATTTACAAGAGAAATATTAACATTCAATTTTTTTAAGATAAATGGAAGTACATTCTCGTCAATCTCAGCAATTGCCTTATAAATATGTTCATTTTCAATTTGCGGATTCTCCATACCCTGAGCAAGTATTTGTGCATGTTGTATGGCCTCCTGGGATTTTATAGTAAAATTATTGATGTTCATTATATATTTCTTTTCGAGTTAATGTTTAATTTTGAATTATGTAGGACAACAATCTTACCATGCAGAATAAATAGACAAAATGTCGGAAAAATCATCTTTTTATAGGACATTTCGACAGGCTGTATGGAAATAAAAAAAATCCGACTAATCAGCTTTAAAAGAAAAATGGGAATATTTAATGACTTATTTAGTGGTAAAAACACAAATTCTGAAGAACAGCAGGATCAATTGACATGGATACAATTAACATCTGTGGATCAGCTCATTGAGATAGAACAAAACTCTGCCAAAAGGCCTCAGATTATTTTTAAACACTCCACTACATGTGGAATTAGCAGTATGGTTCTCAGATCCTTTAAGAATTCATATTTCCTTGAAGGTAATCAGGCCGATTTGTATTTTTTGGATTTGCACAGATACAGGGAAGTCTCAAATGAAGTTGCTTATAAATTTCAGGTATTCCACCAATCCCCTCAAGTGCTGGTAATTAAAAATGGCAGCGCAGTTGCCAATGAATCTCACGGGGGTATTACATCACTCAATTTATCGCACTATATATAAAAAAACCCCGAAAGTTCGGGGTTTGGATTTTAATTAAATTTGTGTCTCACGACGATGTCCTTCAGTCTTGATTTTAAATCTTCACCTGCGTCGTAGACCATTTGTTCATTTGAAGGAAATGGTACTGCAACCCTATTCAGAAGTGGAACAAGATTATTGTCAAGCGCTCTTTTATCACCGTTGTAATTTGCATAAATATGCTCAAATACAAATTCGCTGCTTATCGGGTAAGAATTGAGCTGTTGTTTCTTTTGTAAATCTATATAGCTTACATTGCCGGTAACTTGTGCTGATTTAAGCTGGGTAAACTGATAGAAATTACAACTTACTGTCCTGAATCTGTCAACCTTTATTTCATTACCCAGACTGTCTTTTACTACCCGACCATCTGCATCAACAAGTACTTCAACTCCATCTTTTATCTGCTTTTCCTTTATAATTTGTTTTTCCTGGATTTGTTCAGGAGAGATATTAATGGCTCTGAAGGCTACTTGCATTTCATAATCATAGTTGACTTCAGCCAGTGGATTCGTATGATACTGTGTCCACTGGTCGTTTAATCCGTAAGTATTAAAATTCAATAGTTCTTCTTCTAAACGTGCCGGAACTATCTGTTCTGTATCATTAACCATGTTTACTTTAACATAGTCCAACCCTTTGATATAAGCCTCATCCATTTTTTCACGGCTATCAGCGTATCCGGGACTTAATTCATTTAAATATTCAAAATCCCTATAGGCATTTCTAAAGTCCTCCTTGTATTTTGCATTTTGCAATAGCTCTGAAGCGTTATTGTACAAATAGTCAGATAAATTGTCCTTTGCTATAAGTATCTCATTATCGTAATTGGTAAATGAGAATCTGGCATTTCTATCTTCTTCATATACCTGTAAGGGTAAAAGAGGCTTTATTCGCTCCTGAATATTTTTCAAGCGGCTGTATCCATTAAATATCGCATCGTAATTGGCAGGGCTGCCTTCTTTCTTTAAATATGCAATGTTTTCTAATTCCCTTTGTGTATACTTTTTGAAGGCTTCTTCAAGAAGTAAGACATAGGGTTGGTTGCCTTTTTTAGTTTTGCTATCGGCCAGATTTCTTATAGCCTTATTTATGGCAGCAGAATAATTGCCCGTATTTATGGCCTCCTGAGTTTTTTTAACACCTCCGCAGGCTATTAAAAAAACTACTATTGTTGTAAAGAGTATCGTTTTTTTCATGATAATATGTTTAAGAGTTTTAACAGCAGTTTTCAATTGCTGTGCCAAAACGCACATAATTCATAACGAAAAACGATAATGTATCGTATAAACTCGCTAAAATGTTCTTTTAGCGAACTGATTTTAGAAATTATTTTCAAGTGGAGGAAGCAATTTTGTCTCTACCGCACCAAACCCGATCCGGACGCCGTCTTTTTCACAAAACCCTTTTAACGTTACGGTGTCGAAATTTTGAATTGAAGTCCTTTTTTCTCCATTCTGAAGGCTAACTGGCTTTGTTCCTTGCCAGGCCAATTCCAGCATGGAACCATAGGAATCAGGGGTTGTACCAGAAATTGTACCACTTCCCAAAAGATCACCACTAAGTATTTTACAACCATTTGAGGTATGATGCGCTAACTGTTGCGCCATTGTCCAGTACATGTATTTAAAGTTTGATTTGGTGATTGTAGAAGGAGCGCCTTCCTCCGGAGTTATTGATACTTCTAAATTAATATCAAAACTATTTTTCCCTTGTTGCCGTAGATAGGGCAGTGGTTTAGGGTCTTGTACCGGACTATCTACCCTAAAGGGTTCAAGAGCTTCCAGTGTAACAATCCATGGCGAAATAGAAGACGCAAAATTCTTTGCCATAAATGGACCTAGTGGCACATACTCCCACTTTTGTATATCCCTGGCACTCCAATCGTTTAGTAAGACAAGTCCAAAAATATAGTCCTCAGCCTCCTCAATAGGGATAGATTCTCCTAATTTATTGGCGTCTGTGGTAATAAAGCCCATTTCTAATTCAAAGTCTACCATTTTAGAAGGTCCGAACTCAGGTGTGTTAGCCCCTTTGGGTAATGTTTGTCCCACAGGTCTTCTAATATGCTGTCCGCTGGGAATTATAGTGGAGCTTCTGCCATGATAGCCAATGGGAATATGTAACCAATTAGGCAATAAGGCATTCTCGGGATCACGGAACATAGTACCGATATTGGTTGCATGCTCTTTACTTGAATAAAAATCCGTATAATCTCCTATGTGGACCGGGAGTTGCATTTCTATCTCATCCAATGTGAACAGAACAATTTTACGATGTTCCTCATTTTCCTTGAGGCTTGGATTGGTAATGTCAAAAATTTCACTAATCCTGTTTCGCACCAAACGCCAGGTTTTTTTGCCATCTGAAATAAAATCATTTAAGGTGTCCTGCAGGAAAATGTCATCTGTAAGTGGTATTCCATTAAAATATCCCAGTTGATGAAGTGCTCCAAGGTCAATTGCATAATCGCCTATTCTAGTTCCGATTGTAATGATATCATCCCTTGTCAGGAAAACACCAAAAGGAATATTCTGTATTGGAAAATCAGAATTAGGGGCTACTTCTAGCCATGTTTTTTTAGATGGATCATTTGTTTTTAATGACATGGTAAAGTTGTTAATTTTTGTTTGATAAATTCCTGATCAAATATATTATTTTCTTCTTATTAACGTCTGGCAATTTGTACTTTTACCCCTCATTTAACATAAGAATAATGTTATGCAACGCGACTATCAAATATTTGAGTTAATTGCCGAGGAAAAAGAACGGCAATTAAATGGGATAGAACTTATTGCTTCTGAAAATTTTACGAGTCCACAAGTTATGGAAGCTGCCGGATCTGTTCTAACTAACAAATACGCTGAGGGTTATCCCGGAAAGCGCTATTATGGGGGCTGTGAAGTAGTTGATAAGGTTGAACAACTGGCAATAGACAGAGCAAAAGAATTGTTTGGAGCTGAATACGCAAATGTGCAACCACATTCAGGATCGCAAGCCAATGCTGCTGTCTACCAGGCATGTTTAAGTCCTGGCGATACAATTTTAGGTTTTGATCTTGCACATGGAGGACATCTTACTCATGGCTCACCCGTTAATTTTTCAGGTAAGCTCTATCGTCCGGTATTTTATGGTGTAGATGAGGAAACAGGAGTAATAAACTATGGTAAAATTGAGGAAATAGCCAAAAGGGAACGCCCTAAGTTGATTATCGCCGGGGCTTCTGCATATTCGCGCGATATGGATTTTAAACGGTTTCGCGAAATTGCCGATAGTGTAAATGCTCTTTTATTGGCAGATATTGCCCATCCTGCAGGTCTTATAGCCAAAGGGATATTAAATGATCCTATTCCACATTGTCATTTTGTTACCACCACAACTCATAAAACTCTTAGAGGACCCAGAGGCGGGTTAATTTTAATGGGGCAGGATTTTGAAAATCCCTTTGGAATTAGGTTGAAAAATGGAAATTTGCGTAAAATGTCTGCTTTAATTAATCTTGCTGTTTTTCCCGGAAATCAGGGAGGACCGTTGGAGCATATTATAGCCGCCAAGGCAATTGCTTTTGGTGAAGCCCTTTCAGATGAATTTTTGCATTATATGTTACAGGTAAAGAAGAATGCTGAGGCTATGGCCGCAGCTTTTGTTGCAAAAGATTACAAGATAATTTCTGGAGGTACAGATAATCATATGATGCTAATAGATCTTCGCAATAAAAATATTACCGGAAAAGATGCAGAAAACATTCTGGTTAAAGCAGATATCACGGCAAATAAAAATATGGTTCCATTTGATGATAAGTCACCCTTTATTACTTCAGGAATTAGATTCGGGACTGCAGCAATAACTACCAGGGGTCTTAAAGAAGCCGATATGACTGCTATTGTTGATCTAATAGACGAAGTTATTACACATGCGGAGGATGAGAAAGCGGTTGCAAGGGTAAAAGTTAAGGTGAATGAATTAATGAAAGGCCTTCCGTTATTTGCCTAAGGCTGACAAAAGCTGTTTAATAGTAAAGCAATAGTTCTATTTATTGATTTTGAATTAATCAATGATTTAACATGAACAAGTCACCGTAAATGATAGATTTATTCTTAAGGTCATAGATTAAGGCATCTTTTTCAGACTCGAAATAGAGGCCCCAATATTTAAAATAGTCTTTCTTTTTATTATTACCGGCTCTGATATTCTTTAGTTTGGATTCATTTGCAAAAAGGTCTTCCTCAAAGACCGGAATATATATTTCATAGGGTGTTTCGGTAAGCCTCTTGGAAAAATAAACATAGTGTTCGGCTATAGTTTGAAGAATCTGCCGAAGTTGTTCTTCTATACTATTTTCAAATATATTCTTAATAATTATAGAGCAATCTTTTGCAAAAATGGAGAGTTCTTCAATATCTATTTCCCTGCTATTAAACTTGTTTAATTTCCTCAATGCCCTGGAAAATGGGGAACTTTTAGACCAGCTATTCTGTGCTGAGTACATTCTGCCCCAGGTACCTTTTTGTAAATGTGAAAGTATTTCAACCAGTGTTAAATTACAATCCATTTCAATAACCAAATTTTCTCTGGCATTATCTGAAGAGCAATTTCTTACGGATACATTGGAAAAATAATCTCTTTCCAAACTCTTCTTAAACTCAACTAAACCCTTTATTTGCGGGTTGTCGTTCAGTTTAATTCGAAGATTATCTCTAAAATTATCCTGTTTGTTTGGCATAATAACAGAAAAACTAAGGGGTTTATATCAAAATTAATTTTAAAAATTAACAGTTGACTATATAAAAACCATAGAATAAATAAGGTTTTGCCAGGATTTTACAATTATTAATAATTGTCAATGAATTGAAGAGGAGGTATTTCTTAGCAAAATAGGTAGAATTAGATGAAACCCCTGTTTCTGGATTCTGTAATCAATGCCTGGTCATTCTGTTTTTCAACACCAAAAACCGCTTTCAGTTGCCTTTTTCTGTTTTCAATACTTGGCAGTGATAAAGATACATGGTTAACCATGTCTTTTGTTTTGGTTCCTATTGACAAATAATGAAGAATTTTTTTGTCTTTCTCATCCAGAATTATGTCGTCATTGGCCATTTTTTTCCGAATAGCAGCCAGGGCTTTTTGGGTGTAATAGGGGGGAGTGGTCATTACCGTTTGGACCATTACCTGCAATGACTTTTGATCTATTTCGGTTTTTACCATATAGCCTTCGGGATCAACAGTCTTAAGAATACTGTTTATTCTGTAATTGTCACTAAATGAAGACATATACACAATTTTGGTCTTTGGAATGACCTTGCGCGCAAAAATCCCGATGTCTTCACCTGTTTTCGCAGGGCCTACAGTGGCCTGTGCTAATTGTATATCTAATAAAAGAATATCATAGGCAAATGAATTAACCGAATTTTCAATTTTTTCAATAGCCTGATCGAAAGATTTTGCTGTATCCACAATAACCTTGAAATCATCAAATTCGGTGTCCTCAAGGATAAATTTATAACCCATTGTGGTCATTTCGTGATCATCTACCGCTAAAATCCGAATTGTTTTCATGATGATGTTTTTTCTGCATATTTCAATTTTTCTTTTTCGCTAACCCGAGTTTTATTTTCAGATTCCGTTAGCCTGAAAGGCACTTGCACGGTTACCACAGTTCCCTCTCCCGGGTTGCTCTCTATTTTCCATTCCCCGTTTAATTTGTGTACCCGGGAAGTAATATTTTTATGACCAATACCTTTTTTCTCTTTTTTACTATCAAAGCCCCGTCCATCATCTTTCAGAGAAACTTTGAGCAAATGATCAGTCGAGTCTAATTCCAGATAAACCTCACTGGCGAATGCATGTTTAATACAATTCTGTAGGCTCTCCTGAATAATCCTGTATAGGTTAATTTTAATATTGCCACTTAAAGCATCCCAGTCTAGACCTTCATCATAATCTAAATCATAATCAATATTCGCCGCATCGCAAATGCTCTTTAGTAAATCTTCGATGGATATTATAAAGTTATGGAATTTTTGATAAGAAGCATCGTTTAATTCATGAGAAATTGTCCGGATCTCCTCCTGCACCCCCTGTAATTTCTCAATAGCCTCTCCACGCATACTTATGGCACTGTCATCTACTTTCTTGTTTAAACCCAGCAACATCATGCGAATACCATTCATTTGACCTAATATACCATCGTGCAGTTCTTCTGAAATTCGTTTTTGTTCAGATTGTTTTACTTCTTCCATCTTTTGGCTTTGAGCAAGCATAAGATTAAATATTTCCTGGTTTGCTTCCTGTTGCTGTTGCTGAAATCGTAGATTTCGATTTCTTGCGCGTTGAGAAAGGATAACAAGAACGGCGACAGCCAGTAAAAAAAGACCTATAGCAATACCTATCCAAAGTTGCCTTTGCCTGGCTAAAAGCTGGTTTTCTGCAATAAACTCATCGGTCTCAAAACGTATCCGGGCAAATTTATTACGGATCTTTCGTTCTTCTTCCTGCAGACTGTCGTTTAAAACCAAATATTCCTTGAGATAGGCCGGAGCGTTTTTAGGGTCTAAGCGAGGATATAATTTTAAAGTTTCAAGGGTTAGCTGGTTGTCATTGCTTTGCCTTGCCAATACAAGAGCCTCTCCGGCATTAGATAGTGCTAAAGAAGTATCTTTTTTAAACAAATAAAACTCTGCTAAATGGTAACGGCTCATCGCAATCTGATCTAAGGCATTTTGCTGAATATTTATTCCTAGAGCCTCATTTAAATTCGTTTCAGAAGTTTTTAGCTGACCAGTTTTAAACTGACTATAGCCCAAATTATCCAGTGCAAGTGCATATGAGGTCGGATTTTTATACTGTAAACTATCCGAATTAACCACCTTGTTGAAGTAGGGAATAGCTTTTGAATAATCTCCCTGTTCCTTGTAAGAATTTCCAATATTATTAGATAGTGCGTTTGGAAATTGTCCCTGCGCTTCTTTTGGCATTTTATTGAGAAACTCGGAGGCCTTTGAAAAATAGATCCGCGATTGCTCATATTCCTTAAGACTTTTGGCAATTGTTCCAAATAAATTATAGCTAAGAAATAATTGGTTGTTTTTTTTCAAAGGAAGGAAGAGCTCTATGGCTTCTATAAGATTAATTTCAGCACCCGTGAAGTCCTTTATACCTTTTTGAATTGCTGCCATTCTCAGTAACATTCTAGCCTCTGAGTAGTCGTTATTTAAAAAGTAATAAATCTTAGCCGCCTCACCGTATTCATAGTAAGCGCTGTCTTTCATAAAGCCATTCCTATAAAAATCTCCCATATCCCAATGCAAATCTGCCAGGATTGCGGAGTCTTTTCTTTCTTCTGAAAGTACCCGGGCCCTTTTATTAAGATTTCTGAAACTAATAGAATCTTTTAGCTCCAAATATGAGAAGGAAAGCTTTGCATAATAACTTAACCGTAAAGAGTCATTGGATTCATTTGAAGCATTGTTGTATGCCCTTTGTAAATATTCTTGTCGGACATTAAAAGACAGTTTGGTATCCCTTCCATTTTTAATCCAAATTTGTGTGCTATCTGATGCAGAAACATTTTTATTTAATAGGGCAAGTTTATTTTCCTCCGTACAGGAAAAAAAAAGGAGTAAGGCCAGGGTTATTAGAAATAGATTTTTTTTGTATACCATACACCTACAAACTAATGGCTTCTATAACAAGATAATTAAAAAGCCCTAAATATGCTATTTAAGGCTTTTTAATTATGTACAAAATATTAAAGGGTTGAATTAATATCACAACGGGAATTTTATCCGCCACTGCCACTACCACCTCCAACTGGAACATCATCCCCACCAGTACCATCTCTGTTATCTGGCGGAATGTTATCCCCACCTGTTCCTAGTTCATATAAAGCCTGGTCTTCGGCGCTGTTATCTGCTTCACAGGAAATTAGTCCCATACTAAATACGACTATTGCGAAAATGCTTAAAACTTTTTTCATTTTTTAGATTTTTTAATTGGTTAATTCTATCTGACTAGCTTGATACTAAACTAGCCGTATACCCAAAAAACTATTGTGTAAAAAAAAGAATATTAGTAAATGTGCCACTTCTGTGAGTATTTGCAGCGTTTTTAAGAGAATTTGATTATTTGGAGGTAGAAATGGAATTTTTTGAAAGAATTTTTTTCAACACTTCTATATTCTCCTTATAGGTTTTGGTAAATGGAAGCTTCGTTTTTCTGACTTTTAAGAAACATAAAGACTTACCATAATTAATTCCTGATACATAGTTGGTGTTCAGGATGTAGCTTTGATGGACCCTAATGAAGTTTGCAGGTAATTGATTTTCAAAGGTCTTTAGCGTTTTATATGCGCTAATAGTACTGCCATCTTTCATTATAAAATCCGTCGCATTATTGTCTGCCCTTAAGTACAGTATCTCATTGGTATCCAAATATTGGTAATCATTATAAGACTTAAGACAAAGTGTATGGGAAACATCTTTTTTTGGTAGTTGTTTTTTTAATCGCAATAGGGTCTTTCGAATATCAAATTCATTATAAGGCATAAGCCAGTAATCAAAAAAATTGTTTTTAATTGCATTGTACGCAAATTCTTTGCTTCTGGAAATCCCTATTAAAATTGGAATGTTTTTTACATACTGGTACAATTCTGTCACCATTTGAAAATATTCAAATGCCTTGTCGTTTAGATTAATAAAAACAACATCGGGTGAGTATTTGAGAATAGCATTTAAGCCGTCTGAACAATTTCTTGCTTCACTAGAGCATACAAAATCTCCATAGTCCTCCAAATAGTGCTGCAACTGCAAATTTGAGGTGGCGTCGGAATCAATAATGGTATAAGAATACTCCATGCCGGGATATTTGGGTACAAAGTAGTAAACCTATTTGAGAAGACACCATATTTTTACCATAGAATAATTAAGGTTTTTCTACATAAAGTGTTGAAAATCAATATTTTTGAAAGAATTTTCTTTCAAAAAATAATAATCTAGCCTAGTTCTGCTCTTCAGCAATAAATTCATAGGCCCCAATATCGGGTTCGGAAGTGCGATCTGTTCCCTGAATATCCAGAGGTACCAAAATGGCGGTAGCTTGGTCTGCTTTTCCAATTGCAGAAGAAGAATTACCCAACCTGAAATCGTTATTTGCAGTATTTAAAAAATCGGTATCCTCATTAAGGAAAATATTGTTATAATAATCAGTATTTGTAAAATCGTACAAAGGATCTGAATCGAATTGATTATTTGTATCATTAAATTTAATCAGGCAATTGGTAAAAGAAAAGTCGAACAAATTTGTCTCATTGGAATTTAATGAGAGTTCAAGAAAAGTATTACCATCTACAATACAGTTTATAAAACTAGCAATCAGGTCTTGTTCACCTAAACCCATATCCACATTAGGATCATAATTACTAATTTGCAATGCGGCACCAGATCTGAAACCATTGCTCCAGTAATTGGCTATTGTGCTATGTGCGAAAGAATAATTACCGCCATTAGTACAAATTAATGAGCCGTTTCCGGCATTACCCAAAACCATATTTTCTCCGTTAATTGAGGAAGATCTTGCTAAAATA
>Ga0265303_10000517_pt1 | contig 21777 bp, 16 predicted proteins | sample Helome_2_FD_192494 | JGI IMG/M metagenome (GOLD analysis project Ga0265303, IMG submission 192494) | Marine sediment microbial communities from subtidal zone of North Sea - Hel_20160317 (Illumina Assembly) | ecosystem: Environmental > Aquatic > Marine > Subtidal zone > Sediment ... | reverse complement strand
ATGGCGAAGGTCTATCTGGGTCTCGGCAGCAACATCGATCCCGAGAAAAATCTGCGGCGGGGCGTCCACGAGCTGCGGCAGCGGTTTGGCGACCTCGAACTGTCCGACGTGTACCAGAGCGCCGCGGCTGGTTTCGAAGGTGACGACTTCCTCAATCTCGTGGTCGGGATGGAGACGAACGATTCGCCGCTGGCCATCAATGAGCATATTGGAGAGATCCATCGCATCGCCGGGCGGCAGCGCGGTGAGGAGCGGTATTCGTCGCGACCACTCGATATCGATCTGTTGCTGTACGACGATCTGATCGTAAACGAGCCGCCACTCAGGCTGCCGCGCTCGGATATTCTCGAGTACAGCTTTGTGCTGCGGCCGTTTGCCGAACTCGCGCCTGAGCTGGTGCATCCGCAGACCGGCCGCACGCTCGCGGAACACTGGCGGGTTTTCGACGAAAAAAGTCATCCATTGGCGGCTGTGCGCGTTATTTTGTAAAAAGCGGGAGCAAAACGGCAAACTGCGCGGTCAAACTGCGAACCACGGCGGCGCCTGACGGCCATACGGTCGGCTAACATCCCATCAATACTGCTGCCGGATGCATGCTCGCGGGAGAAAATATGCGCAAGTTTTTTGTAATGCTGATGTCCGCCCTGCTCGTTGTCGGCTGTAGCTCCAGCGATGGTGGCGGAGGCGGGGGCTTTTCGGGAGATTGCTCCAATCGCAATCAGAAAGACTTCGTGCTTCTGGCAATGCAGGAGTGGTACCTCTGGAATGATCTGCTGCCGACAGACGTCAACGTACGTGATTACGATTCTCCTGAAGAACTGCTCGCGTTTCTGACGACGTTCAGTCCCGACGACGGCACGGGTCAGCCGATTGACGTATTCAGTTTCATCGGGTCGGCGGCTGCTGACGCGGCCTTCTTCGATGAAGGCGAGTTCGAGGGTTTCGGCTTCAGCTATCAGCAGATTGCAGACGGTGACGTGCGGCTGTCGCGGGTATTCAGCGACAGCCCGGCAAATGCCGCCGGGCTCGCACGCGGCCAGCGCATTCTCGAACTCGACGGGCGTACCGTTGCCGACATACAGGCTGCCGAGGGACTGAGCGCTGCTTTCGATACGACGCCGCTCGCGTTCACTATGCGTGAGACCAATGGTAACGAGTTCACCGTTACGATCGACCAGGACATCGTCACGATCGACCCGATACCGCAGTCCCGAATTATCGATGCCGGTGGTGGCCGTATGATCGGTTACCTGGAACTGGCCACGTTCATCAGTACGGCCAACCCGGAGTTCGACACGGTTTTCGCGGAGTTCAATGCCAACGGTGTGAACGATGTCATCATCGACCTGCGCTACAACAGCGGCGGCCTCGTCAGCACTGCAATCACGCTGGGCGATTACTTCGGCGGTGACGTTGCCGAGAATCTGACGTTTTCCAGAACGGAATACAACGCTGACAGGGCGGCGGGCAACAATTACGAGGTGTTCTTCGAACGTCTCGCTAACTCCGTGAGCCTGTCACGCCTCGTCGTCATCGCGACTCAGGGTACCGCATCGGCGAGTGAGCTGGTTACCAACGGCATGGTCCCGCACGTCGAGGTCGTCATTGTCGGCGACCGAACGTTTGGCAAGCCGGTTGGCCAGGTCGGTTTCGTATTTTGCGAGAAAATACTGAGGCCCACGGCGTTCAGGACCGTCAATGCCGATGGTTTCGGCGACTACTTTGGCGGGCTGCCTGTGACGCCGGGTTGCGACACAGCGGATGATCTGAACATCCCCGTTGGCGATGCTACCGATCCGAACATGGTTGCCGCGCTTGGATACCTGGAAACCGGTGCGTGTCCGGTCATTGCCGCGCCCGGCGAACTACAAAAGCCCGCGTTTGCCCTGCCAGCCGCGCGGCCGGATCTTTCTGGCCCGCCGTGGCGCGAGTTTGCCGGCGCGTACTGATTACCAGCCGATGCTGCGGCCGCCGTCGACCGCAATGATCTGCCCGGTTACGTAAGTCGCGTCCCGCACGAGGTACAGGACCGCCCCGGCAATGTCATCGGGATCACCAGCACGCTGCATCGGCACCTGCTCGAGAATGGCCCTTCTTGCCGCTTCGTCCGGATCGCTCTCCGGCCAGAGGATCGCGCCGGGCGATACACCGTTGACGCGTACTGTGGGGGCGAGGTCTTTGGCGAGAGAGCGGGTCAGCATCGCAAGCGCTGCTTTCGCAGGCCCGTAAACAGTATGGTTTCGCAGCGGCCGCTGCGCGTGAATGTCCACGATGTTGACGATTGCGCCTTCGGTCTTGCGCAGTTCAGGGAGTGCAGCCTGTGAGAGGAAGAGCGGCGCTTTGAGATTGCTGCCCATCAGGTCGTCCCAGTGCTCTTCTGTAATCTCTCCCGGCGGCGTCGGGTAAAAACTCGATGCGTTGTTGACCAGTATGTCGAGACGGCTGCGCCACCCGATGACGTCGTCGATAAGCCGGGGCAATGACGGCGTGTCGATGAGATCGGCCTGGAACGCTGCGGCCGAATCGGCGCGCAGACCATTCAGCTTGTCGACCAGGCTTGTTGCTTCGGCAGCAGATCCGCGATAATGAATGGCGACATTGGCACCGCTTTGATGCAGCCGTGTCGCGATCGCCGCACCGATTCTTCTTGCTGCACCCGTAACGAGCGCGACCTTGCCGTTCAGACTGTTTTGCGAAGTCATCGGCGACCCTTGCTCCAATTCGCGTTATAAAGACAGCATTCTGAAAGACCCCGAAGGTCTTATGCAACTCAAAAATCCTCAATTCCTGCCTGCCGCGGACGCCGAAAGCTCGGCGCACAGCCAGCGTGTTGCGGATTTCATCGGCGACAAGATCCGTGCTGCCGGGGGCGAGATCAGCTTCGCCGAGTATATGCACCACGCGCTGTATGCGCCCGGCCTCGGCTACTACAGTGCCGGGACGACGAAGTTCGGTGCGGCCGGAGATTTTGTTACCGCGCCCGAAATATCGCCCGTGTTTGGCCAGGTGCTCGCGCGCCAGTGCGCTGGCGTGCTCGAGGAAGTGGAGTCACCCTCGATTCTGGAATTCGGAGCGGGCAGCGGCAAACTCGCAGCCGACATTCTGGCGCAGCTTGCCGAGATGGACAGGATGCCCGTCAGTTACAAAATTCTCGAAGTGTCCGCTGATCTTCGCGAGCGGCAGGAGGAGTTCCTGAATAATGCGATTCCCGAGCTTGCGGACAGCGTTTCCTGGCTGAACCGGCTCCCCGACAAGCATGCGGGCGTGATCATCGCGAACGAGGTCCTCGATGCGCTGCCGGTTGAACGCTTCGTTCGTCGTGGTGGTGACATCGTCCAGCTTTGCGTCGCCGTCAAAGAAGACTCGTTCGTGTTCCGAGAGCGTGAAGCGCCAGTGACGGTGCTTGCCGCCGTTGACGACATTGAAGAAGGACTGGGCCGACGTCTCCCCGATGGGTACGTGACCGAAGTCTGCATCGCCGCGCCGCAGTGGGTGAAGGATCTCGCAGGGACACTTGTACGGGGCGCCGCGTTTCTTCTCGACTACGGTGTCAGCCGCTGCGACTACTACGCACCCGAGCGTGCTGGCGGCTGGCTGCGATGCCATTTCCGGCATCTTGCGCACAATGATCCTCTTGCCCTGCCGGGCATCCAGGACATCACGGCCTGGGTCGACTTCACGCTTGTTGCGGAGGCTGCCGTCGCGGGCGGGCTCGATGTTGCGGGGTTCGTCTCACAGTCTCAGTTCCTGCTCGGCGGTGGCCTGGATAAGGTGCTAGCGGATTTTCCGAAACTGCCGATCGACGCACAAATCAAATTGTCGGGGCAGGTTAAATTGCTTACTCTGCCCGGCGAAATGGGTGATAACTTCAAGTGCCTCGGTCTGACGTGCGGGGCGGTCACAAGACCAGACGCTTTTGGTCTTGCCAACAGGACGATCTCGCTTTGAACAGCACTGCCGAAATTCGAACTGCCTCGTGACCGAAATTCAGGTCGTCATTCTTGCCATTGTGCAGGGGCTCACCGAGTTCCTGCCCATCTCGAGTTCCGGACACCTGGTGCTCGTTCCCGTTTTCTTCGGCTGGACCGATCAGGGCCTCGCGTTCGACGTCGCCGTACACTTCGGCTCCTTGCTCGCCGTGCTGATTTTCTTTCGCTCCGACATTCAGGCACTGCTTCGCGGTGGTATCTCGGTTCTGGGCGGAAATATCGCGACAATCGAGTCGCGTATGGCCCTGGGCATTGCCCTGGGCACCGTACCTGCTGCGTTGGCCGGAATGGTATTTGCCGGCTGGATCGAGGCCAATCTGCGCAGCCCGGTCGTTATCGTGTTCACCCTGTCCGGTTACGCGGTGTTGATGATGCTGGCGGACCGGTTTGGTCGCCGCTCGCGCGCTATTTCGAGCATCACGGTCAAAGAAGCGGTGCTAATCGGCATTGTGCAGGCGCTCGCACTGGTGCCGGGCACCTCGCGTTCCGGGGTGACCATTACCGCGGCCATGGCGCTCGGGTTCGAGCGTCAGGACGCCGCGCGTTTTTCGTTCCTGCTCGCGATTCCGGTGATTCTGCTGGCGACGGTGTATTCGCTGATCGGGCTTGTCAGTTCGGATGTAGAGGTCGCATGGGGTCAACTTGCGATCGGAGTGCTGGTCTCAGGTATCGTTGCGTATCTCAGCATCGAGTTTTTTATGCGGTTTGTCAGCCGAATCGGACTGATGCCATTCGCGATATACCGCCTCGCATTGGCCGCGGTGATTCTCTATGTCCTTAGCTAGGCACGCAGCACTTCTGCTCCTCGCCGGCAACGCCCTGGCGGCGGGCGACGGATTCATGATCGGCGGTGGCATCGAGAGCGACAACGATGACGGCCTCAGCGCGGCCCTCATCGGTGGGTTCGGGCTCTCCCAGGACACGTGGTTGTCGGCCGGGCTCGCGAAAAGTTCCGTAGAGCTGGCGAGCGGGCGCGATCTGGAGGCCCTTTATGCCGACATAGAGCTGGATCATTTCTTCGACCCGATCGGCGTGCGAATCGGCGTGGCGTACTGGGGCGACTCGGACGTGCTGGAGTCGAATGACTGGCGCGCTTCGCTGTACTGGCGCAACGAGTCGGTCACACTGGCGGCGGAGTATGAATTTCGTGATTTCGATTTCATCATCCCGAGTCCTGATTTCCTGAGCAGCCGGACGATCACATTCGATGCGGACGGCATTGGTGCATCGCTGAAGTTTCAGATGAGCGAAAACACGAGCTTGCGGCTGAAAGGTATGACCTATGACTACAGCGTGCCATTTCGCCCCGTAGAAAACGTCGATGCGGCAAGCCTGTTCTCGGTGTCTCGACTGAGTCTGATCAATACGCTGGTCGACTATCGTGCCAGTGTCTCACTCGGCATCGATCAGGGTCTCAAGCGCTGGGAGTTCGACGTCGCGAGCTGGGAAGACGTAATAGCGGGTTCGCGCACGGACTCGATTACGCTGCGTTTTCTGACGCCTATGACCGATAGGTCGGACATTGAATTCGGCATCGGTTATGACGACTCCGAGTTATACGGCGACGTCGCGTTCTTCTCGCTATACCTGTATTTTTACGGCTCGAACTAATTTGCTCTTCGCACCTGGCTCACCGCCTGGACCCGGGCCTTCCTGATTGCCTCCGGAATCTGCGACTCCTCATTGCTGTTTGCAATGCTGGCAGCGTCGACGGCCGAGGCCGCCGCAAATGCCGTTCGCAGGTGTGCCGCTTGTTCGTAGCGGCGGTTCTCGAGGCCTGTGCGGCCCCGAGCGTCTGCCTCGCACGCCAGCAGAAACTTCTCGAATCGCTCCGGTCGGCGAAATGCGTCCGTTTTCTCGAGCACTTTGACGACCGTCGCATCCTTGAGTTCAAGGGCGCGATGACAGTGCGTGTGAAACTCTGCCACGATCAATCCCAGGTCACGGCACGCCCGCGGCACGGGCAAGCGCTCCGCCATTTTTCTGATGAGCGTGTTCCCACGCTTCTCGTGTCCTGGATGAGACGGCAGGTCGGTCGGGTTCGTGGCGCCTTTGCCCAGGTCGTGAACCAGCGCAGCAAATCTCACCTCGACGGCGTCGCTGAGTGTCTCTGACTGCTCGATGACCATCATCGTGTGTAGTCCGGCATCGATTTCCGGATGCCACCTGGCCGGCTGCGGTACACCGAACAGTGCATCGACTTCCGGGAAGACGACCTGCAGCGCGCGGCAAGCGCGCAGCGCTTCGAAGTAGAGGCGTGGATTCGGTCCGGCCAGCGCGGTCTCCGTCTCCTTCCAGGCGCGGTCGGGCACCAGTGCATCGGCCTCGCCATCTGCAACCATCTGCCGCATCAGGTCGCGCGTCTTGGGTGCGATTCGGAAACCCAGATCGGCGAAACGGGCAGCAAACTTTGCGGCACGTAGTATGCGGACGGGATCTTCGACGAAGGCATCGGACACGTGTCGGATCAGGCGTTTCTCCATGTCCCGCATGCCGCCGAACGGGTCGATCAGCTTGCCATCGGCATCCCTCGCAAGCGCATTGATCGTAAAGTCCCGCCGGCCCAGATCTTCCTCGATCGTTACATGCGGCGATGTGTCGAAGGCGAAGCCGTGATAGCCGGCCGCAGTTTTTCGCTCCGTTCGCGCCAGGGCGTATTCTTCGCCCGATTCAGGGTGCAGGAATACCGGAAAATCTTTCCCGACCTGTCTGTAGCCATCATTGACAAGCTCGTCGGGGGAGGCGCCCACGACGCACCAGTCCCGTTCCGTTACCGGAACACCGAGCTGTTCGTCACGAACAGCGCCACCGACGAGGTACACTTGCATGCCGCGATTCTAGCACTGAGGGGCGGCGATGATGCCGATGTCCAATCGCAAGCTGTTCCGCGCTGTTGGCTTGCTAAGCGCTCTCGTTTCTCTGCACGGTTGTTACTACGTTCAGGCTGTGCGTGGCCAGCTTGACGTAATGCACAAGCGCGAGCCGATCGATCAGATTATTGACTCGAACGACACACCTGCGGCACTGGCCGAACGGCTGAAACTGGTACAGGACGCCCGACAGTTCTCGATCGAAGAGTTACGGTTGCCTGACAACGACAGCTATCGCAGCTACGCGGATCTGGAACGGGATTACGTGGTCTGGAACGTCGTCGCTGCGCCGGAATTTTCCCTGCAACCCAAGACGTGGTGTTTCCCGGTCGCCGGTTGCGTCAACTATCGCGGTTACTTTGCGGAAGATGCTGCGCGCCGGGAAGCCCGCAAGCTTCAAAACAAAGGCTACGACGTCGCCGTTGGAGGAGTGGCCGCCTACTCGACGCTTGGCAAGTTCAGTGACCCGGTGCTCAATACAATGATGGGCTTCGAAGACGTCGATCTGGCTGCCGTGCTGTTTCATGAACTGGCGCATCAGGAGCTCTACATAAAAGGAGATTCAGAATTTAACGAGTCTTTCGCCAGCGCCGTGGAAGAGTTCGGTGTACGGCGCTGGCTGGCGAGCCGCGGGTCTGAGGATGAACTGGACGCGTATCAGGAGAGACGTAACTTGCGCCAGCGCCTCATGGAACTCGTCGAGCAGGCGCGCGCGGATCTTGCGGCGATCTACTCAGCAGACACGGACGCTGAAACGATGCGTGCAAAAAAACAGGCACGGCTCGATCAGTTGGAAATCGCAATCAATGCCGAGATAAAGCGAACAGGCCGGGAATCGCCCGAATGGCTGCACGACGGCCTCAACAACGCGCGCCTCGCGTCGATGGTGTTGTACAACGGCCGCCTCCCCGAATTCCGAGACCTGTTGTCCGACTGCAACGACGACATCGAATGCTTCTACGCGGCCGCTGCGACGCTAGCTGAAAGCGATCGGGGAGCTGCTCAGCGGAAGTAAAGCGCAGCGGAGCGAGCCATGAAGCTGAGCAGCTCCCCGATCGCTTGCGTTCAGTTATTGGCCACGGGTTGAGCCTTCGATTCGGCTCGGACGACTAATAGTTCGTCGGACAGCCGCCGAGTTTCACCGGTCATACGCCAGTGAAATATCGTATCGGCGGCGAGCACGCGTCTGACGTAGCCGCGTGTCTCATTAAAAGGAATGTTCTCTATCCAGATGCGTGCGTCGATCGTGCCCGTTTTCGGCAGCCACGCGTCGACCCGGTGTGGCCCGGCGTTGTAAGCGGCGGTCGCAAGCACCTGATTGCCGCCATAACGCTCTGCCATCTGCGCCAGGTACGTTGTACCAAGTCGAATGTTGCTGTCCGGGTCGGTCAGCGTGTCCAGGCCGGAAAAGGGCAGCTGAATATCCTTCGCTACGTCACGACCAGTGGCAGGCATCAGCTGCATCAGCCCGATCGCTCCGGCGCTGGAGCGCACGTCGCGCATGAAAAGGCTTTCGCTTCGAGCGACGCCGTACGCCCAGGTGGGGGAAATACTGGCGTCTTCGGCGTGGCGGCGAAACGTGCTGTCGTACGGCAGCGGATAGCGCAAGGACAAATCGTCGTATTCACCGACACTTGCCGCAGCGGCAATCGCCCGCGAGTGCCAGCCCCATCGGTGCGCGAGGATTGCTGCCTGCATCTTCTCTGCGGGCTCCGCGTAACGAATGACAGCATCCCATTCCGATCTGCCGCGGCTATCGAGGCCAACCAGGAACAACTCGCGCGCGCGGACAATCTCGGAACGCGCCGCAAGCCTGGCAATGACCTGCTCATCGGGAACGAATCGGGCGCTGCCGAACGCATAGGGTTGGCCGAGCTCATCAGCAGCCAGGAAACCGTAGTAGCTGCGCTCTGTCGCGAGGGAACGCAGGGCTTGCTCGGCCTCGGACTTCCTGCCGTCCCGCTGCAGCGCGATAGCCTGCCAGTACTGCCACTCCTCGGCATTACGTTCCTTTGTCGACATCATGTCGATGTCCACGAGGAGGTTTTCCCAGTTGCGGTCTCGCAGGCTCGTGCGCGCACGCCAGCGCAACACTTCGTTATTCTGCGCAGCGACCGGAAGTCCCTTCAGCTGCTCGTAGGCACCCGGAATCCTGTCGCGCGCCGCCCACAATGCAATATGTCGTCTGGTACGGAACCTTTGCTCCGCCGAGAAACTGTGCTTCCCGGCAACACCGTTCCAGAGTTGCAGCGCGACCACAGGGTCGTCGTAAGTAACTCGTCTGATCGCGTAGATAATTTGCTCACGAGTCGTCGCGTCAGTCGTCCAATGCGTGGCATTACGAACGAAAAACTCCGGATTTCTCTGTGCCTGCAGCCACTGGCCCGCAACGTCAATGTGCCGTTGATCGATAGACTTACCGAGCCACTGGGCCATCGAAAATTCGCGCGCGTCGATCGCGAGTTCGAAGCGCCTGATGTAGTTGGCGACATCGAGGTGTTGCTCGTCCGCGAGGTGCTTAAAGACAGGGTCGCATTCCTGGACCTGGCTTTCGCCGACCGTCCAGAGATCAACGGCCCGATTCACCACACGCGGCCCGCGCCCCGATGCGATTTCGGCACGCAGTGCAAGGCAGTCGAGTTTGGGTATGTCGAGGCCCTGGTAGAACTGCTGGTAGATCGTCAGATAAGAGTCGAGATCGCCAGTTTTCGCCAGGTGCAGCGCGTATCGATAGCGCAGATCCCGGGCCGGCTTCAGAACACCGTACCGCGTGAGAAATGCCTCTATTTCGGCACGATCGGCCTTGCCGATATTTGCGCGGAACCAGGCAGCCCGCAGATCCGGCCAGAGCACGTAGTCGCGTAGTAATTGCTGCTGTTCGCCGGGAAGAGAATCTACGGCAGCCCAGCTGCCGCGCTCGACGGACGCATACACGCTGAGGAATAACTCGCGCTGCGACTCGACGTCAACCGCCCGGGCGCCAGTGGCCGTGACGACGAAAAGAACTAGCGCAAAGAGGCTATTTCGAAGGAACCGCGCTCTGAATCGGGCTGCTTGCATACTCTGATCCAGAGTCTACATCAGCACGTCGAATTAGCGAATCTGCAGCATTATGGCCCTGTCACCGCGTTGCACGAGCAGAAACAGAATTCTGTTGGCGCTGGCAATCTCGCTGAGTTGTTGCAGTGTGCGCACCGGGCGCCTGTTCACCTGAATGATGACATCACCGGCGCGTAATCCGCGTTGAGCCGCGGAACTGCCTTCTTCGACGGCTGTAACTTCGATGCCAGCAGCGCTGGTTGCGGACGATGTTGAAAACTGAGCACCATCGAGACCCGGGTGAATATCGGTGCCTGCGCTGCGTGCGAGCTGGAGCTGGCCGAGTTTCGCAACCGTTGTGCTCTCGTCGCCGTCGCGAATGTACCGAATACGTACATCCTCGCCCGAACCCATCAGGCCGATTGTGTTGCGCAGCTCGGACGCATTGGTGATCTTCTCGTCGTTAACTCCGACAATAATGTCATCTACCTTCAGCCCCGACTTTTCCGCAGCCGAGCCGGGTACGACTTCGGTGATCAGTGCTCCGCGATCAACGGTCGCGTTCAGGGCTTCGGCGACTTCGGCATCGATCGCCTGGATCGTGACGCCAAGCAGGCCGCGACGCACCTCGCCGAAGTCGAGTATTTGCCGCATGATCGAACTGGCAATCTCGGTTGGTACGGCAAAGCCGATACCGACATTTCCACCTGAGCGGCTGATGATCGCCGAGTTGATGCCAATCAGTTCTCCACGCATGTTGACGAGCGCGCCACCCGAGTTGCCGGGGTTGATCGATGCGTCTGTTTGAATGAAATCCTCGTAGCCGTCGCGGCTGATGCCGGTGCGTCCGAGCGCGCTGACGATGCCTGAAGTAACCGTGTGTCCCAAACCGAAAGGATTGCCTATCGCAAGCACAAAGTCTCCTGCGCGAACAACTTCGGAGTCACCGATTGGCATCTCCACAAGATCATGGGCTTCGACCTTTATCAGTGCAATGTCGGTGGCGGCATCGGAGCCGATGACCTCTGCGTCGAGTATCTCGCCATCGATCAGCGAGATCTGCAGCTTGTCGGCGCCTTCGACGACATGATGATTCGTCAGAATATAACCTCGTTCAGCGTCGACGATGACGCCTGAACCCGCGCTCGCGACTTCGCGATTGCCGCGTGGCACATTCGGCAGCCCATAAAAACGGCGAAACAGGTCGTCACCGAAGTTCGAGCCGGCAGCGACCGTCTGACTGACACGAATGTTGACGACGGCAGGCGACACGGTGTCGACGAGCGGCGCGAGACTCGGTATTGCCTCGCCGTCGACAGAGGCTGGTAAAGCGGCGGTACCCGCCGCGGAAAGTGTCAACAGGCAACCAGCAAAGAAGAGTCGGATTGTCGTATTCATCGGGGTCCTCGGTAGGCCGAGCCAAGCATTATAGATCTATTGCGGTCGACATCGAAAAGCGGTCGAAAGTTCCGTCGCATCGGGCGCGAATCGGCCGCCGCATGAGGCAAGATGCCCGGCTACAACGAAGCGTCGCAGCCGGGCATTACGTGGTACGGCGTCAGGCGGCTTCGATGTCGATACGCCGTGCCTGGACTTCGGGCAGCTTCAAAATCGTGATTTCGAGGATGCCGTTGGCGCTTTTCGCCGTGATTCCCTCGGCGTCCGCCGTTTCGGGCAGCGTGAAGCGCCTCAGGAAACGACCGTCCGCGCGCTCGAGGCGCTGTAGGCCGTCGAATTCGTCGCTCTGTTCTCTGCGGCGTTCGCCGGATACGCTGAGCACTCCGTCGTCCATGCTCACATCGATAGCGTCGCGCTCGACGCCCGGGATGTCGGCGCGCAGCACGAAGCGGTCCTTTTCCTCGATAATATCCACGGCCGGTGCCCAATCGGCGACGCCGGTCTCATCCGGGGCGCAGCCGAAACGGCGGCTTGCGCTGCGATCAAGGTCGCGGCGTATCAGGCCGGTTACCGGCCGCGGGTGCAAACGTACAAGATTCATTGTTGTCTCCTTTCCAAAATAATTGACGGAGCCGGGTCAGGCTCGGATCAAAACGTCGATGCATGATGAAATAGGGGCGCCGAAAAGCAATTCAAGGACCCGGACAGGGGACTTGGCGGACCGTTTATGGTCCATTTTTCTCGTTATTTTGGATTTACAGTATGCCACTATATGTAGTGGATACGAGGATTCACAAAAGTGTCATCTTTTTTGCCATGTTTTTAAAGCACTTACTGCAGAGTAATTTATAACATATTGTTTATTAAGCATAAAAACCTATAGAGAAATTTGCCCCAAAACCTTGACAGTCGCGGCGTACGGGCATAATCTTGACACCGTTCGGACACAACATCTTGTGTCCAATCAACAGAGGAAAAGAGGCCATTTCTGGCGCTCGCCGCGTAAAAACGCACGCGCGGTGAGGGGGTCGCTGTCCCTCTGACAAAAGTGCTTAAAAACAAGATTCGGGTCTCTATAAAGAGACGAATTTAGGGGTCTCCAAACGGAGAAAAGGGAGATTAGAAGGCAATGAAGTCTGCCGTTCATCTGGATACGCATACGGTCACCGACATCGAATTTCAGGCAGCGTCAGTCGATATTTGGGATGCGAAATATCGACTGGCCGCCAAAGACGGTAACAAGATCGACGAAACTATTGACGACACTTACAAGCGCGTAGCTCGCGCGTTGGCAAGTGTCGAAGTCGAGTCAAAGCGCGACGATTATTTCAAAGAGTTCTTGTGGGCATTGCGCAGCGGCGCCATACCGGCTGGCCGCATCATGTCGAATGCCGGCGCACGGGAACACAAGCCGGCGACCTCGACGATCAACTGCACGGTCTCGGGTACGGTCGGCGACTCGATGGACAACATCCTTAACAAGGTGCACGAGGCCGGGTTGACGCTGAAGGCCGGTTGCGGCATCGGCTACGAATTCTCAACGCTGCGGCCGAAAGGGGCGTACGTGTCGGGCGCCGGTGCCTACACGTCCGGTCCGCTGTCGTTTATGGATATCTACGACAAGATGTGTTTCACCGTGTCCTCTGCGGGCGGGCGTCGCGGCGCCCAGATGGGAACCTTCGATGTCGGCCACCCGGACGTCATGGAGTTCATCCGCGCCAAGCGCGAGGACGGCCGCCTGCGGCAGTTCAATCTGTCGCTGCTCGTCACGGACGAGTTCATGCAGGCCGTGATCAATGAGGAAGACTGGAGTCTGGCATTTCCCGTCACACAAAAAGAAGTCGATGACGAAGAGCTCGACCTGAAAGATCCCGCGCAGTTCGTATGGCGCGAGTGGCCGGAGGCGGGCAATTATGTGAGCAATGCAGACGGCATGGTCGCCTGCAAGATCTACAAGGTATTTCCTGCGCGTCGGGTGTGGGACCTGATAATGGCGTCCACCTACGATTTCGCCGAGCCGGGTTTCGTGTTGATCGACAAGGTCAACGAGATGAACAACAACTGGTTCGACGAAAACATTCGTGCGACCAACCCGTGTGGCGAGCAGCCGCTGCCGCCTTACGGTTCTTGCCTGTTGGGTTCGGTCAATCTGACGCGCTTCGTACTCGACCCGTTTAGCGACAAGGCGCGCTTTGACTGGGAAGCATTCCGCAAGGTAGTCAAGGTGTTCACACGAATGCTCGATAACGTCGTCGAGATCAACGGCCTGCCACTGCCTCAACAGCGCAACGAAATACAGAGAAAGCGCCGGCACGGCATGGGCTTTTTGGGGCTCGGCTCGACGATCACGATGATGCGCATGCAATACGGCGATGCGCGGGCCGTCGAGTTCACCGAGGAGGTGGCGCGACAACTGGCGCTTGCGGGTTGGGAAGAAGCATTGGAACTGGCTCACGAGAAAGGTCCGGCGCCGATCATGACCGAGCAGTTCGAGGTTACCGAAGAAATGCTGCGCAAGCGCCCGGAGATGATGGCGGACGGCTACCAGGTTGGGGACAAGGCGCCGGGGCGCATCCTGCACGCGCGCTACAGCCGCTACATGCAAAGGGTGGCAGCGCAAGCGCCGGAACTCGTCGAGAAACTGGCCGAGACGGGTGCGCGGTTTACGCACCATAGTTCGATAGCGCCGACAGGCACGATTTCGCTGTCACTGGCGAACAATGCGAGCAATGGGATCGAGCCGAGTTTTGCGCACCACTACTTCCGCAATGTGATCCGGCAGGGCAAGAAGACCAAGGAAAAGGTCGACGTCTACTCGTTCGAACTGCTCGCGTATCGCGACATGGTCGACGAGGAAGCGATGCCGGGCGGCGGCGGAGACGATGCCGTTGGGAACAGCCTGCCGGAATATTTCATCACGGCAGAAGACGTATCGCCGAAAGCACATGTCGACATTCAGGCAGCCGCGCAGAAGTGGATCGATTCGTCTATCTCCAAGACGGCCAACGTGCCGACGGACTATGCGTACGAAGATTTCAAGGATATCTATTTGTATGCCTACCAGCAGGGGCTGAAAGGCTGCACAACGTTCCGCTTCAATCCTGAAGCGTTCCAGGGCGTGCTGGTCAAGGAGAAAGACCTCAAGAACACGGTCTATACGTTTGAGCTCGACGATGGCTCGACGATAGAGCTGAAAGGCGACGAAGAGATCGAATACGATGGTGAGGTGCACACCGCCGCCAACCTGTTCGATGCTCTGAAAGAAGGGTATTACGGTAAATTCTGAGCGAAGCGATGATCAAAATAGACAAAAAGATTGTGGGTTACGACGTTGGACAGGCGGAGACCGAGGAAAAAGCGCCGCGACCGGAGTTCAAGCGTGAGGGTGGGGGCGCCAACCGCGCCGAAGTCATTCGCATGCATGAAAAGCTGGAGCGACCCGAAGTGCTGGTCGGCTCTACCTACAAGGTCAAGACGCCGATTTCGGATCATGCGATGTACGTAACGGTCAATGACATCGTATTGAATCAAGGGACAGAGTTCGAGAAACGGCGGCCGTTCGAGATATTTATCAACTCGAAGAACCTCGACCACTATCAGTGGATCGTCGCGTTAACGCGCATCATCTCCGCCGTTTTCAGAAAGGGTGGCGACGTCGCGTTTCTGGTCGATGAGCTAAAGGCGGTATTCGATCCGCGCGGCGGCTATTGGCAGCCCGGTGGCAAGTTCATGCCATCGATCATCGCGGAACTCGGCTACATCGTTGAGAAGCACCTCATCTCGATCGGCTTGCTTGCCGAACCTGAGCTCGACGACGGTCAGAAGCAGATGATCGCCGAAAAGCGTGCGGAGTTCGAAGAGGCCAGAAAGCAGCAAGATGCGTTCTCCGACAGCGAATACCCGGACGGTGCCCAGTTGTGCAGCAAATGCAACACGACCGCAGTCATCATGATGGACGGATGTATGACCTGCCTGTCGTGCGGCGATTCCAAGTGCGGATAGCGGCCTTTTCCGGATTCCAGAGTCCAGTGTGTGTGTGAGACAAGGCGCTTGAGCAAGTGCGCCTGCTATACAATCTGCTGATCTACCTGCTGCTAATACCGGTCGCCGCTTACTGGCTGGTACGCGGCATCATCAACAGGCGTTACAAGGATCGTGTCGGGCAGCGATTCGGCTTGGGTTATCCGCGGCTCGACAAGTGCATCTGGATTCATGCGGTTTCGGTCGGCGAGGTGCAGGCGGCGATACCGTTAGTCCGGGCGGTAAGGGAGCGCTTTCCCGACCACAACATACTGATGTCGACGGTGACGCCCACGGGTGCAGCGCACGTGAAGGCAGTGCTCGGAGACACAGTCGCTCACTGCTATATCCCGTTCGAAATGCCCATCGCCGTCAACAATTTTTTTGAGTCCCTTAACCCCGAACTCGCACTCATCATGGAGACCGAGATATGGCCGAACCTGTATCAGGGTTGTGGTGTCAGAGGCATTCCACTTGTCTTGGTCAGTGCAAGAGTTTCACCGCGCTCGGTTGACAGCTACCGCAGGCTGCTGCCGCTGTTTCGTGAGACTCTCTCACACGGCATCATCATCGCTGCGCAGAGCAAAGCGGACGCAGAGCGGTTTGGGTCGCTGGGAGCGAGCCCCGAAAGAACATGGGTTACGGGCAACATCAAGTTCGATATTGAGTTGCCGGCTGAGCTCAAACAGGACGGCATTGACTTTCGGAAGCAGACGTTCGCCGATCGTCAGGTCTGGATCGCGGCAAGCACGCACGACCAGGAAGAGCAACAGGTCCTCGCGGCACACCGTCGACTCCTGGAGAAGTACCCTGAGCTTCTCCTCGTGCTGGTGCCGCGCCATCCGGAACGGTTCACGGCCGTGCGCGAGATGGTCCGGAAGGCGCAGCTCGAATGCGTTGCGAGAACCGAGGACCGCGCTTGCGCAGCAACAACGCAGGTCTTTCTCGGCGACACGATGGGTGAGCTGCCGCTATTCTATGCAGCGAGTGACATCGCTTTCGTCGGTGGCAGCCTGGTGCCGGTCGGCGGCCACAATCTTCTCGAACCGGCAGCGCTCGGTTTGCCTGTGATCAGCGGACCCCACGCCTACAACGCGCAGGAGATTACAGATATGTTTCTCGAGCTGGGCGCCTGTCACATCGTCAACGACCCGGTTGAGCTGGCCGCTGCTATCGATGAATTGCTCGCTGATCCGGCGACCGCCGCACAGCTCGGCGGCAAAGGTCAGGACATCGTGGAGCGCAACCGGGGGGCGCTGCGGCAACTGCTCAGTTTGCTCGATCCGCTGATCGATGAGGAATACCAGAGACGCTCGATCTCTAACTCGACGTAGCCGCTGCTTCCTCGGCAAAGACCTCTTCCGGTGTCTTGCGTTCCTTGAGCCACTGATCGATCTTCTCGAGATCCTGAATCTGCAGGTTGCCGGCCGCCTGTTTGAGAAGCAGCACGTTGATCAGGTAGTCGTAACGGGACTGATAGAAGAGTGTGATCGCACGATAGAGGTTGAACTGCGAGTCCAGCACATCGACGATCGTGCGTGTGCCGACGTCGAAGCCTGCCTGCGTTGCCTCGAGCGCCGTTCGACTGGACTCGACCGATTGTGCGAGCGCCTCGACCCGGCTCATCTCGGAAAGTACGCCCAGGTAGGCATCGCGTGTCTGCCGTTCCGTTTCACGGGTCACGCGCTGTAGTTGCTCACGAGCGGCACGGTGCAGGTAGACGGCCTCGCGAACGCGGGACGACGTAAATCCGCTCGTGAACAGCGGCACGGTAAACTGGATGCCAATGACGTCATCATCATTTTCACTATCGAGCGCAAATACCGGGTCTGGCAAGATTGGATCGTTAAGATTGATGGTGCGGTCGCCGTCTCTGTCCCGTTCCCCGAATCTCGCGACAAGATCGATTGTCGGATAGTAGCCGTTACGGCGGAAGGAAATCTCATCGCGCGCCAGCTTTTCATCCAGCCGGCTCGAGACGAGCGCCAGGTTCTGCCCCAGCGCCAGATCGACCCAGTCTTTCTCGCTAGCCGGTGTTGGTGCTCGCATCGGGAATTCATCTCCGGGCGCCGATAACGCGCCAACGTATTGGCCCGTAATCTCGCGCAGGAATTCGCGTGCCGTGGCGAGGTTGCGTTTCGCGCCAATTTCGTCGGCGACGGCCTGATCATATTGAGACTGCGCCTCCTGTACGTCGGTGATGGCGATCAAGCCCACCTCGAAGCGCTGTTTTGCCTGCTCCAGCTGACGGGCGATGGCCTGCCGGTTGGCGTGTATGGACGTCAGTCGATCTTCGGCGCCCAGCACATCGAAATACGTCTGGCCGACACGCACGATCAGGTCCTGTTGTGCGGCCTCCCGGTCCGCCTCGGCCCTGGCCACGAGCTTGTCTGCCCGCCGCAAGTCAACGATCTGATCCCAGCGAAACAGCGTCTGCCGAAGGTTGAACTGCCAGTTGGTGTCGCGAATATCAATATCGGCTGACACGGGTATTGTGCTGCCTGGAGGGGCAGTGGGATCGGGGTCGGGAAAGACGGTCGGGCCGGATGAATCGAACTGCGTCACATCGCCCGTGAAGTCAATCTGCGGTAGCAATACACTCCGTGCTTGCGGCTCGGCCTCGAGCGCTGCCAGCCTGCGCGCCTCGGCTTCGAGAATGCGCGGGTCGCTCTGTACTGCCTGCTGGTACACCTCGAGCAAAGAGTCGGCCTGGCTCGAAACGGGCACCACGAGCGTCCCAAGGAGCAGAGTTAACATGCTGAAAGTAAGTGCTTTTTTCATTAGTTTTAGTTCCGCAGGTTGTGCGGGCCCGGGCAGGCCCAAGGTGTTATAGTTAACTATATCACTAAACCAGCCGTAGCTGGAATACATTTCTTAGATGCAACAACACCTTAAGTGGTTTCATCTCAAAATAGAAACTGTGGCGGAAGGGCGCCATGAACCAGCGGCGTCAGCGCCGTCTCGAACAGGCTTGTCGTTTGCCATTCACTTTCACTCGAGCGCCGTATCAACCGGGCATCCATCGCCGGTGCATCTCCGACAACGACGAACAAACGACCCTCCGGCGCGAGCGCCATGACAAGTCGCGGATCGAATTCCTGTATCGAACCGGTGACTGCGATTGCGTCAAACTCTCCGTCGGGCAGGTCCTCTGTCGCGTCCATACTCAACACTTCGACGTTTTCGATTCCCGAGTCCTCGAGACTGGCCGCCGCGGACTTCAGGAAGTTCTCGTGGATATCGATGCTGGTCACGTTGCTGGCGAGACGAGCAAGGCATGCTGTCAGAAAGCCGCTGCCCGTGCCGATCTCGAGCACCCTGTCCGAAGAATCGAGGTCGAGCGCCTGCAGGACACGCCCCTCCAGTGTCGGCGTCATCATCGATTGTCCGTGACCGATCGGAATTTCGGTGTCGGCAAAGGCGAGCGGCTCGAACCCGGCCGGGACAAATTGTTCACGCGGCACTTTTTTGAGCACGCTCAGAATGTCCGGATCGAGGACATCCCATGCGCGGACCTGTTGCTCGACCATTTGCTGACGCGCAAAATCGATGTTCATCTCTGTGCAATCCTTAATTATTGATTCAAAAGTGAAAAATCGTTCGTTGTCGCGCCGTTTCGCAAGTGTTGAGCGGGGTAGATGACAACCGTTGCCGAATTATGGTGAATCGCCGCGGCGCGCCCTGGCTGCTGGGATATGCTTACGGTGCTTTGATTTTGAGCTTCTCCGAACCCTCATATCTCCGACGAAGGAGATAGATATCGAGCCGCTAATAATAACAAATGATCTTGATACGGCATTCGACTAATTGGCAATGCCCTGGGCTTGCGGGTTTGCACCCGACGTCCGATATTGGGGCCTGAATGACGCCTCTAAACATCATCATCGTCCTGTCGGCCCTGCTTCTGGCCGCGGTCGTGGTCGTCATTGTGCTTTGGGTCGGCAGGCGGCAAGCAACCCGGAGAATGGCGACTCTCAATCAACAAATGCTCGAGGCGTCCAAGGATGCGTCGGTTGGCCGCAGACTGACGGTGCCGCAGGATCCTGATGCGGCGCAGCTGGCGAGGACAATCAATCGGCTGTTTGACGCCCTTGGTGAGCGCGACGAGAAGATTCAGGGCAGGGACAGGCTTTTTACGGACTTTGCCAGGACCCTGCCGGAGATCGTCATCGTTCACGACGAGAAGATATTGCTGGCCAACGAATCGGCCGCGAGTCTGGTCGGGCTCGATTCCGCGCAGCTGATCGGGCGTGAGGTCGCCGATCTCGTGAAACCGGCCTATAGAGCGCTTTTTCGCAAAACGATGGCCAAGCACCTGGCACATGAAAAAGTATCGCGACGACTGGAAATACAGCTGATCAACGGCAACGAAACCGGCCTTTGGGTCGAAGCGCAAAGCTCCATCATCGAGTTTCACGGCCGTCCGGCGATTCTTACCGTGGCGCGGGATGTCAGTCATCGAAAAAGCCTCGAAGTATCGCTGAGCCGGAGTAAGCGCCAGGCGCAGTACACGCTGGAGTCGATCGCCGAAGGCGTCATTACGACGGACAACGATGCTCGTATCGATTACATGAATCTCTCGGCGGAGGCATTGACCGGCGCGAATCGTGATGACGCTGTGGGGCACCGCATCGGGGAACTGTTCACGATTGTTGACGACGCCGACCGGCGGCCGCTCGGCGACCCGGTGGAACGCTGCCTGGCAATGCGTCGCCGCGTCAACATGGGCAGGCACGCGGTTATGGTCAGCTCGGATGGCGAACAGGAACATTCGGTCGAGATTACTGCATCCCCGATTCGGGGCCCGGGCAGCAGTATCTCGGGCACGGTCGTCGTATTTCATGATGTGGGAGAGCTACGCGGCCTCACGCGGCAGATGAGCTATCAAGCTACGCATGATGCGCTGACCGGCCTGATCAACCGACATGAGTTCGAACGTCACCTCGATGAAGCGATGGATTCTGCACATTCGGAGGAAATGGTGCACATGCTGTTCTACATGGACCTCGATCGATTCAAGGCCGTCAACGACAGCTGTGGTCATATGGCAGGCGACAACATGCTTCGCGAGGTCGCAAGCCTGATCAAAGAACAGGTTCGCGATTCCGACTTCGTTGGGAGACTCGGCGGCGACGAGTTCGGTGCATTGCTGATCGGTTGTCCGATCGAGAAAGCGCGCCAGATCGCGACCGACATTTGCAACGCGGTTGCAGACTATCGTTTCGTTTGGAAAGACAAGATTTTCAATATCGGCGTTTCAATTGGTCTCGTCGAGATAAGTCACGTCAGCGGCTCGTTGCAGGATGTGATGAGCGCCGCGGATTCCGCGTGCTACGTGGCGAAGCAGCAGGGCCGGGGCAAAGTGCACGTCTATTCATCGCGCGACGAGGCGATCGCACGGGAACGCGGCGACATACAGTGGTTGCGGCAACTGCAAACGGCGCTACACGAAGACAAATTCGAACTCGCTACTCAGCCGATCATCGCGATGAGCGGCGGCGTCGAATCCGGACCGTCCACCGAGGTGCTGATCAGGCTGCCAGACGGGCGCGGTCGCACCGCTGACACTGCGGAGTTTCTACGCCCGGCAGAGCGCTATCAACTGATGCCGCAGATCGACCGCTGGGTCGTAACAGCTGCGTTGATGGCGATTGCCGGTGGTGAGATCAAGATTACCAGCGGCCGCAGTTGCGCACTCAATCTGTCGGGACAAACGCTGGGCGACGAGTCCTTTCTCAGCTTCGTCGTGGAATCGCTCGATCGCACCGGAGTTGCGCCGGCCAGTATTTGCTTCGAAGTGACAGAGACTGCGATTCTGTCAAACGTACAGCATGCACAGCGGTTCATCGAAGTACTGCACGGTATAGGGTGCGAGTTTTCGCTGGATGATTTCGGCAGCGGCCTTGGTTCTTTTTCGAGCCTCAAGCACCTGCCGATCGACTATCTCAAGATCGACGGAACGTATACGCGAAACCTGCAGTCGGACGAAGTCAATCAGGAAATGGTCGCAGCGATGATCAAGCTGGCCCGAACCATGCAGTTTCGTATTGTTGCCGAGCAGGTCGAGCACCAGGAAGATTTTGACTGGTTACGCGACAGCGGTGTCGATTTCGTGCAAGGCCACTTTGTCGAAGCGCCGGCAATACTCGGCAGCGGAACGACCGGTACATTTCGTACGCTCAATCCCTGACGCGCTGGAAACGACCGATATCCGGTGTCGAATGCAGTGTTCTGATCTGGAATGCCCACGATAGGGATACCCATCATCGGAAGTAAAGCACGGCGCAGCGAGCCGTGGCGATGAAGGGTATCCCGGTTGTGGACTGAAGGCCTAGAGCAACGGCACCATCAGCAGCGCGACGATGTTGATGATCTTGATCAACGGGTTGATCGCAGGCCCCGCGGTATCTTTGTACGGGTCGCCAACCGTGTCGCCCGTGACGGCAGCTTTGTGCGCATCG
>Ga0265303_10000516_pt1 | contig 21786 bp, 18 predicted proteins | sample Helome_2_FD_192494 | JGI IMG/M metagenome (GOLD analysis project Ga0265303, IMG submission 192494) | Marine sediment microbial communities from subtidal zone of North Sea - Hel_20160317 (Illumina Assembly) | ecosystem: Environmental > Aquatic > Marine > Subtidal zone > Sediment ... | reverse complement strand
TCTCGGTGTAATAGCCGCCACCCGAATACATGTCGAGCACGGTCATGCCTTCCGCGATTCCTAGGAATTCGAGGACTTCGGCAGGTTTGCGGCCGGCATCGCGGCTCCGGTCAGCATCAGGTCGCGCTTCGCTGGAGACGGCCGCAGCATAGATCGACAAGCCGGGTTTGGCGGACTCAGTCGCAGCCGCGTCTTCCTGGTGTTCATCAGTTTGTTGGCCGCAAGCTGCCAGTATCACAGCACAAAGCAGCAGGAGTCTGATTCGCATGGTTGGTTCCCCCGGTAAGTGAGTAGCGCGGCGCCAATGGTTTGCATGACCATTCTGCCAAAGAAAAAGCCCCGCGGCTTGGCGGGGCTAACTTCTCTTTTTATAAAAGAGGTAACTGCGAAATCGGTAATCGGAGACGAAGCGTTTTTTAATTGTTATTGGATCTCGATCTTCTTGTTTTTATAGTTATTTTTCTTCTGGCGTCTAAATCCTGTGTCTTACCGTTGACATTACCACGCAGCTACACTTCGCTTGGGCAGAGTATTAAAAGCAAGACCTGTGCCAAGTTGCTTCGGGACAGCGTCACTACAGGGTTTAGCGATTGCTCAATCTTACTTGAGGGACAAATCGACCCGGAAATGTAAAATAATCCGACGATTTTTGCAGTCAAACATAATCCGGCTAGCGAAGAGCATGCGGCAAGCCTTTGAAACTGCTTGGAAAAGAGAAATTGGCATCAACCGGCTACGCGATATGGTCGTTTGATCACTTTTTGGATTATGTCCAATTGACGGTGGGCGGCCGATTTTTCGGCCCTTTCGGGTTGTTTTGTCAAATTATTCGACACTTTCGGGTGCTGCGGCACGCTCGATCAGGCCCGCCACACTGAAGAAGCGGCCATTTCTCACGACTGCCACGACATTCAGCGCATCGTTGATATCGCCAAGCGGGTCACCGTCGACGAAGACAAGATCCGCGACGGAGCCTGCGGCGATTCGGCCCAGGTAGGGATCGACTCCCAACGCCGCGGCTGCATTCACGCCTGCGGCGCGCAGCGCCTGGTCGGGTTCGAGCCCCGCTGCGGTGAGTGCGCGGAGTTCGGCGTGCAGCGCCAGGCCCGGCGGGAGTCCGTTCCCCCGGCTGGCCACGACCATCGACGTCATACCTGCGTCGATCCGCGGTGGTTCGGCAAAACGACGTGCTATGGGGCCGGGGGATCCAATCAGCTGCGACTGGCGCGATCGCAGCAGATCCTGCATACCTGGTGTCATTGAATCAGCGAGTGCACGCACTTTCCCGTCGAGACGTTCGTCGTCCGCCATAACCCTTGGCCCGGGCTGATCCTTGCTCGACCAGACCGTGTCGATATGTTCTTGATCCCCGTCTCCGGCGACCACAGTGGTTACACCCGTGGTCAACAACAGTGCACCGAATCGATCGCTCGAGACGCCGTAAAGATGAGTTCGCGCATCGACCAGCCCGGGCATCACGGTCAGGTCGCCCATCTCTATGACGATGTCACCCGGTCGCTCGCGATGTGGTTCGACCGCGGAGATGCGCCCGCCGTCGATAACAATGTCCCGGTCTGATTCATAGCTGTTGCCGATTCCGTCGAACAGCCGCGCCGCATGGATCACGAGCCGTCCCGCGGGTTCATCGATGCGCGGCAGCTCACGCCGTTCGTCGGCGATGGCGGTCGCGGGAAATGCTGCCTGTAATGTCGCCCGAAACAAGAGCGGCGCCGAGGTCCGCGAATCAAACAAGCGTTGCCGTATGCTGCCGTCGACGGCGTAGAACATCCTGTGGCGGTCGAGCCAGCTCACGCGGGATCTGTCGAAGCTTTCACCATTGGCATACCTTCGGATGAGCCGCGGTTGCGACAGGATCACCATGTCGAGCGATGTCGTGCCTTCACTGTCCCGCAAGAATGTGATGAGGCTGCGATCCGGGCGCCACGCTGGTGCTGCAAGCCGGTCCGTGGTCGCCACGAGTATTTCATCGGGTAAGCCGAAGCGCCGCAGTACCAGCGACCAGCGATCCTCGTAATGATGGATATAGACGAGGTCGCGCCCGTCCGCGGACCAGGCCGGTTCAGTTTCGTCACCGGCCCGATCGGTCAGCCGCCACTGCAGGCCGGTCGGCAGATCGATCTCCCAGAGGTCGAAACCTGTGCCGGTCTTGTCCCGGGCAAACACGAGTCGTTGCTGGTCGGGATGCCAGTCAGGTTGCATGTCGAACGACGGTTCCGCACTGATATTCCGGTTTTGCATATTCTCCAGGTCAATGACCCGGATTCCCTGTACACCACCTGCATTCGACTGGTACGCGATACGCGTTGCATCCCGAGACCATCGCGGGCGTGTCGCGGAATCGGAGTCGCGCGTTACCTGTCGGGCTTCGCCGCCCCCCGGCGGTACGATCCAGATGTCGCCGACGAGATCGATGGCAATACGGCCGTCGCCGGTAACATCCACAGAGAGGTTGTTGCCACGATTGATTGACTCCTGTGCATGCAACGGGGTGGCGGCGAGCAGCAGGAGGCCCGCGACAGTAGCGATACGAATCATGTTCAGACGCCGTGCACGTAGACGCCGCCCTCGCGGCGCGGGTCTGCGGCCGCATCGAGGCCAGTGTTGCCGTCACAGACGGCGGCACCAACACCCCCGAAATACATGACGATTTCGGGGAAAACCGTGACAGGCAGGTCGACCTCCGGCAGGTCCAGCCCTGCTTCGGCCATTAGCCTGATTTCCTTGCCACTCGTGTCGACGTGGACGCGCGGATGCGAAATGGCGTCCCTGAGTGGCATCTCGAGTTGCAGGTGATTGATCAGGAACTGCTGCAGCGCCGTCGTGATTCGATCGGCGCCCGGAGAGCCGACGGCGAGAACCGCGCCCGGTTTACGCGCGACGCTCGGTGCCATATTCGACGGCAGCCTGGCGCCCGGCGGCCCCGCCTCGAGACCACGCCGGTTCAGCTCGATCTCCCCCAGGCAATTGTTGAGCCAGAGTCCGGTGCCGTCGGGCATTTCGCCAGAGCCGTAGCCCGATGAGGCGGTTATAGCGCAGCCCGTTCCCTCGCTGTCGACGACCGATGTGTGGACCGTAGACGCCGAGGTCCAGCGAGCGAGGAGCTGGCCGCTGCGTGCCGCCTCGACGAGGCGGGAGGCTTCCGGGGACACATCCTCAGCCAGGTCCAGGTTGCGGCGCCGGAAGTCGAGGCAGGCGCGCTGAGAAGCAATCAGCTGCGCCAGCGAGTCCTGGCTCCAGGATTGTTCCGGCAGGTCGGCACACGCGAGTATCATCGCGGTTAGCACGCTGCCGCCGACGGCAGGCGGCGGATTGGTCGCCAGGTGCCAGTCGCCGATATCGGTGATCAGAGCGGCGCGCTCCACGGGACGGTAACTGCTGAGGTCCTCGGCCGTTAGCATGCCTTCGCCGTTCTGGCAGTGTTGCGAGATTGCATTGGCAATCTCGCCCTCGTAGAAGATTCGCGCTCCGTCCGTAGCAATTGCATCGAGGCTGTCGGCCAGATGCGGCACGATCACTCGGTCACCGGCGTCGAGAAGCGAGCCATCGTCACGGTGCAGCGCCTGGAAACCGTCTTTCGAACGATCGAAGATGCACCTGCCGGAGTAGCCCAGGTAGTACCGGCAGGCTGCGGACAGCGGAAAACCCTCACGGCAGGCGCGAATCGTCGGTTCGAAGATGGTGCGCCATGGCACGCTGCCGAACTTCTTCCAGGCATGCTCCATTGCCGCGAGCGTACCCGGTACTGCGACCGAACCAGGGCCGACCAGCGTCTTGATGCCGCCGCCGTAGTCCATCGTGACTTCGACCGCGCCGTGTCCGCGTTGCTCGTCGCTGAGCCCTTTTCCCGGAATCGCAACGTTGCCGTCCACGGTGACCGGGTCCTGCCCAGCTGGCCAGATCGTGATGAACGCGCTGCCGCCAAGCGCGCAAACGCCCGGTTCTGCGTTGATTGTCAGGAGCGCAGCCGCGAGCGCGCAGTCGACCGCGTTGCCTCCGACAGCCGCAACTTCGCGCGCCGCGTCCGCAGCGAGCTGCGAAGTTGTAGCGACAGCAATATGGCTCACTTCAAATACCAGGCCTTCGTTAAGGAAAGGCGCTCCTAGAAGTGGATCACGGAGCGAATGCTCTTGCCCTCATGCATCAGGTCGAACGCGCGATTGATGTCTTCGAGCGGCATCGTGTACGTAATGAACTCATCGATCTTGATCTCGCCGTCCATGTACTGGTCGACCATGCCCGGCAGTTGCGAGCGACCCCTGCAACCGCCGAATGCCGTGCCCCGCCAGACGCGACCCGTGACCAGCTGAAACGGCCGCGTCGCGATCTCCTGTCCGGCGCCAGCGACCCCGACGATAACCGACTCGCCCCAACCCTTGTGGCAGCATTCGAGCGCCGAGCGCATGAGCGTCGTGTTGCCCACACACTCAAACGAATAGTCGACGCCGCCATCGGTGAGTTCCACGATCACATCCTGGATTGGCGCGTCGTAGTCGTTGGGATTGACCGTGTCGGTCGCACCCAGCTGCTTCGCGAGTTCGAACTTGTCTGTATTGATATCGATGGCCACGATACGGCCGGCCTTTGCCATCGTCGCGCCCTGTATGGCGCTCAGACCGACGCCGCCGAGTCCGAAAACGGCCACGCTTGCACCCGGCTCGACCTTCGCTGTGTTCAGCACGGCACCGATACCGGTCGTGATCCCGCAGCCAAGCAGGCAGACCTTTTCCAGCGGCGCTTCCTTGCTGACCCTGGCCACGGCGATCTCGGGCAGCACCGTGTACTCGCTGAAAGTCGAGGTGCCCATGTAGTGGTAGATGGTCTTGCCGCTCATCGAGAATCGTGATGTGCCGTCGGGCATCAGGCCCCGCCCCTGGGTTTCGCGGATCGCCTGGCAGAGATTGGTCTTGCCCGAGGTGCAAAAACTGCATTCGCCGCATTCGGGGGTGTAGAGCGGGATCACGTGATCGCCAGGCTCGAGCGATGTGACGCCCGCGCCGACTTCCTCGACGATCGCGCCTCCCTCATGACCGAGCACGGCCGGAAACAGACCCTCGGGGTCTTCGCCCGACAGCGTAAAAGCGTCCGTGTGGCAGACGCCGGTCGCGACGTTTCTGAGGAGGACCTCGCCGGCTTTGGGTCCTTCGAGGTCGAGCATTTCGATTTCGAGTGGTTTGCCTGCTTCCCAGGCAACGGCAGCACGTGTCTTCATATACAAGGAACTCCGCTTAGGGTCTTGAGCGATTGTCTAGGCTAATCGCCGAATATTCTCATGATTGCTGCGTCCGCGACAGTGTGTTGCCCGGCCGAGCAGCCAGGGCATTCAGTTGCGGTTCATAAAGTTAATAAAAACAATAATTTAAGTTCATATTGAGTTCATGTCGCTGGAACTACTCTGGAGCCGCACTAGGACAAACCGGAGATTGATATGAACAAGATCATTACTGTAGCGCTTATCGCCGGTGGCCTGTTGCTTTTGGATTCTCCCGAGGCCGCAGCCCACAAACAGGTACGCAATGTGCACGCGGTGCACGCGCCCGCGGCCTACTACCGTGTAGAGCACAGGCGCGCCAGACACATGCCGTATTGGCTCAAACGCGACAAGGCCTTTCGCCGCTGGTACAAACGCACGCACCTCAGGAAGTACCGGCGCATGACCTGGCACCGGCTCTATGACGTCTACCTGTGGGAGCGCTTCGACAGTCGCCGGCGGGGCGATCGTTTCTACTTCGATCACGATCACCGCGGTCCCGCCCAGCGCCACGATTATCGCGACAATCGCGGCCATGATGACCATCGCCGCGGCGAACGTCGCCGCGACAGGCACTAGCACCTGGAGCGATCCATGACGAGGCCGGCCCGATTATGTTCGGGCCGGCTTCCCCTGTGTCCTGCTGTGCTGTAATACTCTAGCCCTCAGGCCAACGGAATAACGCTCCTACACATGAATCTCGACAAACTCCGCAACAAGCTATCGAACGTCGACGAAAAGCTGGTGCAACTCATTGCCGAACGACAGCAGGTCGTCGGCGAAATCGGCAAGAGCAAACTCGACTCGGGAACCGGCACGCGAGACTATGCGCGCGAGAAAGATGTTCTCGACATGGGTCGCGCGCAAGCGGACGATCTCGGCGTCGATCCGGACCTCGTCGAGGGCATACTGCGGCAGCTGATTCGCACCTCACTCGAAAGCCAGGAACGCGATCGCGTCATCGCGGAGGGCAAAGGCGACGGCCGACGTGTGCTCGTTATCGGCGGCGCCGGCAAGATGGGCCGCTGGTTTGCCGGATTCTTCGCGTCCCAGGGGTTCGCGACCACGGTTGCGGATCGCGCGGTCGAAGACGGGCCGGGACAGTACAATAACTGGACGGACGCTGGCGTCGATTACGACGTCATCGTCGTCGCGGCCCCGCTGGCCGTGTCGGGCCGCATCCTCGCGCAGCTCGCAGTTCTCAAGCCCGAGGGGCTCGTTTTCGATATCGGGTCGCTCAAATCGCCGCTCATCGACGGGCTCCGCGAGCTGCAGTCGGCGGGCTGCCGGGTGACCTCGCTGCACCCGATGTTCGGTCCCGACACACGGCTGCTTTCCGGCCGACACCTGATTTTCTGCGACGTTGGCAGCGCCGCGGCTACGGCCGCAGCCAAAGAGCTGTTCGCAGCGACCATGGTGGAGCAGCTCGACATGGGGCTCGAGGATCATGACCGGTTGATCGCCTATGTGCTCGGCTTGTCCCATGCGTTGAACATTGCCTTTTTCACGGCGCTCGCAGAAAGCGGCGAGGCGGCCCCGAAACTTGCGCAACTCTCTTCTACGACATTCGACTCGCAGCTACTCGTATCCGCCGCGGTCGCACAGGACAATCCACACCTGTATTTCGAGATCCAGAACCTCAACAAGTTCGGGCTCGGGCCACTGGACGCACTCTGCGAGGCCGCGAGCAGGATCCGTGAGACGGTCGCCGGTGGCGATGAGGAAGCGTTCGTGGACCTCATGCAGAAGGGCCGCGACTACCTCGCTTTGCGGGGCTGATTCGATGTCGGCGTCAAAAGAGCTGCAAGCGCAACTCGAAGCTACGCGGCAGGAGCTCGATGAGGTCAAAGCAGAGGTCGCGAGCAACGAAGAGAAGATGCGGCGCACGCAGCAGCGCGAGCTGCGGCTGTTGCAGGCTGAGACGCTCGATGCCCTCGTCTATGCCCTGATCGACGGCCTGCGCGTCAGCTATGGGCTCGAATACGTGAGCCTGGTGATCTGCGATCCGGATCATGATATCCGTCACCTGCTGCAGGCCAACGGCACTCCTGCCGAAGATTTTGATCGGCTCGTCATAGTCGAGTCCATGTCGGGTCTTGCGCCGCAGTACATTGCGTTGCGCCAACCATGGCTCGGTGCGTTCGCCGCCTGCGACCATCAACTGATCTGCCCTGGCGCAATCGATATGCAGAGCATCGCGATGATCCCCCTGACGCACCGTGGCCGCCTGCTCGGGAGCGTCAATTTCTGTAGCCGTGACGCGGCTCGATTCACACGCGCGCACGCTACGGACTTCCTCGCGCATCTCGGCGTCATCGCGTCATTCTGCGTGGAAAATGTCGTTAACCGTGCTCGCCTGTTGCGCAGCGGTTTCACTGACGTGCTGACAGGCTGGAACAATCGCCGCTACCTGACCGTGCGGCTCAGCGAGGAGCTCGCACGGGCGCGCCGCGACGGCTCGCGGCTCGTGTGCCTGATGCTCGACGTCGATCATTTCAAGCGCGTGAACGACAACTGGGGTCATGCCGCCGGCGACCTGGTGTTGCGCGAGATCGCGCAGCGCGTCGAGGGCCAGGTCCGCGCGAGCGATGTCGCAGCGCGCTACGGGGGCGAGGAGTTCGTCGTGCTGCTGCCGAACACCGACGTCGCGGCCGCGCAACTGCTTGCCGAACGCATTCGGACGGCGATTTCCGCAACGCCCATCGACCTGCCGAACGAGGAGTCCATTACCATAACGGCCTCAATCGGCATCGCCGACGTGCATCCCGCGCCCGAAGCCGAAGATCTGAAGACCGTGGGTGACTCGCTGATCGCCCGGGCCGATGTCGCGCTGTATGCGGCGAAGTCGGCGGGCCGCGATCGCGTCGTCGTGGAGCAAAGTTAATGGCCATGTCGAGAATGCCGATGTTGCTGGCGATACTCCTGGTGACCGCTTGCGATTCCGAGCCGGAGGAGCCGCGGGTGCGGTACGAGACTGTCGTCGTGTATGCGGCCTATGACGACAAGGACTACCTGCCGGCGTTGTTCGCCGACTTTACGGCCGAATCGCGCATTCCCGTTACGGTTCGTTACGGTGATGCGAAGCAGCTCGTTGATGAGGTGATCGCGAACAGGGGTTCGCCACCCGCCGACGTACTGTTGACGACAAACGTGGCGGATGCCTGGCGCGCGGCGGATGAGGGCGGGCTGCGGCCGATCGCCGCCGCGAACGTGGCCGGGGTCGCAGCGAACCTGCGCGATCCCGACAATCTGTGGACGGCGATGAGTATGAGCGTGATCACAATCGCAGGGGGCCCGGATGCCGAGCAGGTGCCGCCGACGACCTATTCCGAACTGGCCAGGCCAATCTACAGCGGCAGTCTCTGCCTGTCGTCGTCGTCGTTGTCGGCCAACCGGGCGTTGATCGCGATGCTGATTTCCGAATTGGGTCTGAAACCGGCCGAGAGGATCGTGAGGGGATGGGTCCGCAACCTGGCCGTGCCCGTGTTCGAGAGCGAGGATGCGTTGGTCGAGGCTCTCGCGGCCGGCACCTGTGACTATGCCATTGTCTCGGATTCGGTGGTGGCCACAGGACGGATCCTGCCCGACACGGCCTACGTGGATATCGAGGGCATCGGCATCGCGCGGCACGCACGCTACCCCGAATCCGCGGAGAAGCTCGTAAACTGGTTGCTTTCCGCCGACGTGCAGGTCCGGCACGCGAGCGGCACCAAGGCTCATCCCGTCCTGGCGAACCAGCCGGACTCGCCGCTGCGCGCGAAGATCAGCAGGAAAAATGTGGGTCTCGCAGGCTGGCAGGACACCGATGCCGTGTTGCTTGCCGAGCGCGCCGGCTACCGATAGCGGTCCTGGCGAACCCGGCTCATCAGCACGAGGAACAAAGGTACGCCGATCGCCGCGGTCAGTGCGCCAACGGGGAGCTGCCGTGGTGCCATGATGGTCCTGGCCAACGTGTCGGCAATGACGAGTAATGCGCCGCCCGCCAGTGCCGAAGCGGGCAGCACCACGCGATGATCGCTGCCGGCGAGGAGTCGTACGAGGTGCGGTATGACGAGCCCGATGAAGCCGATGACACCGACGGTCGTTACAGATAGTGCGACCGCGAGCGCCGACGCCGCGAAGATCAGGTAGCGAAAACCCCGCACGGGCAGGCCGACGATGGCCGCCTGCAGTTCGCCGCGTGCCAGTACATTCAAATGGCGTGCGCCGAGAGTGCCGCCGGCGACAAGTACCAGCAATAGCCACAGGCAACGGTCCGGATCGAACGCAAAGCTCAGGTCGCCCATAAGCCAGAACAACATGCCGCGCAGGTTCTGGTCCGGGCTCAGCGCCAGCAGCAGGGTTGTAGCAGCGCTGAATCCCGCCGCCAGCACGACGCCCGTCAGCAGCAGCCGCGCGGGCGTCCAGCTGCCCGAACCATGTGCGATGGCAAACACCAGCAGTGTTGCAGACATCGCGCCCACGAATGCCGAGAGGTCGACGAGTGCGCTGCCGAGGCCGAACATCATGGCGAGCAAAGCGAGAACAGCCGCGCCGCCCGAGCTGCCGAGGATGTATGGCTCCGCCAGCGGGTTGCGCAGCAACACCTGCATCAGCACGCCCGCAACGGCCAGCAGTCCCCCTACTGCGAACGCGGTCAACGCGCGGGGGAGACGCAGTTCGACGACGAGAGAGTGGGTCTTTGTCGAGCCCTTGCCAAGGAGCGCGTCGATCGCTTCGGACAGGCTCACATCCGCACTGCCCGATGCCAGCGCGAAAACGAACGCGAGGGCGACGGCCGCGAAAAGCGCGGCGAACAGGGCTGCATGGCGACCTGCAAACAAGACAATCTCCCGGGGCGCAAGGCGACGGATAGTGTAAAGTAATCGGCAATAGGAGTTTGAATACGGTTGCTATGGGCAACGACTGGATTGACGCTGAGGGCTTTCGCGCGAACGTCGGCATCATCCTTGCGAACACGGACGACAAGCTGCTGCTTGGCGGCCGGACCGGAGCCAAAGGCTGGCAGTTCCCGCAAGGAGGGATGATCGAAGGCGAGGAGCCCGTCGACGCGATGTATCGTGAATTGCACGAGGAAGTGGGCCTCGAACGCGAGGATGTCGAAATCCTCGGCGTAACCAGCGACTGGCTGCGCTACACCCTGCCCAACAGGTTCATCCGCAGGCACAGCAAGCCGCTATGCATTGGCCAGAAGCAGCGCTGGTTCATGTTGCGCCTCGTAGGTACCGAAGATCGTGTTCGCTTCGACCGCTGTGAGAAACCCGAATTCGACCGCGCGCGCTGGGTGCCGTTCTGGCGTCCCGTCAACGAAGTGATCTATTTCAAGCGACGTGTCTATGCCCGTGCGCTGCACGAGCTGGGCCCGCACGTATTCCCCGAGGGGCTGCCCAACAGGCCACGATGGTGGCCGAGACGCTGGCGTGCCGCGTTCGACAAGGATATTGCGGCCCTGGAGAAAGTGGCCCACGAGCTGCCCAATCCGTGACCTGGCGCACTTCTGTTTGCCCGGGTCACCGCGTAACATAACGTCTTTTCGACGACGGATTGCCCAGTGGCGTCTAAGCCCCACCTACAAATGCATGGACCTGGTCGTACCTGGGTGTTTCGTGTCCTGCTTCTCGGCCTGGTCGCTGTGGTTGGCTACCTCGTGTTTGAGTACGGGCGCATCAAGGGCGGATATGACATCGTCGATGCGGCACAAGAGCGCCTCCAGTACGAAGATCGCATAGAGGGGCTCGAGGACGTCATCGTCGAGCTCGAACAGCAGGTAGCACTGCTCGAAACGCATCGAGAGATCGATCGCGAGGCTTACAAGGAGGTTGAAACCAGCCTCACGGCGTTGCAGGCGAAGATCCAGGAGCAGCGTGACGCGATCGCATTCTACCGCGGTATCGTGTCGCCATCGGACGGCAAGTCCGGGTTGCGCGTACAGGATCTCAGGCTGACCCGCGGTAAGGAGGAGCGCCAGTTCACTTTGCGCCTCGTCCTGGTGCAGGCCATGCAGCACGACCGCAAAGTCTCGGGCGACGTCAGCCTGAGCGTCGTAGGCAACCAGGACGGGGTTGAAACCAGCTACGATTTCAATCAACTGATTCCGCCCGAGGCCGACACGGGCTGGGCTTTCTCGTTCCGGTACTTCCAGGATTTTGATCGACAGCTGGTTTTGCCCGACGGTTTTACACCCGAGCGGATTCGCGTCGAAGTGCGCTCGCGCACCCGCTCGATCTCGAGTATTGAAGAAAGTTTCGCCTGGGTTACTAGCCAGGGATGATTTGGAGAACCCGATGTTTGGAAGGAAACAAAACAGACACACTGTCGTCGAGACACTGATCGGCAGCAATAGCAAGATCAACGGCGACCTGCACTTCAAGGGAGGCTGCCATATCGACGGTATCGTCAATGGTAGCGTCACGGCCGATCCGGATACAGAATCCGCGCTGAGCATTAGTGATATTGGCAGCGTCGATGGCGGTGTTACGGTTCCTTATGTTGTATTGAACGGCATCGTGAAAGGCGACGTTTTCGCGAGCCAGCGCGTGGAACTTGGGCCGACCGCGCGTGTCATTGGCAATGTGTATTACAATCTGATCGAAATGGCGATCGGCGCCGAAATCAACGGCAAGCTTGTGCACCAGCCGGAAGGGCAGGTACCGTTGCTCGAGCAGACCAGTCGCATCGACGAAACAGCCGCCGTGGCGGGAGAAGCCTGAATCGCGTCACGGCCCGGGAAGGACTATGGAAACAGCAACAGTACAACAGCCACCACCGAGCGTGGTATTCACGGACGCTGCCGCCAGCAAGGTGGGTGAGCTGATCGCCGAGGAAGACAATCCCAGGCTCAAGCTCCGCGTATTTATATCGGGCGGCGGTTGTTCGGGGTTTCAGTACGGATTTACGTTCGACGAAGATATCGAGGACGGTGACAGCCAGGTAGAAAACCAGGGCGTCATGTTGTTGATCGACCCAATGAGTGTGCAATATCTCATGGGCGCTGAGATCGACTACCAGGAAGACCTGCAGGGAGCGCAGTTCATCATCCGGAATCCGAATGCACAGACCACCTGCGGCTGCGGACAGTCATTCACTGTCTGAGCTTCCCCCGCCCGAGATAATCGCGGCTGTCGATCTCGGGTCAAACAGCTTTCACATGATCGTCGGCGAGCTACGGCATGGTCAGTTCGCCGTGCTCGATCGCATCCGTGAAACGGTCAGGCTGGCCGAGGGTCTCTCCGAGAAAGGCGACATCTCGCCCGACGCACGCAAGCGCGCGATCGACTGCCTGTCACGCTTCGGCGAGCGCCTTGGTGAGGTAGAAGCGGGCAACGTCCGCGCAGCCGGCACGAGCACGATACGCCGCGCCCGCGAGGACTCGACCTTCATGGCTGAAGCCGAGGCGGCGCTCGGCCACCCGATCGAGATCATCTCGGGCATCGAGGAAGCGCGCCTTATCTACAAGGGGGTTACTCACAGCCTGCCGCCCACGGATGGCGTGCGACTGGTCATGGATATCGGCGGCGGCAGTACCGAGCTGATCCTTGGCCAGGCGTCGCAGCCCAAAGCGCTCGAAAGCCTGCATCTCGGGTGCGTATCGATGACCGAGCGATTCTTCCCCGATGGCAAGGTGACAAAGCGGCGCTTCGACATGGCCCGCCTGGCGGCGCGCCTGGAGTTACGGCCCGTCAAGGAATTCTTCCGTAACGCGAGCGAGATCGAGGCGATCGGTACCTCGGGAACCATCAGGGCCACCGAGGCCGTGGCTCGCGCTATCGGCCTTGGTGAGGGTGGCCTTACGCTGGCGATTGTCGAGCAGTTGATTGCGAAGGTCCTCGAGTTTGATGCGATCGAGGAACTGTCGATGAGTGGGCTGTCGGAACGGCGCGCACAGGTCTGGCCCGGCGGACTGTCGATTCTTGCCGAACTTATCAACGTGCTGAAAATCGAGAACCTGAAAATATCGGACGGCGCGTTGCGCGAAGGGCTGCTTTACGACCTGCTCGGCCGCCTGCAGCATGAAGACGCGCGCGAGCGCACCGTTCGCGCCATGGCCTCACGCTACCAGGTTGACGAGAAACAGGCCGAGCGCGTCGCGAACACGGCGGCCGAACTCTATTCGCAGTGCAAGAGCGAGTGGGGGTTCTCGAAGAAGATCGCGGGCCGCGTTCTCGACTGGGCTGCACGCCTGCACGAGATCGGGCTCGATATTTCGCACGACGGCTACCAGCGGCATGGCGCGTACATCGCAGAGTACGCCGACATGCCGGGCTTCCCGCGCGCGGAGCAGCGATTCCTGGCCGTGTTGATCGGCGGTCAGCGCCACCGCATCGACAAGTCGAGCTTGCACGCGCTGCCCGAGGCGTGGCGCGAGGCGGGTCTGAGATTACTCATGATCCTGAGGCTCGCGGTGTTACTCAATCGCAGCCGCAAGGGCACGGAGCAACCGCCTGTAAGGATCGACGTCTCGGAGAAGCGGATCAATATTGCTTTCGATGCCGACTGGCTCGCCGCCAACCCCCTGACCATCGCCGATCTCGAGCGCGAGAAAGAGTTTCTGGAACAGGTCGGCTACGACCTCGTCATTCGATAGGCGTCCTATGCGGGTTGCGTGACGCCTAGACAGGCGTGGTAAGGTGCTCGAGGAACGTCTCCTGTGCGGAGACGCGCTCATCCTTGCCCGGCGACAGGCGTTCGTAACTGCCGTCCCCATCCAATACCCAGGCCTGGCAGTTGTCGGCGAGGAATAATTCCAGGTGGCGCCGCAGCTTGTCTTTCATTGCCTTCTGCCGTATCTCGAAACACGATTCGTTGCGGCGGAACATGTTGCGTTCCATCCAGTCCGCGCTCGAGCAATAGAATTCCTCTTCCCCGTCGTTCAGGAAGTAATAAACTCGGGAGTGCTCCAGGAAACGACCGACAATGGATCGTACGTGGATATTCTCGGACAGCCCTTTGACGCCAGGACGAAGGGAACAGATTCCCCGCACGATAAGGTCGATCTTCACACCGGCCTGCGACGCTTCGTAAAGCGCATCAATGAGCTGTTGCTCATTGAGGGAGTTCACCTTCGCGATGATGCGCGCATCCTTGCCTGCTTTGGCGTTCTCAATTTCGCGTCGGATCTTGTCCATGAGCGCGTCGAACAGGGTGAACGGCGAGGCGAGCATGCGCGTCATGTCGGCAGCCTGGGTCAGGCTCGTCAGTTGCAGGAACAGCTTGTGCACGTCTTCGCCGAGGGGCTTGCCACTCGAGAGATAACCGTAGTCCGTGTACACATTTGTCGTTGCGTGATGGTAATTGCCTGTACCGAGATGCACGTAGCGAACCAGCGAGCCCGACTCGCGCCTGACAACCAGCAACATCTTGGCATGCGTCTTGAAACCGACGAGACCATACACCACGTGCGCACCTGCTTCCTGTAGTCGGTTGGCCATTGCGATGTTGGCTGCCTCGTCAAATCGGGCCATGAGCTCGATGACAACAGTCACTTCCTTACCGGATCTCGCGGCTGTCACCAGGTGGTCAATAATTGGCGAATCGGCGCCCGTGCGATACAGGGTTTGCTTGATCGCCAGCACGTTTGGATCTGTCGACGCCGTGGCGATGAATTCGATGACTGGTGCGAACGACTGGTAAGGGTGGTGCAGCAGCACGTTTTTTTGCGACAGGACCGTGAAGATATCCTCGTCGCTCATGAGCTCTTCAGGCAGGCCCTGCGCGAACGGCTGATACAACAGGTCGGGGTGACCCTCGATGTTGCAGATCGTCGACAGGCGATTCAGGTTAACCGGCCCCTCGACAAGGTACATGTCGTGTTCCTGCAGGCTGAAATGGTCCAGCAGGAACTGTTGCAGGTCCTCGGGACACTCATGACCGATCTCGATGCGAACTGCGGCACCGTAGCGGCTGGCCTCGAGCTGCCCCTCGAGTGCGCGCACCAGGTCACTGACTTCCTCGTCATCGATGTAGAGGTCACTGTTGCGGGTTACGCGGAACTGGTAGCAGCCGTCGACGTCCAGGCCCGGGAACAGTCGATCGACATGCACGCGGATGATCGACGACAGGAAAACGAAATTGTCATCACCGGCTTTGCTCAGGCTCTCCGGCAACTTGATGATCCGGGGCAACGAACGCGGCGCCTGCACCATGCCGCGATGCCGGCGACGGCCGAACGCGTCCTTCCCGTGCAGGCGAACGATGAAGTTCAGACTCTTGTTGAGAATGCGGGGAAACGGCCGCGACGGATCGAAGGTCAACGGAGTCAATACCGGGACCACCTGTTCGTCAAAGTATTCGCTAAGCCAAGCCTGCTGTTCCTCGCTCCACTCCTGGCTCTGCACAAAGCGCACGCCTGTTTTGGTGAGTTCCGGGAACATGACTTTGTTGAGCAACTCGTACTGCTGGCGCACGAGTTCCGCGACCTCTACACGCAAGGTTTCGAAGACATCCCGCGCCAGGAGTTTCTCCGGCCCCTGCGCACGCGCGCCGATTTCAATGCGTTGCTTTAGCCCGGCAACACGGATTTCGAAGAACTCGTCCAGATTGGTGCAGGTGATGCACAGGAACCGGAGGCGCTCGAGCAGCGGCAAGTCGGGATCCAGCGCCTGTGCGAGCACCCGTTTGTGGAACTCCAGCAAGCTGAGTTCGCGATTGATATAGAGATTGTCCATTTCAGGGAGAGTGTATCGCGCCGAGCATCACTTTGCGGCCCGCGCCTGTCACACTTGGGAGATTACCGTGCTCGCCCTTTATCCTGCGCATCGCCAGCCAGGCGAAGGCGGCCGCTTCTACCCAGTCCGGGTCGAGACCCGCGACAGCGGTTGTCTCGATAGTTGTTTCCGGCAGGTTACGGGAGAGGCGCGCAAGCAGTTCGCCGTTGTGGGCTCCGCCGCCGCAAACGAACACCTCCTTAGTCGCCGCTGCGTGTCGCGTTACGGCGTCGGCGACGGTCCTTGCTGTCAGCTCACAAAGAGTGGCCTGGACATCACCCGGATCATCGTTCCCGGTGTCGTGCAGCGCGAGCCAGTCGGGATTGAATGCCTCGAGCCCTGTGCTCTTCGGCGGTCGCCGACCGAAGTAGTCGCAGGACAGCAGCTTTTCAAGCAGTGTCTCGATCACTGTGCCGGAGGCGGCCCACGCGCCGTCCCGGTCAAACGGTTGCTGGTGCTGCGTTCGCATCCACTGGTCCATGAGAGTGTTGCCCGGGCCGGTATCGAAACCGATCACCGGTTTCTCTCCGGCATTCAGTACCGTGACGTTCGCAATACCACCGATGTTGAGAATAACGCGGTCACTGTCCCTGGCGCCGAACAGCCAATCATGGAACGGCGGCACCAGCGGCGCTCCCTGGCCACCCGCCGCGATGTCGGCCCGACGGAAATCGGCTACCGTCGTGATGCCTGTGCCTGAGGCAATGGTCGCCGGATCGCCGATCTGCAACGAGAATGGGTGCGACGCATCGGGCTGGTGCCTCAGTGTCTGTCCGTGACTGCCGATGGCCCGGATATCTTTTGCGCTCATTCGCGCCTTCCCGATCACTTCGAGCGCCGCGTCGCGGAAGCATTCGCCAACGCGGCGATCGAGCGCTCCGACATCGTCGACGGAGCACGTCGATGGGTTCTTTACTGCGTGTGCGAGATCGTCACGCAGCTGCCGGGGGTAGGAGTAGTCGACCGTGGCATGCAATTCGATGCTGGCCTCGCCGAAACTGGCGACGACGGCATCGATGCCGTCCATGCTGGTGCCGGAGATCAGGCCAATGTAGTTTTCGCGCATCGCAGGCTACTGATTGCTATAGGCGATGGAGGCGACCTTGGTGCTCTTGAACTTCTCGAGTTCCTCGAGGATCGGTGCGGCTTCAGTGAAGAAGCGTTCGCGATACTTCTCGGCAATGGGTTCCGCGTCGGGCAGGTCCACGGTGCGCGGGTTGCGATGCACGCCATTGAGCCGGTACTCGTAGTGCAGGTGATTGGCGGTTGCGAGCCCTGTCGCGCCGACATAGCCAATGGTCTGGCCCTGTCGCACGCGGGAGCCGATGCGTGCCTTGGCGGCGAAGCCTGACATGTGGGCATACAGGGTCGTGATGTTGCCGCCGTGCTGCAGGATTACGGTCTTGCCGTAGCCGGACTTGGTGCCGCGGAAGATGACCTTGCCATCGCCCGACGCCTTGATCGGGGTTCCCCGGGGTGCCGCGTAGTCGACGCCACGATGCGCCCTGATCGTATTCAATATCGGATGACGTCGCCGTGGATTGAAATTCGAGCTGATTCGAGTGAAGTCGACCGGCGCCCTGATGAATGCCTTGCGCACGCTGTTGCCTTCGGGCGTGAAATAATCGCTGCGATTCTCGTTATCCCTGAAACGGATCGCCTGGATCTGCCGCCCGTTGTTGTTGAACTCGGCCGCGATGATCTCCCCGTCGGTAACGAACTCGCCGTCCTGCCAGATCTCTTCGTACAGCACGTAGTAATTGTCGCCACCGCGAATGTCGAGCACGAAGTCCACGTCCCAGGCGAAGATCCCTGCCACGTTCATGATGATTTTGTCCGATAAACCGGCTTCCGCGGCGCTTTCGAACAGCGATGTCGAGATGACGCCGAAAGCCTGGCGCCTGCGGACTTCGATGGGGCGATCGATAACGCTGGCCGCGAACCCCGTGTCCTGTTTCTCGATCTGCAGGGCGCTGGTCAGGTTGAGCTGCGAGTACAGTTTAAGGACCTGGCCGTCGTCGTGGGTGACCTCGAAAACGTCGCCGGGCTTGATCCTCCTGAAGCGCTTCCTTGCTTCGTCGAGCTGCGCGATTTCCATCAGGTGACCGACATCGAGCTTGTTCCTGCGAAACAGCTTCTCCATCGTGTCGCCGCGACCGACCTTGAGCCTGAGCATATCGAACTCGGGTTGTGGCTCAGGCATCGGAGTCGCGAGCAAGGGAACTTCGATCTCGACTGGTGCCTCGGCCCGGGGCGGTGGCGCGTCGTCGGTTGCGGTCATGACCGGCGTTTCGGAAGTCGCGGGTTTCGGGTCGTTGGTGCTGAGCCCGGTGATCAGCGCCACACCGAGCAGCGGGATGCCCAGTCCGACCGCAAACCACTGAAGGGCCTTGGGTTTTGTGGGTCTTCGCTCAGCAGACGGCTTGTAATCGTGTAGTAGTGGACTGACCGGACGACTCAAGTCTGCGTCCCCCCGTGTCTGGAAGTCGCTACTCTACCGTGCGCCATTTTTCAGGTCAAAGAAAAGGGTTATAAGTCATGGTGTTAACGGTCGGGAGAATGCTACAGTTTCGCAGCCGAATACCCGGCATCGTACGAGCAATGAGTCAATGACAGGTATCAGGGAACAAATCGCAGAACTTTCGCGCGGCACCGATGAGGTGCTGCCCGAGTCCGGTCTCGAGTCAAAACTCAAGCAAGGGCGCCCGCTGATCGTCAAGGCGGGCTTTGACCCCACGGCGCCGGATCTTCACATTGGCCATACCGTGCTCATCAACAAGATGCGGCAGTTCCAGGAGTTCGGTCACGAGATCGTCTTCCTGATCGGCGACTTCACGGGAATGATCGGTGACCCGTCGGGCAAGAACTCGACACGCCCGCCGCTATCGCCCGAAGAGATCAGGGCGAATGCCGAAACCTACGAATCGCAGATCTTCAAGATCCTCGACGAGAAAAAAACCCGCGTCGAGTTCAATTCGAACTGGATGGGCGACATGGATGCGGCGGGACTCATCAAGCTCGCGGCACGACATACCGTAGCGCGCATGCTCGAGCGCGACGATTTCAGCAAGCGCTACGCTGGCGGGCAGCCGATCTCGATACACGAGTTCCTTTACCCGCTGGTCCAGGGATACGACTCGGTGGCGCTAAAAGCGGATGTCGAGCTCGGCGGCACGGACCAGAAGTTCAACCTGCTGGTCGGGCGGCAGCTGCAACAGGATTACGGGCAGGAACCGCAACTCGTCATGACGACCCCGTTGCTCGAAGGCCTCGACGGTGTGCAGAAGATGTCGAAATCGCTGGGTAACTACGTGGGCATCACGGAGCCGCCCGGCGAGATGTTCGGCAAGATCATGTCCATTTCGGACGATCTGATGTGGCGTTACTTCGAACTCCTGAGCTTCAGGACTCTCGACGATATCGCCGCCTTGAAGCGGTCCGTGGACGAGGGTAAGAACCCGCGCGACGCAAAGTTTGAACTTGGGCAGGAAATTGTTGCCAGATTCCATGGAGACAAGGCGGCGGTAGATGCAGAACGCGAGTTCATCTCCCGGTTTCAGCAGGGCGCCATGCCCGATGATATTCCGGAGCTGACGTTGCCGAGTCAGGACGGAGCGCTCGGTATCGCTCATTTGCTCAAAGCTGCGGGGCTCGTCAGCAGTACGTCCGACGCATTTCGGATGATCAAGCAGGGTGCCGTTCGGATAGACACTCAGCGCATCGAGGATCGGGGGCTGCAGATCGAGGCAGGCACCACGGCTGTATACCAGGTAGGCAAACGCAAGTTCGCACGCGTCAGCCTCACCTGACGCGAGGAAACAGATATGAACATGGCTCGTCGGTTGGCGTTATTGATAGCGCTCGCTGTTCTCTATGCGCCGCTCGCTCTGGCCCAGGATGCCGATGAGCTGCGCGGCCAGTTCCAGAGCATCATCGAGGGACTCAACGAGGACTCCTTCGAGCGCTTCCTGCGCGCGATAGACCGGAAAGACATGACTGACCGCATCTATGCACGCCGAATGGTCGAGCCAGCCGTGAAGACGGCGTTCGTCCAGGAGTTTTCCACGTCGATACAGCAGATGTTCACGTCATCTTTTCCGAGCTCGAAGAAAGAGATACTCGGAACGGTCGTCGATTTTCGTGTCGATGGTGATGAAGGCCGGGCCGTGGTTCGATATGCGGCGTCGGGTTATCGATTCATTTATCACGTCTACGAGCTCCGGTTCGACTCGAAAGACAAGCTGTTTGTCGTCGACTGGCTGGATTACTTCCAGGGCAGCCGTTTCTCGGAGGAGGCCGGTGCGGCGCTCGTCATGGCGTTGCCGAGCAAGGCTGCCACGCGCAACATGCTCGGCAATAAGGCCGTCAATGAGGGGCAGGTATTCCAGGTAGGCGAGCTTTTCAAGGCCGCAAGGGATGATCAGCCGGAGCGCTTTTTCCAGATCTACGACGGGCTCGACGATACGCTGCGCGCGGAAAAGGCCGTTGTCCGGCTCAACTGGGCACTCGCGCTCAAGGTCCGCGACGGCGCGCGCGTTGAGAGCGCGGCCGAGGCGGTCGTCACGGCCTTCCCGAACGACCCGCTGCAGAGTATGCGCCTGGTCGAGTACTACATTCCGTCAGGGCAGTTCGACAAGGCCATTGAAGCTATCAACCTCCTGCAGCAGGATCTGGGCATCAGAGACGGAGCGACCGAGTCACTGAAGGCCTCTGCTGCGATGGCGCTCGGCGAGAATGAGGATGCTGTGAGCTATGCGCTGCAGGCGACACAGTCGGAACCGACGCTGGAACTGAGCTGGTGGTCGCTGCTCAGAGTCCGGACCGCGGCCAGGGACTACAGCGGTGCGACCGAGGCGATGGCGCACCTTGAGGATGATTTCGGGGAATCCCTGACGCCGCAGCAGCTCAGGAAAGACCCCTATCTCAGGGCCCTGACCGACCAGCAGGAATACCTGGACTGGCGCGCGTCCCGGGAATAACGCGTCCGTCGAGGTCAGCGGGCACCCAATCAGCTGGCAGGCACCGCCCGGGCGACGATGTTGGTCGGGCCCGCGAAAAGTGCCTTTTTCCCGTGAAAAACAGGGCTTTCCGGGGTCCTGGATGAACCTGTGAAACCCGCGCCAGGTGTGGATTTCAACGAATTGCAAAAAAACTGCAGAAAGTTGTTGACGGGGTGGGTTTGGTAGCTATAATGCCCCGCTCGCTGAGGACACGGTGTGCCTCGGCGAATTCCCAACAAAACAATGCAGGCGCCCGAGGGCTGTTAATTGGTCCGCTTTCGCCTGTATAATTGTGGGTCGAGTGAAGAACGGGGACAGTTACCTTAACTGCCCCGCTCCGGGATTGGCATCAGGGTAGTTAAGGTAACTGTCCCCAGTCTTCACCATCGTTCTTTAACAATTCAATCAGATAATTTGTGTGGGTGCTTGCGCTGGACTTTGCGAAGGCAAAATCAAGCGTAAGAACCAAGTTTAATTTTAGTAATTTGGGGATTACGTTCTTTAGATAAAGCTCAAAGCTTTGAACTGAAGAGTTTGATCCTGGCTCAGATTGAACGCTGGCGGCATGCCTAACACATGCAAGTCGAACGGAAACGATGGGAGCTTGCTCCCAGGCGTCGAGTGGCGGACGGGTGAGTAATACTTAGGAATCTGCCCATTAGTGGGGGACAACATTCGGAAACGGATGCTAATACCGCATACGCCCTACGGGGGAAAGCGGGGGATCTTCGGACCTCGCGCTAATGGATGAGCCTAAGTCGGATTAGCTTGTTGGTGAGGTAATGGCTCACCAAGGCGACGATCCGTAGCTGGT
>Ga0265303_10000515_pt1 | contig 21902 bp, 19 predicted proteins | sample Helome_2_FD_192494 | JGI IMG/M metagenome (GOLD analysis project Ga0265303, IMG submission 192494) | Marine sediment microbial communities from subtidal zone of North Sea - Hel_20160317 (Illumina Assembly) | ecosystem: Environmental > Aquatic > Marine > Subtidal zone > Sediment ... | reverse complement strand
GGTGCCAATCCCCACAACCACCCAGGCACCCAATCTTCCCGAGTCAGATTTTCACCTGATGAGTATCGGTGAAAATCTGACTCGGGAAGATTGGGTGCCTGGGTGGTTGTGGGGATTGGCGTTTGGAGAAACCAGTACCCGCCCCGAATGGTCCAGCGGTCAGATGCCTTGTAATCAGCAGATGCGCCGTAAGTCCATGTATCTTCCCAGTATTGAGGCAAGGTCGTGCTCGGGAAAAGTACCGAATTGTTGGCGACATCCAGTTCCAGTGTTTTGAAGGATGACCATTGAAGACGCTCCACGCCCAGACCTATACGCCATTTTTCACCCAATGTAATACCGTAACCAAGGGTCCAGATGCCCGGGTACTCGATCATGGTCCTGAACTTGCTTCTCTCCGTTACACCGATCGCTGGGGCGAATGCGGGCAGGTTGTCGATCTCAAAATGACCGCTATACTTAACATCGAATGGTGGTCGGTAGGTAAAGGAAATTCGGTTATCCGGGTTTACGTCCCAATTAAAAGCAACAATCCCGCCGACTGCTTTGCCATTGGCGCCAAAATTCATATTGCCCGGCACGCTGGCCGGGTCTCCAGTGACTAACATCCACGGGAAACTTTGTTCGAGTGTTAACTGAGACCACATCAGGTCCAGGCCCACACCAATGGAAACCGTGTCAGAAATCCGATAGGCAATGGTTGGGCTCAGGCTAAGTACTAACAGTTCAGTGAAGTGTGGTGTCAGAAACTTGAAGGCGAAATCCTTGTTGTAAACCACTGACTGGCCATAGGGAACCGAAAGACCAATTCCCCATGCAAACCTATCTGATGAGGTGGGAAAGGCTGCGTAGACCCCGCCCAGTATTTTAAGGGTGTCAACCGTACTGGCATAGCCACCCCAATCGGCATCGATATCCCGGTCAATATCAATAACTGCAGGCGCAGCGGATATCATATCTTCTTCGAGATCCAACAAATTGGCCGGATTAATAAACACCGCCGTTGCGTCGTCCACGTGGGGTAGTTTCCCGGCTCCACGGGAGAGGCCAAAAGCGCCCGGCGGAGGATTACGCAGACCATCCGCCCTGGCTTCAGGAGAACCTGTCACGAATAAACAGATGGCCAAAAACAGTAAAGACCTCAGTTTGAATGAAGAGAAAATCTTGCTACGAGTGTTATTGATGATCACGGTTGAATCTGCCCCCTTTTCCTGTTGTAGTTGGTTTTTTAAATAAGGCATTTCAAAAAGAATAGCACATATAAAAATTTACACAGTTTGCCCTTCCAGAATGACTTGCTGAAAGTCGTCTATACTACTCATGATCGATACAAAAAAAACCACAACCTGATGGAGAGCACATATATGTCATCCCAATTCCGTTCCTTCATGAATGTCATTAAAATGAGATTTCGCAAGCCCCCTGCTGCTGAAGCACCAACGCAACCGGGTGGTATGACGGTCGGACCGGCCACCCTTAAAGACGATGGCTACCATTTCCATCAATACCAAGACTCCCCCCACGCTTTCTGGTACACCGAGTGGTGGTATTTCAATTTCATTGATGATGAATCCGGACTCGCAGGCATGGCAACAATTGCGGTCTTCGACCCGGGTAACCATGATGGCCTGGCGACAGCCAACCTGACTGCATCGGTATTCAAACTTGGTGAGGGAAAGCCCAAGCCGATTATTGAATATTCTCGCGGAAAGGATTTCACTGCTTCCCCCGATCAGGCGGATGTCAGCCTTCTCAACAGCAAGATAGAGGTGATCAGCGATACGGTCTATCGAGTTGTTGTAGTACCCCAACACTCCTCGACGAGGATGGATCTCGAATTTAAAAGTGCCGATGAGCCCGCCATGCTTGCCCACGATGTCCACGGCAGTGGTTGGGATACCAGCAGCTGGCTTTCATACATGCCCAGCGCGGTGGTGTCAGGCACACTGGAGTACGAAGGTCGCAAATATACGTTGACCAACGCGCGTGGCTACCATGACCACGATTGGGGAATGTGGGAGGAATACAAGCGTACCTGGAGCTGGGCTCAATTCTGTGCACCCGAAAAAAACTTAAATTTCGATTTCGGCTTTCATGCAGCCTTCCAGGTTTCAGTCGCCTACCTGAGATATGGGGACGAGCGCCTGGCTTTTAACCAGGATAAATTCAAGATCACCCAGGAGAAATACCGCCGCTGGAAGTTGTTCTGGAAGTACCCCACGATAATGTCTTTCAAAGGTGAAGACACTACCGGGAGGTACAAGCTCGTCCTGAACTGGAAAGTTCTGGATACTTTATCCCTGTGGAAGTATCCAGTTATCGTCTTCGAACAAAATGCCCAATTCAACGGCACGATTTACCGACTTGAAGACGGTCAGTGGGCAGAATGCTGCACGATTGATGAAAGCGGCTTTTGCGAATTCACTAATACCTGGCTTTGACCTTCATCAGGGCTTGCCATCCCATGGCAGGCCCTCGTCGAACCGCTTTTGATCATGATGGCGGAACAATGCAAAAAATTCAGGCGCGTACAGGTCGAATAATTTGCATGGCTTAGCCTTTGAACCCGATTGTTCGAGGATGGCGTTGACTGCCCGTCGCGCCGCTTCATTGGCCGCTTCCATACATGCCAGATCGGTGTTTGTGCGAACATAATCTGACGCAAGGAACAGGTTGGGAATACCGGTTGCCGCCTCGGGCCGGATTTTCAGCGTACCGGGCTTGTTGATCAACAGGGGCTCAAGATTGATGTCTTCATGAGGGCGGTCTTTATGCGGAATAATGATATCCGGGTCCAAAAAATACGAATTAAGCATGGCATCGGTGAATTGCTCATTGCCGTCCTCGTCAAGCAACGAATGTTTGATGTTATTCCACACTTCCTTCTTAATTTCTTTCAGGGTGCAATCCTTGGCGGCTTTGTTGACGTATGTCCCGGCCGTGCTCCAATCCGAAATATCCACTGAAAGGATGTCACGAACGGTACCGTCGCCGTAAAGGCTCATATCTATATGAGGCCAGAACTGTTTTTGTGATATAGAGGTCAAGGCCCACTTGGAGTCAACATAAAGGGAATGACCTTTAATAACCGTGATTTCCTTGTTCAGATAGAATTGCATGCCGTTCATCCAGGCGACATCCGGCGCGAGGGTGATGATGTTCTGTAGACCGGGGTCTGCAGCGAGCATCTCTTTGGTGATAAAATTTGACATGATTTCCACCGGTAAGCCGGAAACATAATAATCACCGCTAACCTCGGTAGTTGAACCATCCTGTTCGACCTCGATACCCTGAATTTTCCCATCTGCAAAAAGGATTTCCTTCACATTTGCGTTCAAATGAAATTCCACGCCGGATTCCTCCAGAAAACTCAGCCAGGGATAAACCCATGCTTCATCGGTTGGACCGTTCAGGACCCGATCAGCGCTAACGCCCGGAGTAATGATATTGAGCATCAGGGCAGTCTGCACGTTACCGATAGTCATCGCATTGGCGACCCGGGCCTTTGCCGCCACCAATGAGTGCGACAGGCCTTCGGCCAGGTATTTCTGATAGGCGCATGATTTATGTTCGGCTTCAATGAAATCCCACCACGATACTTTTTCGTATTCAGCTATGCGTCGATCCACACAACTGGTCAAAAGCTGGTAGAGGCGCTTTGCGAAGAAGGTCAGTTCACCCGGTTCAAAATGTGGGTGATCACCGAAAATGTCCTTGATGATGACCTCGAAATCACCAATAGAGCGCGGAAATCGTGATGAGACGATAAACGGTGGCTTATCGAGGCGGGCAAACTCGACCCTGGAACCCTGGACCAGGTTGTGGAACACTTTTTTGCCTTTGTCGCCGAAGGGAATCTCTTTCATGGTAGCCGGCAAGTGTTTATAGAATCTTGGGAAAAAACGGAAACCATGCTCTCCGGGCAAATTCTTACGTCCATCTTTGCCGGAACCGGGGAAGGGGATACTACGCGCCTTACCGCTCGGGATTCCACGCAGTTCATAGACCGCTACATCAAAGCCCCGCTCAATGAGTTCATGGGCGGCACTCATACCGCCGACTCCGCCACCGATCACAACTACCTTTTTCTTTCCATTCGACATGAATTCTCTCTCCACCAGTTGTTTTGTTTATTGATAAAGTCTTTTATAGCTTAGTCTGAAGTTAGCATAATACTACCCTCACTTGCTCCCGGCCGCGACACTACCATCCCAGTCCTCAGACGGAGGAGCAGACTGCAAGCCCTTGATGCACTCGATTTGTAACAGCAATGCCGTATCTTCCGGATACCGGACCAGACCCTTTTCAAGGGTGGCAATTGCCCCCGACCAGTCGCGTTTTGAGCGCAGATCAAGGGCCCGGTGCAGATATTTCCCAGCCTCAGCCTTGTCTGCACGCAGTTCTGTGGTTTCGTGCTCGAAAATTTCGAAAATTTCTACCGGGCCCGAACGACCGACCACCCGCAATACGTCCAAGCGGCGAATGAATTCAGGCGTCTGATCTTTAAGACGCTTAAGGGTGTCACTACTGATCACAACGCTAACCCCATAGTACTTTGTGATGCCTTCAAGACGTGCGGCCAGGTTCACGACATCACTGATCACGGTACCCTCCATACGGTCTTTTTCACCAACAGTGCCCAGCATCAAAGAGCCTGAGTTCAAGCCGACCCCGATGTTGATTTCACGCACCGTATGCTCCTGGTTGAAGACTTCTAGCGCTTTCATAATAGAGATCGAAGCGCGCACAGCATCGTGATGGTCGGTGAACAGGGCCATAATCGCATCGCCGATGTACTTGTCGATAAAGCCGTTATGCTCGCGGATGATCGGTCCCATGTAACTCAGGAATTCATTGATGAAAGCGAAGTTTTCGGATGGGGTCATTTTCTCGGATAACGATGTAAAATTGCGAATGTCGGTAAACAGTACCGTCATTTCTTTTTCCACCTGGTCACCCAGCTTCACTTCCACTATGTTGCGTTTATCCAGCAAGTTGAGAAATTCACGTGGCACAAATCGCTTGTATGAAGCAGCGAGTCTCGCATTTTCTATGGAAACGGCGATTTGAGAGGATAGATGCTCGAGCATCGTCAGACGTTCGTTGGTAAAGGCTGATCCGGTAAGACGGTTTTCCAGGTAGAGTGTACACACCACCTTACCCTGGGAAATCAGGGCGCTGCAAAGCAATGATTTCGGACGCGTCTGCTGGATATAGGGATCGGAGCCAAAGGTCTTGTCCCCGTATGCATTATCCAGCACAACCGTGGTCAGCGTGCGCTGAACATAGGTGACTATGGAACGGGGTACCAGCGTAGCTTCTTCTGAATATGCAGGCACAGCCTGTAACGACTCCAGGTCCTCACCTGCCACATGGGCCTGTGCCTCAATGACAAGTTCGCCTTCCCTGTCCGTCAGCAGGCAGCCCCATTCTGCACCGGCATGTTCAATGACTACTCTCATCAGGCGGCCGAGGGATTTGTCCGCAAAAATTTCCTGTGAAATAGCCTGGGATGCCTTAATGACCGCCAGCAAATCCTGTTCCGTGGTTTGCGATTTCTTGCTTGCCTGTGCCGAACCCGACCTGTCCACAATCGAACGTGTGGGTAAGGTGGCTTTGCGTTGTTTCAATTGTCGGACTTTTCCGTTGGCGCCCCAGGTCTCGTAATTTTCGATGGCAAAATCCAGGTAGAGCGCCGCTTCGTTATGCCCGCCGAGTGAGGCGTAATAGTCGGAGGTGCGTTCGCAGGCTATACCGGCATCGTGATAAAAGCCGTTATTGTTGGCCAGCGAAATAGATCGTTCGTACATCGCAACCGCCTTATGATGCTGGTTCTTACTACTCGCCAATTCGGCTTCAAGCAGCGCAAGACGGTGCAAGTTGTTGGCGGGGCAAGACAGGGTCCAGCGTTTGATCTTACGTATATTGCGGCGTACCCGGGTTGCTTTGAAACCTTCGAGACCCGACCTCTTCAATGCGAAATGTATCAATGATTCAAAATAATAAAACCAGGGAATGACCGTCATCGCCATAGCGGCCTCAATCATTGGTAGCGCAATATCAATGTTGGCTTTGGCACCTTTAAAATTTCCGAACAGGTAACACAACACGGATTTGTAGAAATAGGTAAAAAAAATCGGTGATACCAGTTCAATTTCCTTGAAATGGGGCAGCATCGAAAATTCATCGTAGGCGCTGCCGGAGAGCTCTTCCGGATTCTCCGGTGTTCCACGCAGGTTAAGGATGACCTGGTGCAGTATGGCAAATACATATGCTTGGTTGGTCTGTTTAAGGTTTATTACGGCATTGTGATACGGAATTACCTCGTCAAGCACGCTGGCAATGTTCTCGCCCATCACGAATTTGGCCTGACAAAAGAAATAGTAATGGTAGGCCTCGTACTCGATATCACCGGTTTCCTGGGCCACATGCGCCAGGCGCACCATGGGTTGAATGGTTTCACTGACCGGTTCACACCAGTGCCGCAAAAAATAGTTATACAATCCGCCGCATTTCGGCTCCAGTGCCCTGGCATTATTTCGCTCGAGCACTTTCAGCCCCAGTTTGCCATACTCGTATCCCTGTTTGAAGTTTCCCAGCACCCCGGTCAGCGCCACGCCATAGAGACTGTAGGCGTACGCAGAAATCTTCGAATTCCCGTACTTGACCGACAACCGGACCATGGTAAAAATCAATATCGGAAACAGGTTAGGACGAGCCTGGTAAGCAGGTGCCGCGGCAATTGAAATCACCCGCAGCGCCTCGATAATATTTTCGTTTTCCATCAGCGGGAGTTGTAACAGGTCATCCAGGCTCTTGAAGCCGATTTGCAACCGGGTAGCGAGTAGGGCCTTTACAATTTGCAGCGGATTAGGCCTTTCAGGCAGTTTGACGCCAAGACGATGAAGTCCTTTCAATGCGACATCCAGGCCCTCCTGCAACTTGTCCTGGGCATTAAAGGCCTGCATTCGAACCGCGCACATCCTCGCGAATATCAAATCCGACGGCTCCTGCAATTCCATAAGATCGCAGTATTTCTGTGAGGCTTCGGGGTTCCGGTTCAGGTATTCGGTCTCGGCAATCTGAAAATAGATGCGCAGACACAGGTCACGCTGGTTTAACCAGCCGGAGTCCGGCATATGAGCCGAAGCAGTATAAAAATATTTGAGGGCGGCCTGATAAGCCGTCGACATCTTGGCCTGCTTGCCCGCACGGTAATTGAGTTTTACAAACTCAAGTTTCTCGTCACCATCTTTGACCATTTCACTTGCGGCATTAAAGTGGTTAACGATTTCAAACAGCTGGGCGGACGGCATACGGTCGCCGCTGCTTTCAAGTAGCGCATTTGCCAGTCGATAATGAATGCGCTGAAGCTCGTCCTCATCCAGCATGGCGTAGGCCGCCTGTTGGATACGGTCATGCGCAAACCTGAAGCTGAGGCCTTCTCCGATCTTGTCACCGCTATCCTGCATTACATCGATGAGACGTAAAAGGCGGTAGGTCTGGGAGTCGGGAATAATCAAATTCTGTTCAATAGCCTGGCGCAAGAGCCGCAGTAACTCTAGTTCCGTTCTGCCCGAAACCAGTGAAAGTTTCCCCAGGCCAAAGCTGTTACCGATGCAGGAAGCCATTTCGAGTACTTGCCTTGGTGATTCACCCAGTTCCTGCAGGCGAGAGGTCATCAATTCGACCACGTTATCGGTGATCTCTTCGTTTCTCAACTCATCGATATTCCATGACCAGCACTGGTTCTCAACATCAAACTCAAAATGATGTTTCAAATACATGCTTTTGAGGAATTCGCTGACAAAGAAGGGATTGCCGCTTGTGCGTTGCTGTACCAATTCAGCCACCTCCAAGGCACGCTCATCACTGCAATGCAATGTTGCTGCCACCAACCGGGTCGTGTCCTGCAGAGCTAGTCCTTCCAGTGACAACGTATTTGGGTGGATACCGGATTGCTCAACAACCTGGCGCATATGTAGCAAAGGGTGAGTTGCATCCACCTCGTTGTCACGATAGGCGACGATCCAGAACAGGTGCTTGATATCCGGATCTAAAAGCACCGACTCAATCAGCTGCAAAGTGGCAAGATCTGCCCACTGCAAATCATCGGTAAATATCACCAGTGGGTGTTTGGCGCCGGTAAAAACCGCCACAAACCGGCGAAACAGATAATCAAATCGATTTTGGGTCTCAACAACCGGCAATTCCGTTACCGGAGGTTGTTTTCCCATGATCAACTCGATCTCCGGGATCACATCAATGATAACTTGAGCGTTTTCGCCCAAAGCTTTACGCAGGCGTGCACGCCAGTAATGAACTTCTTTTTCAGGAACCGACAAAAGCTGATTAATCAAGCCCTGGAACGCCTCGACGACCGCTTTATATGGTGAGTCATGGGCAAGCTGATCGTACTTGCCTTTTATGAATTGACAACGACAGGCATCCAGCTCTTTATGAAGCTCGTTGATCAATGCCGACTTGCCAATACCCGCATGACCCGCCACCAGCAGCAATGCCTTGCCGCCTTCCATCACCTCTTTGTAATTATCCAACAGCAGGGCGACCTCGTCCTCGCGCCCGTAAATTTCACTGGATACCTGGAAGTTTTTTGAGTAATCCTGGATTCCAAGTGGAAATGGCCTCAGTTGACCCGTGGTATCGAGTTGGGTCAGGCAGTTTTCCAAATCATATTTGAGTCCAAAAGCGCTTTGATAGCGTTGCTGTGTAGACTTTTGCAACAAACGGGCCACGATCGCTGCAACTACCTCAGGAATATCAGGCACAAGTTCGTTGACCGCCTGCGGTGTTCTAGCGATATGGGAGTGAATCAGTTCTGCATTATCGCTAGCCTCGAACGGCAGCTGCCCTGTCAGCATCTGGAAAAAAATTACGCCGAGAGAATAGAGGTCTGTTCTATAATCCACCGAACGATTCATACGTCCTGTGCGTTCAGGCGACATGTAGCTGATGGCACCTTCAAGGCGGTCGGGATGGGTGAGATCCGCAAGCTCCGAGGTGTGTTGGAAGGAATACCTGAAATCCGTGATTTTGCTTTTCGAGTTGGTCAGGTTGACGAAGATGCTTGATGGTTGGAGATTGTTATGAACCAGGCCTTCGTAGTGAATTTTCCCAAGAGCATTCGCCACGTTTATAGCGACGCTCAGGAAAGCCTTCAAAGGGAAGGAACCAGTCTCCAGAAAGCTGTCCATCGGAGATCCGCCAAAATCTTCAAAGATCAGGGCTGGCTGGGGAAAATCATAAGGCGTATCAATCGCTTCCATCACAGCGTCACTGCCCACACTGGCCGCAAAGGAACTCTCCTTTCGCAGGAGTAAAAGGTCGTTACTACGCAATTGTTGCGGGGTTTTAATGATGAATGGCAACTGATCTGACTGGCGTTCAACCCGCAACCAGGTAAATCCGTCAATCGCGGAAATTTCAGCAGTAACGTCAAATCCTGGAAATTTCATCATTCAATTTTCAACACGATAGCCAAACCTCAGCAGGTTGGTTCCACCAGGGAACAGGCAATTCCGATGATCAGTCATCTGCAATTTACACCGGAATTCACTATGATAGCTATATCCTTAAAGACACAATAACAACACGGACCCCACATTCTAATGCACGAAGATACTCTCAACTTAATCTATTACCTTCTTTATGGCATCGCATTCGGAGCTTCGCTGCTGGCATTTTTGATGACCAGCATGCAAAAGTTGAGGCTGTTGATCGCTCTTTCTTCAACTTCGTATGCGTTTTATTACTATTATTTCCCCGCCGAGCCATTATGGCTGGATGTTGGCTCCGAGGTGGCGTTGATTGTAATTAATTTATTTATGCTGGCATACCTGACCTGGAGCAACTCGCGAATCAAGTTTGATCAACGCGAACAATTCCTTTATGCAAATGAATTTCCCGAGCTGAGCCGTGTTGAATTCGGTCAGCTGCTTAAAATATCCGAGTGGCATCTTGAGGGCTCCGGGTTTACTTACACGGTGGCCGGACAGTCGCTGACTGATATTTACTACCTGATCAGTGGTCGTGCTGAAGCGGAGCTGTCGGATGGCAGCACCGTCACCCTACCGCAGGGCAATGTGATTGGTGAAGTTAGCTTCCGCTTAAAGTGCCCTGCCTCTGCAACCGTTACCAGCACCGAGTCGTGCCTGAGTTTGCGCTGGAATCAAGATGAGTTACGTGCCCTGTGCAATAAAACTATTAATATCAAACGCGTTGTGGATAACGTGCTGTCTTCACACATGGCACGCAAGCTGTCAGAAAATTTGGATGAAAAAGACAGTTCATAGACACCATATGGTTGACCCGGGTAAAATTGGTCTCTTTGTTTTCCATGCAAAAGTATAAAAATGGGTACTTTCTCAATAATATGAAAGTATCATGTCAACATTAAATGCAACAAGCTGTGGGTAAGCAATGACATTGTTTTTTCAATTCCTGGTGGGACATGCATTGGGTGATTACGTTTTTCAGCGTGACATAATGGCGACTTCAAAAAGTCGGCACGCAAAAATCTACGAAACAGCCGGCCCGGGTTTTCCGGCTTGGTATTACTGGCTGGTTTCGCACGCCCTGGTCCATGGCGGCGCAGTATTATTAATCAGCGGCAGCCTGCTACTGGGTGTTATAGAAACGGTATTACACGCCATAATTGACTTTAGCAAATGTGAACACTGGATCAGCATGAATGTCGACCAGTTTCTGCATATCCTTTGTAAAGTCGCCTACGTATACGTCATCTACCAGGGATGGGTCTGAAATTCAGTTAACCATCGCGTAAAGCCAGCTTCTACCGTTGTACACATCCCTGTGCTACGCGGCACCGGGACATCCTGACCAATGGGAACAGAGGTTAAAGCGGGTTTCGATATTGACAAGGTGAATTGATGCGCAGCATCAAGAGAGGGTGCCCTGGGGTATGTCGAAACCTTCAGTGAATGCGGCGGTGATGTCAGGTTACCGGTCATCGTAGCTTTTGCACATTGGGTGGTATTTTAAATATGAGTAATTCCAAGTCACCGACATTTGATCCAAAAATGGCCCCGCGATTTTCTGAAATCGCCACGTTTATGCGTTGCCCGTTGGCTGAAAGCCCGGAAGACGTGGATATCGCCATGATCGGCATACCCTATGACGGTGGAGTAACCAACCGGCCCGGGGCAAGGCATGGGCCCAGGGAAATCCGCAATTCATCGAGCCTGATTCGAAAGTACCACCATGTTACCAGGCTTAGCCCATTCGATATGGCCCGTGTCTGCGATATGGGTGATGTGCGTTTCAGTTCCATGTTTGACCCGGCTGTGGTGGTGGAGGAAATCGAGGCCTTTATGAAAATGGTTGTCGACACCGGTGCAATACCGCTATCTGCAGGCGGCGACCACTCGATCACTTATCCCATTTTGAAAGTGTTGGGGCAGGCCAAACCCGTGGGTTTGATCCATATTGATGCCCACACTGATACCTGGGGCCCTTTCCAGGGTTGCAAGTTCCACCATGGCGCGCCTTTCCGGTTGGCAGTTGAAGACGGTGTGCTGGATCCGAAACGGACCGTGCAGATCGGCATTCGTGGCTCCCAGGGCATCACCGATGGTTGGGATTTTTCGGAACAGTCCGGCATGCGTGTAATTTTCATGGAAGAATTCACCCGGATGGGGGTAGACGCCGTAATCGCGGAGGCCCGTCGCGTGGTGGGTGATGGCCCCACTTACGTTTCTTTCGATGTGGACGGCCTGGATCCAGTCTATGCCCCCGGAACCGGAACACCTGAAATTGGCGGTATTACAACGATTGAGGCCCAAGCCTTGTTGCGTGGTTTGAGCGGCCTGAACCTGGTTGGCGGTGATGTGGTGGAAGTGTCCCCGCCATTTGATCAAACCGGCAACACCGCACTGGTGGGTGCGACCCTGATGTTTGAAATTCTGTGTTTGCTGGCTGAATGTATTGGTCAGCGTTAACTGGCGGAGAACGCGGGCGGAGAACGCGGACACCCATGGGTCAATGAAGGTGGGTGATGAGATGAACGCCTCCATCCATCGTACCGGCGTCGCAATGCGCCGTACTGGTATTGGCAGACCATTACGGCCTGCAAGTCACTCAGTCATCGCAGTATCGGTGGCAGTGATGCCAAGCACCTGTTTGATGCTGTTTAGCAAATTATGCTCGCGGTAGGGTTTCTGGACGATGTCGTATGCACCCGCTTTCAGTCCGTAGACCGCCATATTCACAGCCTCCTAAACAGATATTATTTAGGATAGACTGTCCCGTAAGGTCTGACATATCTACAGGATTGCCAAAGGGGGCACATCGGCCGGATCGTTGTGTGCGAACAGTGCGTCACTGGTAACTAACATAAAGAAAAGTGTGATCAATACATATTTGTGTTTCATTGAAATTTCCTCCGTTTAGTTATGAGTGGCCTAAGCACGCAGAACATATGACAGCAATAATTGTAGTCAGTGTAAAAATAAGACTACTCTTAATTCTTACGCTGACCAAAAATGTTCTTTGTAGGAATATTCAGACTAAGAGATAGTTCAAAAGCGGGCCGGATACATCTAAAAAATATCCGGCCACTATTTACATTTAAGCCGGAGTTATATTAAAAGCATCTCTATCGATGTTAATTTGCATCCACGCATATGCCCTAAAATCTTGGCGAGGTGCGATGATGTGGGTCAATCGCTGGAGGGCTCAAATGGTATGAGTATATTGTCTGAGCAGTATGCATGGACTGCCAAACCTGACTCCTTAACCCATACTTTTGTGAGAACTAGTTTATTGTCTAGTGGCGTTGCATTAAGACAACACTGTGTTGATCCGATATAAAGCACCAGGCTTCCCCCGGCTGTAGTGCCTTCATTCACCTCTTGTTTATCGCTTGACCAACACGAGCCAAGTTGATACTTCCAAACACCAAACAGACTGTAGAATTTTTCTTCGCCAGCCACAGTGTGATAAGACTGAAATACCAAGTTATTGTCTGCCCCGAACTTCAAAACGTTTCTTCCTAACGTTGTGGGCCAATACCAATTTCCTTCAGGCCAACCAGCTTTTACAGATACGCTAAATAACAGGAAAAGAGCAGCAATCGAAAACGAATAAGTTTTCATAGTTAGTCTCATCCAATGCCAGCCTGTAAGCATACGCACAAAGTTGAGTGTGAACTACGCCAGGGCCGTCAATCACTGGCGGCTCTTTCAATAAGAATACCCCGACAGGCTAAGGTACGAGTCGATATTCACCTGGCGGTAAAGACTTAACATCAACGGGTGCTATAAGACGATTGCCGTCTAACAGAAAATCCTGCCATACGTAGTGACGGCCTTTGTGGATCTGATGTTGCAGGATAGAACCAGGCTCGTTACTTCCGTAATCTATGAGAATACCTAAATTGCCTAACAGATGAACCATGTATCCGTAACCTCCTTCGCAGTTCATCAAAGTATAGTCCAGAATGAGGTGATTCACAGCGCGACCACCTGACATCCCGGTATTGCAGGGTCATGCCTGGTTCATCACTGCCGAGATCAATGTTAATGGGTGGTGATGTGCGATCTATATGATCATCTTGACTTCAATCACTGACAAAAACTCACCTGTGGCGTATCTTTATGAGGTTTAGGGAAAACAACTCAAACAACAAGGCAATTAACATATGGTGCGTTGGTTTTTCTTCGCACAGGCGAACCACCCGCAAAATTTGTATTATCAAACGGTCTGAATCGTGACTTTCTTTATCGGAAGCGCCGGTAGAGCTTGCCAACACCTGCAACACACACACCAACAATAACCAGTATTAACAGGTGTTCACCTGTAAAAATATGCGGCAAAACCCCGCCGGGTTCAGAGAGATGTGCCCATACCAAAGACGAAAAGAGCAGTGACAGCATACCGGTAACAGTTAGAAATATTCTTGCTCGCATGTTTTGTATTCCTGTTTGAATTGTTCCCTGACTAAAGAACCTTGACCTTGATAATTTCTTCTCCATCCTCGTCACTTAAGTGTACCGCACACGCAATACAGGGATCAAAACTATGAATGGTTCGGAGTATTTCTATCGGTTGATTCACGTCATATAACTGATGATTGTCTTCCAGAGCAGCCTCGTAAGCACCTGGTTGGCCCTCGGCATCACGAGGACCCGCATTCCAGGTACTGGGCACCACTGCCTGGTAGTTTTTAATGATTTCATCTTCAATTACGATCCAATGGGCGAGACCACCGCGGGGCGCCTCCATGAAACCAACACCCTGGGCCTGTTTGGGCCAGCTGGAAGGTTCCCAAAGCACCTCATTGAAAGTCCGGGTATCACCCGCCTTGACGTTCACGATCAGATCATCAAACCAGCCCTGCATGGCATCCGCAAATATCTTGGTTTCCAGTGTTCGTGCCGCCGTGCGTCCAAGTGTTGAAAATAAGGCCTCCACCGGCACATCCAGTGTACTCAGGGTCATGTTCACCAACTCAATGGTCTGCTCATGTCCGCTTGCGTAGAGTACCAGTACGCGCGCCAGTGGCCCGACCTCCATAGCATGACCCTTCCAGCGTGGTGATTTCAACCAGGAATATGACTGCTCCACATCAAGAAACTCATAGGGTGGTTCTGGACCGGTATAGTTCAGATTGGTCTCACCCTGGTAAGGGTGTAAAGCGGCATTTTTACCGTCCTGGTAGTCATACCATGAATGTGAAACATACTCCTGGATCTCATCCGCTGCGTTCATATCAACATCGTGTATGGTGCTCAGATCACGATTCAGAATGGCTCCGGCGGGTATCATGAAGCCTGTTGGATCATCCATGCCATTAGATGGAAAATCACCAAAGGTGAGGAAGTTTCCGAGACCTTCACCACGGCCACCCCAATCTTTGTAATAGCTTGCGATCGCCAGGGTATCAGGCACGTAGACCTGCTCAACGAAGATCTTCATCTGGTTGATAATATCTTGAACCTGCGAGAGTTTTTTAGCATTAATAGCCGAATCGGAATTCAGGTCGATCGCACAGGGTACGCCACCAACCACAAAATTGGGATGCGGGTTTTTACCGCCAAAAATTGTTTGTAAGCGAGCAACATCACGTTGCCAGGACAGCGCTTCGAGGTAATGAGAAACCGCCATCAGGTTGGCCTCAGATGGCAATTTATAGGCCGGGTGACCCCAATATGCCTTGGCAAAAATACCCAGCTGCCCGGATTCTACAAAACCCTTGAGTTTCTTCTGCATATCGGAAAAGTAACCGGGTGATGATTTTGGATAATTACTCAGTGATTGCGCCAGTTCCGATGTTGCTTTTGGATCGGCACTCAAGGCTGAAACAACATCAACCCAATCCAGCGCATGCAAGTGGTAAAAGTGCATAACATGGTCGTGGATGTACTGGGCGCCGGCCATCAGGTTGCGGATTAAATCCGCATTCCTTGGTACCGGATAGCTGAGTGCATTTTCTACCGAGCGAATCGAGGCAAGACCATGAACCAAGGTGCACACACCACAAATTCTTTGTGCAAACGCCCACGCATCCCGCGGATCGCGGCCCTGTAAAATAACTTCAATTCCACGCACCATGGTACCGGATGAATAAGCACTGACGATTCTGTCGCCTTCCATCTGAGCCTCTATCCGCAAATGGCCTTCGATTCGGGTGATCGGATCAACTACGATGCGCTCGCTCATTTTATTTTCTCTCTGCTTAAACGTTCGGATAGTCAGATAATGACTGGTACTGCCACTCGCACTCGGTATGTGCTGATTGATCGGGAGCATCCTCAATCAACATGCTGGTGTAGGCCATTCTTGCACTCATGGCTGCCTGCCATGCAGCCCCCCCTGCCCTCGCTTGGGAGGCGGGTGTGCTTGCTGCAACGGCCGCACGGGCAACAAAGTAACCCGCCTGATCAGACCAGTGACCTTCTGCCCCGCAGCGTGCATGGCTATCAAAAGTGACTGCATGGGCAGTCTTTAACGCAGCCGCCAGCTCTTCCTCGGTGGCATCTGCATCGGCCGCAACTTTAATCACACGCTCCAGTCGTTTGTCTTCGCTCAAGGGAAGAACATGTTGAACAAATAATGCTGCGACCTGCCTCTGTTGCACATCATCCAGGGCTTCAAGCACTTTTCTGAAGTCGGTATCACTACGTATTTCCATCATCTCGTCTTGCTCCTGCGCAATCAATCTTCAGCCAGATGCTCAGCCAGTGTTTCGGTCAGACTCAACAGCGGAATATCCATGTTATATTCCTCGAGACCATCTTCCAGGTGGATTCGGCAATTTGAACACGCACTGATTATTGCATCGGGTTTGACTTCATCAAGTTGCGCTTTTTTACGTTCAAAGACCTTCAGGCGTATCTCATCCGCACGTTCATTCGCGCTCACACCACCGCCCGCACCGCAGCACCAGTTCATCTTGCCGGCATCTGGCATTTCCACAAAATTGTCAGAGATCATATTGATCAGACTACGTGGCTCGTCGATAACGCCTCCACGTCGTGCTATCTGGCAGGGGTCGTGATAAGTGAGTCTCTGCGATTCCTTGGACGACATTTTCAAACGACCTTCTTTACTCAGATCATCCAGCACTTCGAGAATATGACGTACCTTGAAGTTAAATGCCTTACCCACCAGGTTGGGGCCATCCCAGCGGATAGCGGTATATGCGTGGCCACACTCCGGGCTGATGACAGTTTTGACCCGGAGCTTGTCAGCAACATCAACAATACGCTGTACAAGGACCGCCGCTATATCTGACACCCCAATCTGGATACCGCTATTGGTTGCTTCAAATGCCTCGGAAGATATGGTCCAGGTGGCACCTGCTTTCTCAAATATTTTTGCCACGGCCTCGATGAATTCCGGGAAATTCATGATTTCCATCGACGATAGCAGCAACATGTATTCCACATCCTCCACATCGACCGGTACTTTCAATCCTGAATCTTCTTCAACGTGTTTGATCTGAGCCTTCAAGGCCGGCCATTTCACACCCATCGGACTGCCAATGGTGACTGAGCGATTGGTTGCACCGATCAAACCTTCCGGTGCCTGGCCCGCTGCCGCCATGCCTTCACGTGTCTTGCGGATCATCAGTGCAATGTCATTACCAACCGGGCATACCATCGAACAACGTCCACACATGGTGCAGCTGTCATACACCAGCTCCTGCCATTCCTCCAGGAATTTGTCGTCAACTTTCTTGCTCAGACCCAATATTTTTCCGACCCGACCCATCAAGGTGAATTCGGACTTCCAGATACGACGTAGCGGCTCAGTCTTATTAATTGGTGTGCGTTTCGGATCACCGGTTTCGGTATAGAACAAACAGGCTTCTGCGCATAATCCGCAATGTACACAGCTGCTAAAAAATGCCGCGACTGTTGAATCTACCTCTCGTTTAAGGGCATTGATGCCTTTTTCGATGGATGCGCTCATGATGCAACCCCCCTGTAACCGGAAATCGCGCCGTTATACCAGCGCGCAATAAATAGCGTGAATGCATGCATCAACTTGGTGAAAGGAAATACCACCAGTAGCAGTTCAACGCTCAGGATATGTACCGCCAACAAGGTTGGAGCAGTCATGCCAATGCGATGAAACGCGATGTAGCCCGTAACCAACGGAAGGAAGGTCAAAAACCAGGTCAGAAGATCCTCAAAATTGGTCAGGTAGCGCATGACCTTATTGGTCAGCCTGTTCACCAGGGTCGCCAGTAAGGCGATGATGGTTACCACGGCAACAGCATCAATCACCTGTGTAGGCAGCGAGGGCCAGCCAAAGCCGATGATATCTCTGAGAAACAAAATATGAGGGGCGGACAGAAAACAAACGATGAACAAGCCGATATGGAAAATGTAACCTAACACAATGGTCACGCTGGAACGTTTGAATGTTGTTCGATCAGGAAGGGTCCTCGTGATCACCGTCCTCAGACCGCTGGACATCTCCGGTCCCTTGGACTCGGCAAGGTTGGCCTTTCTGCCAAGTAATAATATCTCGAAGATCCGGATCACGACACCGGCAACAAAAATGATGGTTGCTATCTGCAGTCCAGGTCCACGCGCCCAACTCAGAAGTTCGATTTCGGTCATAGTCTCTTCCTCATTTTACTGGCTCATCAAGCATCACCACTGGTCAATCCTTTCTCAGGTCGTCGATAGTGGTCTTGATATGAATTTTGTTACTGGCGTTTTTCTTGCCTCGATTCAAAGCGCCGATTGCCGCACCGGCGGCGGCAGCACCGGCAGCCGCATATACGGCCGTCTGCGAGAGGTTCTCAGTGGGCATGGAAAGCGCCTTGTAGAAACCTCCACCATCCCAGAAGTCTGGCTCCGAACAACCCAGGCAAGGATGGCCTGCCTCGATCGGCCAGCTGAAACCGCCATTCCACTTGGTGGTTGCGCAGGCGTTGTAAGTCGTCGGACCTTTACAGCCGAGCTTGAACAGACACCAGCCCTTCCTTGCGCCCTCGTCATCGAAGGTCTCAGCAAACTTGCCCTTGTCATAGAATGGCCGCCGGTAGCAACGGTCATGAATACTCTGACCATAAAAAGCCTTCGGCCGGCCAATGTGGTCCAACTCCGGCAGTGAACCAAAGGTCAGGTAATGTGCCAGCACACCGGTGATGACCACCGGGATCGGCGGACAGCCCGGAACATTGATGATGGGTTTGTCCGTGATGATATCCTTAACTGAAACGGCGCCGGTCGGGTTCGGATTGGCATGCGGAATCCCACCGTAGGTGGCGCAGGTACCCACCGCAATGATCGCCGCTGCGCCCTTTGCACTCTCAGTCAACATTTCGAGATTGCTAATGCCCGCGATAGTTGAATAGCCAGGGTTACCCAATGGAATCGAGCCATCGACAACCAACAGGTAGTTACCGAAATTTTCTTCCATCGCAGCTTCGCGGGCGGCTTCAGCAGCAGTACCGGCTGCGGCTTGCAAGGTGTGATGGTAATCCAGTGAAATTGAATCGAAAATCAAACTCTCGATACTCGAGGTGTGAGCACGTGTCAGTGACTCGGTGCAACCCGTGCACTCCTGGAATGACAGCCAGATCACCGAAGGTCTCCTGGCATTCTCCAGTGCCTTGGCGATCATGGGTATCATGACCGGTGGCAGGGCCATCATTGATGCCGTTGTTGCGCAAAACTTCATGAAACTGCGACGGGAAACGCCCCGGCTCTCCAGGACTTCGCCCAGGGTGCCCTTTTCTGAGGTTCCATCTTTCTTGGATAAATCCTTCTTCATGTGTCCGTCTCCGCGAGTATTTACGTGTCTTGTATTCCCAACTCTTGTGATTCCAACGCTTGTGTAAGCTCAGCTAATGCGCTCGACATATCCTCTTGCTGTGATTTGAGGATGTCCGGTATTTTGGTTATTTCGATGAAACGACTGACAATGGCTTGTTCTTCGTTGTAATGTGTTATCAGCCAGACACCCGCATATCGGGTTTCGTAAATTTCACTCGGCCCCAGTGCACTCAGGCGTGCATGTACCTCACCCTGCCCAAGCGTTTTGAGTATGGTTTCTTCCTCCCCCGGAGCAAGTGGAATGCTACGCAGATCAATAATGCTGGTTTCACCACTGTCCAGAAGTTCTTCCAGGGCATGCCGAACCTCGAACAATAGGGGTTGTACGTTCCAGGTAAGCTCAGAACCGGTATGGATGTTGAACGGCGAAGTGTTCATATGGGGTCACCCCCGGTGATCAATCCCGACTTGGGGCCCTTATCGAAACCCCTGGGACAGCTTTTGTTGATTTTCTTTTCAAGCCGGACCCATTGCCCAAGCAGGTCGACAGCCTGTTCGACGGCAATCGACAACGCCCCTGCAACTGCGGGGGTTGGAGACAAACCCCAGTCGATACTCCCGGGCTGAATACCGATCAACGCGCGGTTTACAGGCAAACACTCGGTCAAACGCGCTATATCAAACAGATCAAGCAGACTGACTTCGTGCGGGCTGCGTCTGGCTGCACCAAGGAACGCATCCATCTCCGGACCCGCCATGGTTTTTACCGTTCCTGCGGGTGCTTTCAATTCTGCGGCATCAAAAACTATCAGGTTGTCGCTGTCTTCAATGTATGCGGCCAGCGTGAAACTGAGCGTGCCGCCATCGATAAAGGTCAGATTTGGTAAATCAGGATAGGAGGATTGAAATAAATTGAGCGCGTGGATACCTGCGCCTTCATCACACAGAAGGGTGTTGCCGATACCGAGTATAAGCGTGTTGTTGTATTTCACACCTGCCGCTCTTTTGTCTTGCTCCAATCTTAAGAGAGTCATAGGCATGACAAATTGACGCAGATCAACTTATGTTAAAGAATGCTAATATAGATTTAGTCTCAATATCCGCAAGTTGTCATTCCTGAATTTCCTTGCCTATCATTGAAGTAGGGTCTGCTTGCTGATAATTTTGGTCTTTCGGGTAGAGTTTGTAGTACTTCGAATCGATGCCAGCTTGATACAGGTCATGGGTCCAAATGGCTATATGTACTAGTGTGAATTGATTCGATTATTGTTTGACTGGACAGAAAAATAATGTGCCTTGGAATCCCCATGCAAATTTGCGAAATCAATGGCTTTGTAGCAAGCTGCGAAGCCAAGGGCGTGTTTCGCGAAGTCAGTCTGTTTATGCTACAGGATGAACCGCTCGAGGTTGATGACTTCATCGTTGTTCATGTCGGTTATGCGATTCAGAAGATCACAGCGCAGGAGGCACAAACCGCATGGGAACTTTACGACCAGATGCTGGCAACTGACTAGGGTAGTTCAGTGTCAACCCTTGACGATACACAGTGCTGTTGATGTTAAACACGATTTTGATTTTTGGAGTTGATGATGTGTGATACTTGCGGATGCAACATTACCCCGGCAAATAAACACTTGATTTCTACCGGCGGCAAACTGGAAAAGACGAACAGCGGCCGCGAGGCGATTACCGTCCTGCATGACCTGCTCAACGAGAACGATCATACGGCCCTGCACAACCGCGAACATTTTAACGCCCATGGTGTGGTTGCCATCAACCTGATGTCATCACCGGGCGCCGGTAAAACATCGTTGCTGGAAGCGACCATCCAGGCCCTCGGTGAAGAGTTTCGTATCGCGGTTATTGAAGGTGACCTTGAAACCGAGAACGATGCTGAGCGGATTCGTAGCCACGGTGTGACGGCCATACAGATCACAACCGGCAGTGCCTGCCATCTGGATGCACACATGGTGCATGATGCCGTCCACCAGCTTGATCTTTCAAATTTTGATATCGTCTTCATCGAGAATGTCGGTAACCTGGTTTGCCCGGCGAGCTTTGATCTCGGACAGCATAAAAATATCGTGCTGTTATCGGTACCTGAAGGTGATGACAAGCCGGCAAAATATCCAGTGATGTTCCGCACTGCGGATATGGTCATGCTCAGTAAGGCTGACCTGTTACCGGTTCTGGATGATTTTAGCCCGGAACGTGCGGAAACCTACCTGCGTAACCTGGCCAACCCAGCGCCGTTGATCCATACCTCGGCCAAATCAGGTGATGGTTTGGACAACTGGCTGCAATGGTTGCGTGAAACACTTGCCCAGGTTCGTCTTACAATTAGCGAGATCCCGCTGGCGCAAAGGCATCAGCATCACCACCATGATGATGGTTCCGACCCGCAGCACCCATCAGGGCATTCCTGACCCCGGCATCCATGACATTAACTGCCAACCAGTGGCTTGACCGTATTCGTTCGTTGCCGCTTGAGCGCAAGCTCAGAATCATGAATGTCTGTGGTGGTCATGAACGCTCAATCTCTATGGCAGGTCTGCGCAGTGCTCTGCCCGCGAATATCGAATTGATACCCGGTCCCGGCTGTCCGGTCTGTATCTGTCCTGAAGAAGA
>Ga0265303_10000514_pt1 | contig 21904 bp, 21 predicted proteins | sample Helome_2_FD_192494 | JGI IMG/M metagenome (GOLD analysis project Ga0265303, IMG submission 192494) | Marine sediment microbial communities from subtidal zone of North Sea - Hel_20160317 (Illumina Assembly) | ecosystem: Environmental > Aquatic > Marine > Subtidal zone > Sediment ... | reverse complement strand
ATTTATGTTCCATAACAAGTGGATATAGTTAATAACTATATCTCATTTATAACACTAAGGTAATTATTACTAATGAAGTGAACTTTAATTTCATCTTGGATCCATAGCTATTTAGGTGGAATACCTGGGCTAATAAAAAGAAACGTTCTTACATTTCCCAGCCTTTTCTGTAGGTCCTTCTCACAAATTGGTTTGCCTCATTATGGTTGACTTTTTAAATGGTCTGGAGACCTCAGTAACATTGAATTTAGTAAGCGTAGCTAAAGATAAGGAATACATTTTAGGGAAACCATCCGTAAATGATTACCAAAACGGATTAACTCTAAGTAGAAAAATTGGATTATATGCCGATCTTCTGTTTTTTTGCCAGTGGTTGAAGAACTTCCAGGGCTTTATTTACAGATTGAATATGATCAAAAATTAAAAGTAATCTAAGCCCGTTACGTGTTTGTTTTTCTTTTAACCTGCATATTTCATTATGCTGTTGCACATAGGAAAGAACATTGGAGAATTCCGGGCTTTGATAAAAAGCAGACTCCTGGTCCGAGATAAAATAACCCATTAGGATTCCTTTTTTTAAAACTACTTTTTCCAATGCTATACCAGTAGCAATCCACTTAATTCGTACTGAGTTTAATAAATCCTCCACCTGTGTTGGATATGCACCAAACCTGTCAATAAGTCGTGACTCGAATTTTTGAAGTTCCTCTTCAGTTTTAATTGTGTTTAATTCGGTATAAAGGTTTAGTCTTTCTGTGGTGTTGTTTATATAATCATCGGGGAATAGCAATTCAAAATCTGAATCTAACTGTGTATCTTTTACAAATATTTTTTCCTTTCCTTCAGTTTCCTCATAAAGGTCCCTGAATTCATTTTCTTTTAATTCTTCAATAGCTTCCGTCAATATTTTTTGATAAGTTTCAAAACCAATTTCATTTATAAAGCCACTTTGTTCGCCCCCCAACAGGTCTCCTGCACCTCTAATTTCAAGGTCTTTCATTGCTATGTTAAAACCACTGCCCAATGCGGTGTACTGTTCCAGTGCCTGAATTCGTTTTCTGGCATCGGGTGTCATTACCTCATATGGGGGTGTAATGAAATAACAAAAAGCCTTTTTATTACTTCGGCCAACACGTCCCCTCATCTGATGCAGATCACTTAATCCAAAATTATTTGCATTATTAATAAAGATGGTATTTGCATTTGTCACATCCAAGCCACTTTCTACAATGGTTGTAGAGACCAATACATCAAACTCCCCATTCATAAAGGCCAGCATCAAAGTTTCCAATTTTCTTCCTTCCATTTGCCCATGGCCAACACCTATTTTTGCATCCGGCACCAAACGCTGAATCATTCCGGCGACCTCCTTAATATTTTCTATTCTATTGTGTATAAAAAATATTTGCCCTCCTCTTTGAATTTCATAAGAGATGGCATCACGTATTATTTCTTCGCTAAATTGTATCACATGACTTTCAATGGGATACCTGTTTGGGGGTGGTGTATTAATAACCGATAAGTCCCTTGCTGCCATTAAACTAAATTGCAATGTTCTTGGAATTGGAGTAGCCGTTAAGGTAAGCACGTCTACATTTTCTTTTATTGATTTTAATTTGTCTTTTACCGCAACTCCGAATTTTTGTTCTTCGTCAACTACAAGTAATCCCAGATCCTTAAACTCAACATTTTTGCTTGCCAATTGATGTGTACCGATAATGATGTCAATCTTACCCGATTTTAATTCATCAAGTATTATGCGTTTCTCTTTTGCTGTTCTAAAACGGTTGAGATAATCTACCTTAACAGGCATATCTTTCAATCGTTTGGTGAATGTTCTGTGATGTTGAAAAGCAAGTATAGTGGTAGGGACCAACACTGCAACTTGTTTACCATTTACAGCTGCCTTAAAAGCAGCTCTAATGGCGACCTCAGTTTTTCCAAACCCCACATCGCCGCAAACCAGCCTGTCCATAGGCCTTACACTTTCCATATCTTTCTTAATATCTTCCGTGGCAGTGCTTTGATCTGGTGTGTCCTCATAAATAAAAGAAGCTTCCAGTTCCAGCTGCAAGTAACTGTCCGGGCCGTATTGAAAACCTTTATCCAGCCTTCTTTTTGCATAGACTTTTATAAGATCAAAGGCTATTTTTTTTACCCTTGACTTTGTCTTTTGTTTAAGTTTTTTCCATGCCGCAGATCCCAATTTGTAAATTTTGGGTACTGCCCCATCTTTTCCGCTGTATTTGGAGATCTTGTGCAGTGAATGGATACTAACATATAGAATGTCGCGTTCACCATACATTAATTTAATAGCTTCCTGTTTTTTACCTTCCACATCAATTTTCTGAAGCCCTCCAAATTTCCCTATTCCGTGGTCAATGTGGGTAACATAGTCGCCAATTACTAATTTGTTAAGATCCTTTAAAGTAATAGCCTGTTTTTTGGCATATCCGTTCCGCAAATGAAATTTGTGATAACGCTCAAAAATCTGATGGTCTGTGTAACATGCTACCTTCAGATCATGGTCTATAAAGCCTTGATATAATGGAAATACTTTCGTTTTATAATGTACATTTTCATCTACTTCATCAAAAATGTCATGGAACCTTCTGGTTTGTACGTCCGAGGAGCAGAAAATATAATTTTCATAACCCTTGAGGTTATTATTGTTGAGATTAGCGATAAGCAAATCAAATTTCTTATTGAAGGAAGGTTGTGGTGTTGTATTAAACTCTATATTCTCAGAATTTTCTAAATTACCAAAATCTCCCAAAGTGGCAAGGGTAAAAGTTGCTAATTGCTCTTTTAGCAAGTCGGAATTGGTGAATAATTCTTCAGGTTCAGAATGTTTTATTTCTGAATTAAGTTCTATAAAAGCTTTTTTGGCTTTTTCAAAAAACAGATCTACCCTGCTATAAATTAATTCGGGGTTTTTAAGGAAAATGACGGTATCTGTACTGACATATTTAAGGAAACTTTCGCGACTTTCATTCAGGTGTTTATTTTCCACATTTGGAATTATCCTAATCCGGCTTACCTTATTGGCAGATAATTGGGTTTCTACGTCAAAGGTTCGAATACTCTCTACCTCATCACCAAAAAATTCCATTCGATAAGGTTCATCATGGGAAAAAGAAAAGACATCCAGGATACCACCACGTACAGAGAATTCACCTGGCTCGGTTACAAAATCCACTCGTTTAAAGTGATACTCAAAAAGCACTTCATTTAGAAAGTCTAATGAAAGCGTATCAGACTGATTTATTTTAAGGGTATTTTTGGTAAGTTCTTTTCTGGTGACCACTTTTTCAAAAAGTGCGTCGGGGTACGTGACTATTACAGCGGGTTTTTTCCGGGAATTTATTCGGTTTAAAACTTCTGCTCTAAGTAATACATTAGCATTATCCGTCTCTTCAATTTGGTATGGTCTTCGGTAACTTCCGGGATAGAAGAGCACGTCAGTTTCACTTATAAGTTGCTCCAGATCATTAAGAACATAGGCGGCTTCTTCTTTATCATTCAAAACAACCAGAAAAGGCCGATCTGTTTTATTAAAGATTGTTGAGGTTACAAAAGAAATAGAAGATCCAACAAGACCGTTTAAAGCAATATTAGGTTGGTTTTGGTAAATAAGATCCTGCAGTTTCCTGAGTTGGGGAGACTGTGCGTACAGTTGCTGCAATGAAGATTTGGTCAACCGTTAAATTTTGTGCAAATATAAATGCTGAATCTATGGCAGACCAAAAGATTAGCTTAAATTTTTAATATTGTATTATCCGCAATCGCAAAAACTTCGTCCGTCTCCTTTTTCTCCATAGTATAAGTTCCGGTAAATTTGCCAAATGCAGGAAGGATCAATTGATCTTGTGTCTTGAAAAAACAAGGAAGGCGAAGTGATTGTTTTCCTTTTCCCCTTAGCTTAATTGCAGGATGAATGTGACCTGAAAAATTAAAATAACCTTGTCGCTCTTCCGGATGATGAGTGAGTAAAAATTTTTCTGAGGTTAATTCTGTTACTACCTGAATACCAATTCGCTCATATCTCAGGGGTGAAATGATATCGTGATTCCCCCTGACTAAAATATATTTGAGATCAGAATTCCTAATCCATTTTTCAAAGAGCTTCCATTCACTGTTTAAAGAAGAATGAAACAAATCACCTAAAAAGCAAACTACTTTGGGGTTAAAAAAAGTAATAGTGGAATCCAGTAAATCAAAATTTTTGTAAATAGCTTTCTGTGGTATAGCAGCACCGAATTTCCTAAAATGGGAAATTTTACCCAAATGCACATCACTTATTAAAAGGGTAGCCTGCTCCTTCCAATACAGCGTGCCGCTTGGATGCAAAATGAAATTCTGATCAAGAATCTGAATGGTTTGTGTCATTTTCTCAAAGATAGATAATGCAATGATTATGAAAGAAATCAATTAGTATCCGAGCTGTCATTTCTTCGATTATTCATTTACTTTTGGTTAAAATGGCGGTCATTCTCTTGATACGATCTGTCAACTTTTCGCTGGATAGTTTTTCTCTCAATCTGTCTGTGATTAAAGGGAAAGAGAAGGGCGTAGGGCTGGTACAAGGTCTCCATATGATCTTTTGCCCTGCAATGCGTTCAAGAGCAATTCGCAAACGACCTTCTTCTAACTGATGCTCAAAGGTTTCTCTGAAGGCCTGTTGAAACAATAGGTTATCCGATTCATAGTCCCTGAAAACATCGAATAACAGCTGTGAATTACTCTGCAAATGCTTCATTTTGATTCCTTTTTTTGGGTATCCTGTAAAAACCATTCCACTAATCACTGCGATATCCCGGAATTTACGCCTTGCCATCTCTGTTGAATTCAAGCTTCTTTGAAGATCATCAATTAAATATGAGGTTGTAAATAAATCGTTATCAAGAACCTGTTGCATATCTACTTCTTTATCTGATAAGAGTTCAAAACCATAGTCATTGAATGCTAGCGAAAAAGTAATTGGAGATAACAGGCTAATTCTGTAGCTCAGCAAACTGCCCATTGCTTCATGTACAAATCTACCTTCAAATGGATAAAAAATATGGTGGTATCCCTCCTGGGTTTGAAAGGTTTCTATTAAAAACTCATCGGGTTTAGGCACTATACTTTCCAATTGCTGTCTGGTAAAAAGGCTGTTGAGCGCTCTAATCTCAGCCGACTGTTCTTTTTCATTTAATTGTACTGAGTAAAGTTCTTCTCTCAGCAATTTTGACATCTGAGCAGATAGTGTTAATCTGCCGCCCATCCATGCCGGCACCTTTGAGGATTTTTTGGATGAATTTCGCACATGAGCCTGCATTTCCTTTATGCGGATAAATTCCAGATTTCTTCCTGCAAAGGTAAATACATCACCCTGCTTTAATTTTGAAATGAAATGTTCTTCAATAGTTCCTATATAACCTCCTTTTTGATAACGGACTGTAATATTGGCGTCGCCAACAATTGTTCCGATCTGAAAGCGATGCCTCATGGCAACTCCGCGATCGGTTACTTTGAATTTTCCATTTTCATCTACCTCTACCTTTTTGTATTCATCATAGGATTGTAAGCTCTGACTTCCCAGGACAATAAAGTTTAATAGCCAGTGCCATTCTTCGTGCGTGATACTTTGATAGCAAAAGGTTTGTTTAATTTCCGAAAAAATTTGATCAGGAAAAAAACCATCTGAGATTGCTAGAGTGATCAAGTATTGTATTAAAACATCAAAACTATTTAGGTAAGGTATCCTGTCCTCAACCGCTTTTTTTTCTGCTGCACGTTTTAGGGCAGAAGCCTCTACGAGTTCGATGGCGTGGGTAGGAAGGAAATAAATAACGCTTTCTTCTCCTGGTCGATGACCACTTCTTCCGGCCCTCTGTAAAAACCGGGCAATACCTTTTGGACCGCCAATTTGTATTACAGTTTCCACCGGCGCAAAATCTACGCCCAGATCCAGACTAGAAGTACAAACCACAGCTTTCAGACTTTCATTTCTTATAGCTTGTTCTACCCATTGTCTTGTGTTCTTATTTATACTTCCATGATGCATGGCAATTTCACCGGCTAATTCCGGATATTTTTCCAAAATTTTTTGAAACCAGATTTCACATTGACTTCTTGTATTTGTAAAAAGGAGGGTTGTTCTGCTATTATTTATTATAGGAATAACTTCATCAAGTAAACGCAGGCCTAAATGGCCCCGCCAGGGAAAAGTTTCCATCTCTTCGGGAATAATGCTCTTTACGGTGATCTTTTTTTTAAGATTCGCCTTAATTAGTACAGAATTTTGATGAGCAGAAGATCCCGGACCCAACAGGACTTCTCTGGCCTGCTCAAGATTACCTATCGTAGCTGAGATACCCCAAATACGTAGTTCTTTTGCAATTCCCTTAAGTCTTGACAATCCAAGTTCTGTCTGAACCCCTCGTTTGGTGCCCAGCAATTCATGCCATTCATCTACCACTATTGAAGAACAGTTCTTAAAAATTGCATCATATCCTTTTGTAGCCAAAAGTAATTGCAGACTTTCGGGAGTTGTAATGAGCAGGTCGGGCATTACCCTCCGTTGCCTGGCTCTTTCCGTAGAAGAAGTATCTCCGGAGCGAATGCCGACCGTAAGTTGAGTATTTAAATCGCCGATCACTCTTTCCGCAGATTGTTTAATTTCCTGAGACAAAGCCCTTAAAGGAGTAATCCAAATGGCTTTAAGTCCTTTTTTATGTTGAGTCCTATATTCAGGGTTATTTTTAAGATAGTTTAAGATGATAGGAAACCACAATGCATAAGTCTTACCACTCCCTGTAGGGGCATTTAAAAGACCGTGTTTTCCATCTAAAAAGGCCGACCAGGTTTTTAATTGAAATTGGTGAGGTTTCCAATCTTGTTGCCGAAACCAATCTTCTGCCAGATTATAAAGTTTTTGTTTTGTCATTCTTTCACTTCTGGCTATTGATTTTTATGGGTAATAGCTTAATACTATTGGATACTTATCTTTTCAGTGCCCTGATCTTTTATTTAGGATTATTCCCTTACTGTTTGAGATTTGGCTTTCGACACAAAATGAGTCTGTGAATAGCTCTGTGAATTTACAAATTTCTCTTTGAAACCGATCGATAATATAGAATGTCAAAAGGACTAATTCGTTAAATATTTTGAATGATTATTAAAACTATAACCTTTAAAAAAAGTATCTTTGTAGCTTAAATATGTACTGTTTTATGGCTATAGTAGATTTATACTTTCATAGTGAACATCGTAGAAATTTAGCACATTTTGCTTCTTTAGCATCTCTTGCAGCTGTTGATGGCACGGTTAATCCCAAAGAAAAAGGCTTATTAGACCGATTTGCGCTTAAACTTGAAATTACCTCCGAGGAATATAATGAAGTAATGAAGAAATCTAACAAATATCCCATAACTCCTTCAAACAGTTTAGAAGAACGCCTTGAACGCCTATATGATCTATTTAAACTAATATATGTAGATTCTTTGGTGGACGATGAGGAAATGGCGTTGCTAAAGAAATATGCCATTGGATTGGGATTTCCGGTTAAAAAAGCCAACCACATAATAGAAAAGTCTGTAGCAATATTTAGTGGAAGATTTAATTTTGATGATTATCTATATATCCTCAAACATTAGCCAAAAGTGTCAGCTTTAAAAAATGGAGGGCTTACTCTTTTGACATAGCTCGCTGTCTGGCCATAAACTCCTCCGCTTTTTCTACCATTTTTGGGCTACCACAGAAGAAAGGTACGCGTTCGTGCAATTCTTTTGGTTGAATTTCCATTATTCTTGTAAACCCATCACTCGCTTTTCCATTCGCTTGTTCTGCAATAAAAGCCATAGGGTTACATTCGTAGAGTAGTCGCAATTTACCATTAGATGCAACGCTGCTTTTAGGATACATATAGATGCCACCCTTTATCATATTTCTGTGAAAATCTGAAACCAGAGAACCAATATATCTTGAAGTATATGGCCTGTCTTCTTCTTCTAACTGGCAATATTTGATATAATCCTTTACACCCTGAGGAAAATGAATATAGTTACCTTCATTAACAGAATATATTTTACCTGTGTCCGGATACTGCATATCAGGGTGTGAAAGATAAAATGTGCCTATAGCCGGATTTAGCGTAAATCCATTAACACCGAAACCAGTAGTATATACAAGCATGGTTGAGGTTCCATAAATTATATAACCCGCTGCTACCTGATTAATACCTGGCTGAAGAAAATCTTCAAGGGTAACAGGGGTTCCCACGGGAGTAATTCTTCTATAAATAGAGAAGATGGTACCAACAGAAACATTTACGTCAATATTTGAGGAACCATCCAGAGGATCTATTAGGACCACATATTTATTTTGATGCTGTTCGTCACTACTGTTAATGCTAATGAAATCATCTTCTTCCTCGGATGCTATACCGCAAACGATTTCCCTGTTTTTTAAAGTCTGAATAAATTTTTCATTTGCCAGCACGTCAAGTTTTTGCTGATTTTCACCCTGGATATTGGTGTCACCTGCCGCTCCGAGGATATCTACAAGTCCTGCTTTATTAACCTCATGATTTACTACCTTACAGGCAAGTCTTATTGCGTTTATCAGTCTGGAAAATTCCCCGGAAGAGTATTGGAATGAAGCCTGATTTTCAATAACAAATTCACCAAGAGTTTTATTTTTTTTATCCATGAATGAAGGTTGTTTTATTTAAGTACAAATATCGGTTATTTTGTTAAACTATAAGGTTTTCGTAAATCTATAATTTTTTAAATTTATAACTTTGTGTTTTATTTGTAACAATTATGAACTATCAAATCAGGGAATCAGTGGCAGAGGATATGCCCGCTGTTTTGAAATTAATAAAGGAACTGGCAATTTTCGAGAGAGAGGAGAATGCTGTTGAGATGACAGCAGAACAGCTGGTGAAGGACGGATTTGGGAGTGAAAAACTATTTCATTGTTTTGTGGGGGTTATAAATAAGAATGTTGAAGGGATGGCCTTGTTATATCCCAGGTATTCAACCTGGAAAGGTCCGGTAATACATTTAGAAGATCTGATTGTTTCAGAAACTTTTCGGGGAAGCGGCCTGGGGACAGCCTTGCTAAATGAAGTAGTAAAATATGCGTCGCAATTAGGCGTTAGACGTATATCTTGGGACGTGCTCGACTGGAACAGGCCTGCTATTGATTTTTATGAAAAGAAAGGAGCCAAAGTATTGCGCGATTGGGATGTGGTGCATTTAGACGAAAGAGGTATTCAGGAATATTTAAGCAACTTATGAGAGTATTTAAGTTTGGAGGAGCATCGGTTAAAGATGCCAATGGAATCAGAAATTTAGTTAGAGTCCTTGAGGAGACAGGACATCAGAATACATTTTTAGTGGTTTCGGCAATGGGAAAAATGACCAATGCAATGGAGGCTGTAGTTAATGCGTATTTTGATGACCGGACTGGGCTAAAAAGCGCTCTTGAACAAGTAGTGTTGTATCACCAGACTATACTGGAAGCATTATTTGACGATAAAAATCATCCTGTTTTTCAAAAGGTTAACCTTCTTTTTGAAGAGGTCAATGGCTTTTTAGCCTGGAACAAATCACCCAATTACAGTTTTGTTTATGACCAGGTTGTTGGCTATGGGGAATTGCTTTCAACTACCATTGTGAGTATGTATCTTAATGAAATAGGAATTAAAAATTATTGGATTGACATTCGAGATTTTATAAAGACTGATGATAATTATAGGGACGGCAGGGTAAACTGGGAAAAAACGCAACACTTTATTGCAGAAGGAGTTGAAAAGAACAAATTATATATTACCCAGGGATTTTTGGCAAGTGACGATAATAATTTTACCACAACACTTGGAAGAGAAGGTTCTGATTATACTGCTGCAATTCTAGCCTATTGCCTCAATGCCAATTCTGTTACTATATGGAAAGATGTTCCCGGAGTTCTGAATGCAGATCCGAGATATTTTGAAGAGACAAAACTATTAAACAAAATATCCTATAGAGAAGCAATAGAGCTCGCTTTTTATGGGGCTTCTGTAATCCATCCCAAGACCTTACAGCCCTTGCAGAGAAAGGAAATACCTCTGCATGTAAAATCTTTTATTAATCCTAAGGAAGCCGGTACAACCGTTGGCAAGGGTATAAGGATAGAACCCGAGATACCTTGTTTTATTGTTAAGAAGAATCAGGTGTTGATGAAACTCTCTTCACTGGATTTTTCATTTATAGTAGAAGACAGTATAGGTGATCTCTTTAAGTTGCTGCACGATTATAAGATGAAGGTAGATCTTATTCAGAATTCGGCAATTAGCTTTTCTGTCTGTGTAGATAATAAGTTTAACCGGCTTAATGATCTATTGGATCAACTTTCCGGCAGGTTTAAGGTAGTTTGCCATGAAGATGTTTCTCTGTATACTATCCGACATTTTAATACTGAGGCTATAAAATCATTGCAGAATGGGAGAGATGTTCTCTTAGAACAGCGCGGTAAGGAAACCTTGCAATTGGTAGTAAAGCAATAAACCAAAAGCGGACTTTTACTGTGTTAAAATAGGGGGCTCTCCTCTCTATTTTCCTATATTTACCTATACATACTTACATAGTCTATGGGTTTAGTCACCGTAAAAGAAGTAGCCAAGGCCGTAAATCTCCAGCGATATGGTTTTTTCGGAATATTCATGGGATGGATCCTGGTTAGGTTAACCAAATTGTCGGACATCAATAAGTTTTATGACAAGCATAAAGAATTGGAAGGGCCTAAATTCCTGGAAGCTATCCTGGAACACTATGAAATTGACTTTGAAATTCCGGAAAATGATTTTAAACGATTGCCCAAGGAGGGTGCATATATTACTATTAGTAATCATCCGCTGGGAGGTATAGACGGAGTTTTACTTCTAAAGTTAATGTTGAAAAAGAGACCGGATTTCAAGATTATAGCAAATTTTTTGCTTCACAGGGTAGAACCGCTGGCACCTTACATCATGCCGGTGAATCCATTTGAAAATCATAAAGATGCTAAAAGTAGTATTGCAGGATTTAAAAGTGCTTTGAGCCATTTAAGGGATGGTCATCCCTTGGGTATTTTCCCGGCAGGAGAAGTGTCGACCTATAAAGATGGGAAACTTATAGTTGACAGGCCCTGGGAGGAGTCCTCATTAAAACTTATCCGAAAAGCCGAAGTCCCTGTAATACCCATTTATTTTCATGCTAAGAATAGTAAATTGTTCTATCATTTATCGAAGTTCAATGATATTTTCCGTACGGCCAAATTACCTTCCGAAGTTACTACTCAAAGAAACAGGGCTATAAAGGTGAGAATAGGGCAACCAATAGGAGTGCAATCACAAAACGAACATGAAAGCTTAGAGGAGTTTTCGGAGCTGTTACGTAAAAAAACCTATATGCTTTCAAATGCTTATGAAAAAGAACGTTTAATAGATCAGATCCCAACGACTTTAAAAATACCAAAACCTCCGCGAAAGATAGCTGGTGAAATGCGGACAGAAGTAATACAGGGAGAATTAGAAAAATTAAGAGAGAAGGATAGTCGTTTATTACAAAGTAAGAATTATGAGGTTTTTTTAGCGCAGGCTAATGACATGCCTTTTATTCTAAAGGAAATTGGAAGACAAAGAGAACTTACATTCAGAGCAATAGGTGAAGGCACAAACAAATCCATTGACCTTGATAAATTTGATTATTATTACCATCATTTATTCCTTTGGGATAATGACGAAAAAAAAATAGTAGGGGCCTATAGAATGGGGATGGGCTCGGAAATATTCAAGCAATATGGAATTGATGGATTCTATTTACAGGATCTGTTTGGGTTTGAACCTGAATTATACGGAATGATGCAGCAATCAATAGAAATGGGACGTGCCTATATTGTTAAGGAATATCAGCAGAAACCTATGCCCTTATTTCTTCTGTGGAAGGGGATTGTTCATACAACGCTTAGATTTCCAGAACATAAGTATTTAATTGGAGGGGTTAGTATAAGTAACCAATTTTCGAATTTCTCCAAATCTCTGATGATAGAGTTTATGAAATCGAATTATTGGGATCCTTATGTGGCACAATATATAAGGCCAAAAAAGGAATTTAAAGTAAAATTAAATGATGCCGACAAGGATTTTATCTTTGATGAAACCGAAGCAGATCTCAATAAATTTGACAGGCTAATCGATGAAGTGGAACCAGGAAGTTTGAGGCTTCCTGTGCTAATTAAAAAGTATATCAAGCAAAATGCCAGGGTGGTTGCATTTAATGTTGACCCTTTATTTAATAATTCCGTAGACGGCTTGATGTATATAAAAATTTCAGATTTACCAGAGAGTACTGTAAAACCAGTTATGGAGGAATTCCAGGCTGAGCTGGAAAGAAAACTTACTTAAAATAGCGAGCCTTTTTAATTAAATTCCTTCTCTATAAATTCTTTACAGAAGTCTCTTATCTCATTTCTCGCTTTTAAAAAAGCTGCATGCTTTTCTTCTTCTGTGCCCAGTACTTTAGAGGGGTCAAAAAAATTGTGATGGATCCTTTTGGCCATCTTTGATGGAATATAAGGACAGTTTTCCCTGGCATGGTCACAAACGGTAATAATATAATCCCATGGGATACCGTCGTATTCATCTACATTGTTTGAAGTATGTTTTGAAATATCTATTCCATCCTCTTTCATTATGGCAACAGCACCTGGATTCAGCCCATGGGTTTCAATTCCTGCACTGTAAATTTTGGCCTTTCCATTTTGCATCGCCTTGAGATAACCATGCGCCATTTGACTTCGGCAGGAGTTGCCAGTGCAGAGCACCAAGATATTTTTCATTTTAATTACTTTTTAAGTTTTCGATTTTAAATCTTTTAATTTATACCAACAATTTTACTTCGTCTTTCAAATAATAAGTTGTCCTTCCAAACCCCGTCCAATTGACCTATTTTTTCCCGTTTACCTAAAAAGCGAAAACCAGCTTTCTCATGAAGTTTGATGCTAGCTTTATTTTCAGGAAAAATACCCGATTGAAGTGTCCAGAAACCTGCCTTTTCACTGGAGGTAATGAGTTCATCCATAAGCAGGTTACCAATGCCTAAACCTCTTGCCGTTTCTGCAATATAAATGCTTACTTCTGCAACACCTCCATAAACACATCTGCCAGAAACAGAGGACAATGCCGCCCATCCTATGATCTTATCATCTCTTACTGCAACTAACCTGCAACTAGATAGATGATTTTTGTTCCATTGCTCATAGGAAGAAATCTCTTTTTCAAATGTTGCAAAACCTGTATCAACGCCTTGCTTATAAATTTGAGCAACCGCGGGCCAATGAGTCTGGAGCATTTCTAGAATTAGTATGCCTGTTTTTTTTAAATGGTTTATAGACATCTTGGTGTTATTACCAATTTACTAGCAGCAACCCCCGCCGGGAGAACAACAGGCTTCTTTTTCTGTATTAATTTCAACGGGTACTCCGCATTCCTCTTTAGCCTTACAATCTGTTTTTTCTACAGCCAATTTTATGAGTAACCGGTCTTCAAAAATTTCAAATGCATCAATAAATAATTGAGCGGTGTGGAAGTTAGCATTGCCATATTCAATCTTTAACTCAGCTTCCAATTCCATAGGTTTAATTCCATTTACCCTGTTCAGAATTTGAAGTGCTTTAGAAACAGGCATATATCTTGTTTTCTCTATTTCAGACGGACTTTCCCAGAGTTGAACTATGGTTTCTTTCCAAAAATCTGTTCCTGCACCACAATCCACAGAGTCAACAATGATATTTTTCACTTCGGTAAGGTGATAGTTGGCGCCTGCTAAAGCCCCTTTGCTGTAGTCAAATACTAATTCTTTATTTCCATTATCCCTTAAGAGAGATAAAAATTCTTTTGTTTTCATTAATTTGTTTTTAGCAACAGTTTACATTTGTTTTATCAAAGAAATCATTAATTAATGCCAGTATTTCCTGCCACTTCTTTTGGTTAATACAGTAACAGACCCTTTTACCGCTTATTTCACCCTCAATTAAATCAATGCTTTTGAGTTCCTTTAAATGCTGGGAAATGGTAGGCTGTGCGAGGCCTATTTCTTCAACTATATCATTACAAATACAGTCTTTCTTACTACTAATATGCTGTAAGATGGCAATCCGGGCAGGATTGGCCAATACTTTTAAAAAGGTAGCCAGTTGATTTTGTTCGGCAGTAAATATTTGTGTTTTGGTTGTCCCCATAACATATTTATATATTGCAATATTACGATAATAACTTTAATAAAAAAAGTCAGATCGTAAAAAACCCGACTTTTTAGATCTCAGAACCATGGTTTTTTACCTACCTGGTAGGTGTTATAGAAATCCTCATCAGATTTAGTGAGGTAAATAATTCCTTCTACAAGTCCAATCATACCACTTATCCACACCAAAAATATTCCAATTCCAATGCAACTAAGAACAAATCCAACAATAGTTATTCCCAAGAGGATAAAACCTTCTTTCTGATACCCTAATATGAACTTATGAACTCCAAAGGCACCTAGTACTATACCCATTACCCCTGCCAGTATTTTTTTATTGTCACTTTCCGTGACCCCTTTCACGCCCTCAGAAAATTCATTTGCAGTTTTCTTGGCGTCCTCAGCAAAATCACTGGCAGCTTCTTTAGTGTCTTGTGCAAATTCTTTAGCCGATTCTTTGGTCTCTTCAGCAAATTCCTTGGCTTTCTCTTTGGCTTCTTTCGCAGATTCCTTGGCCTTCTCTTTGGCTTCTTTAGTAGATTCTTTGGCATCTTCAGCAAATTTCTTTGCTTTGTCTTTTGCTTTATCAAAGGTACCTTCTGCTTTATCTTCAGGATCTTTATTTTCTTCTGACATGATTATTTTGTGTTGGTTAATACTCTCTTAAATGTAATAATTATTTTGGTATCAAAGAAATGCTTTATCCACGGGTTCCCAAAGCTCTATCTTATTGCCTTCCGGATCCAGAATCCATCCAAATTTACCATAATCGTATTCCTCTATTTCCCCCTCAACAGTAACTCCTTCCTCTTTTAATACAGCCAATAGTGCTACTAAATTTTTAACCCGAAAATTCATCATAAATTCTTTTTTACTAGGATTAAAATAGGAGGTATCCTCTTTAAAAGGGCTCCATTGTGTAGAACAATCATTGCCTTCCCTGTCTTTCCACCAGAATGTACAACCGTATTGGTCTGTATTCAGGCCCAAATGATTTTTATACCAGTCCTTTATTTTGTCTGGGTCTTTGGTTTTAAAGAAAAACCCACCAAAGCCAGTTACTCTTGATTTCATATTATTATAGTTATTTTTTCCTGGCCTGTTCGTAAAGAGATATACACTGTTTAGCGGTCATCTTGGATACTAATTCGCCAATTAATTTATAGGGAATATGGTTTGTGTTTTTAAAACGAATACAACTTTTACCCATATCTAATTTGGTCTTTACATAGTTGGGATATTTTGAAACAAACCAGTTGAATAAATCTTTATCGCCATAAATACCCATATGATAAAGGGCAATGTAGTGTTTTTGTGAAGCAATATTCATGAAGGGCAAAGGAAGATCAGGATTTACATGGTATCCGGCAGGATACAGCGAATGGGGTACAACATAGCCTATCATACCATAACTCATTTCTTCTTCAAATCCTTCAGGAAGGTTTTTTAAAATTATATCCCGCAATTTGCCAAAGGGTTTTTTCCTGTCTTCAGGAAGTTCGTTAATGTATTCTGATGGAGTTTTCGCTTTTGATAGCATAATGACTTTCTTGGGATCATAAATTTAACAAAATCTGGACTTAATTTTGTCTACTATTGTCTGTGCCAATTTTTCTTTGCTTTCTATTGTCCAACCCGCCACGTGCGGAGAGAGAATAACATTCTCGGCATCAATTAGATATTGAAATGCTTCCGGGAGACCAGCCTGAGCAAACATATCCTCAAAAGAAGCTTTCTCATATTCCAGTACATCTAATCCGGCTCCTAATATTTTCCCGGATTTTAAAGCCGTAACCAGGTCTTCCGTCACTACACATTTTCCTCTTGCCGTATTTAACAAGCAAAAAGGCTTCTGAAAGGCATTGATAAACTCAGTGTTAATCATTCCCAAAGTTTCTGGCGTTTGAGGTACATGAAGGCTTATGACATCTGATTTTTGCTCCAATTCCATTATACCTACCTGCCTCGCATTTTCATCAGATACGCCCCCAATAATGTCATAGCAAATTACTTCAACATCAAAACCGCTGAGTTTTTTAGCAAAGGCTTTTCCCGTATTACCATAACCTATTATACCAACAGTTTTGCCATCCAATTCAATTCCCCGGTTACCTTCTCTATCCCATTTTCCTGTTTTTACCTCATGGTTGGCTTTAGTCAGATTATTAAAAAGGGCCAATAATAATCCAAGGGCATGTTCTCCAACAGCATTGCGGTTACCTTCCGGTGCAGCAGCCAAAAAAATTCCTTTATCCCAGGCATAGTCCGCGTCTATATTTTCCAAACCAGACCCAAGTCTGCCAATAAATTTTAGATTTTGGGCTTTGTCTAAAAAACTTTTATCTATCGTAAATCTACTTCGGATAATAAGCCCGTCATACATGTGAATATTCTTTTCTATCTCGGATTTGGATGCTGTATATTCTTCAATATTTTGAAACCCCATAGCGTTTAATTCGTCTATGAGCAAAGGATGGTTGGTGTCTACATGGAGGACTTTCATTCCTGTTTATATTTTTGGATAATGACTTTGTGTTTTCGGATGTAGGACTTTGCCTGTGTGTGCCGTGGTTAATTTTTCGAATAGCAATAAATGTACTTCTTCATCATCTTTAGTAGACGGACAATGTTCTACACCTTTGGGAACAACGATGATTTCACCTTGTTCCACAATCTCTGTCCGGTCTCTGAATTGCATATATAAGGTTCCTTTTAAAACCTGAAAAAGTTCATCCTCATTTTCGTGCGAGTGCCATACAAATTCTCCCTGAATCTTTGCCAGGATTACCTGCATATCATCTACCTGCGCAATTTGATGGGGATGCCATTTTTTGTTGAACAAGGCATGTTTCTGTTTTAAATTTATAGCATTCATCTACTTAATTTATGATTTAATTTACAATTTTGCCTATTTACTCTGTTTTTGTCTCAGGTTGTTCTTTTACGTCAAATTGAAAAATGTCATTTCTGGCATAATGTCCTATTACATCAAAATCCAGTTTGTTTAACCTAATTTCTTCCAGATCTATTTCCGCCATAAGTACTCCGGCCTTATCATACAAAGGACCGGCAAGAATCTTCCCGTTAGGTGCTACTATAAGACTGCCTCCACTGCACATTGTTTTGGGTTCATCCTCAACAAGTGCCAGGTAGTTTTCGGGATACATAGATTTGGTAAAATACTGGTTGCAGCCCAGAACGAAACAACGACCTTCCAGGGCAATATGCTGCATAGTAGAGGTCCATTCTTCCCTGGCATCCGCAGTAGGGGCAATATAAATCTCTACGCCCTTTCTATACATAGACATTCTGGCCAGGGGCATATAATTTTCCCAACAGATCAAGCCTCCCAACCTGCCTATTTTGGTTTGACAGGTAGTTAATGATTCACCCGAAGCCTCCGCCCAAACTATTCTTTCTGTTCCGGTAGGCTTAATTTTTCTATGCGTACCCAGCAATCCGGAAGTAGGGGATATATAGAGCATTGAACAATATAGACTGCCACTTAAATTGTCTTTTTCTGTCACACCTATTACCAGGTAGATCTCGAATTTTTTTGAAATATATTCAAGTCTTTTAAGATCTTCACTCTCAACATTGAGGCTATTTTCATAGTATTCAGCATAAAGCTTGCGCCCACTTTCCGTTCTACTTCCTATAGTAGCGCCAAATGTAAATCCTCTTGGGTAACCCGGGATAAATGATTCCGGAAAAACCAATAAATCACATCCATGTGATGAATATGTTTTGGTGAGTCTCTCAATTTTAGAAATGGTTTCCACCTTATTGAAAAAAACAGGGCTTTCCTGGACTAATCCTACTTTTATTGGCATAGACTGAAATTCTTAAATAGAATTTATTTTAGATTTCGGGGACTCTAAGGTATCCAATTTTAATAAAAAGTGAAGTCTAAATTCCTAAAATAACTTTTGCTATCCAGAAATAAATCAGGATTCCGAAAATATCATTGCTTGTAGTAATAAAAGGACCAGTGGCAATTGCGGGATCTATACCTCTTTTATTTAGAAATAAGGGAATAAAGGTTCCAATTATCCCGGCAACGATTATTACTACAACAAGGGAAATAGAAATAGCAAGTGCTGCCGGAAAAGTACCCTGCCAGAACCATGTAAAAAGTAATAGAACCAGTCCCAGGATAAGACCATTTAGTGTAGCCAGGAGCATTTCCTTGATCAGACGGTTACTTATGCTACCCTTGAGGTCATCATTAGCGAGTCCCTGTACTATGATCGCACTGGATTGCACACCAACATTACCTGCCATAGCTGCAATTAAAGGAGTAAAAAAGAAAAGAATAGCATGCTTGCTTATCATTTCTTCAAATCCCCCCATGATGGCAGCCGCACCAATACCGCCCAAAAGGCCCAAAAACAACCAGGGTAAGCGGGCTCTAGTCAACTCCCAAATACTATCATCAGCCTCTACATCCTGCGAGATACCTGCCGCCAACTGATAGTCTTTCTCGGCTTCTTCTCTTATAACATCTACGATATCATCAATAGTAATTCTGCCAACCAACCTGCCAATCTCATCAACTACGGGAATGGCTTCCAGGTCGTATTTGGACATAATCTTAGCGACCTCCTCGGGTTTTTCGTTTACATTAACCCGATCCACTTTTGGAATATAAACATCTTTAATCGGGGATTTTGTAGAGGTCGTTAGAAGATCTTTTAGAGAGAGTCTGCCTATTAGTTTATCATCATCGTCTACTACATAAATAGAGTGCACTCTCGTTACATTTTCGGCCTGGGCTCTCATTTCTTTAACGCAGGTAAGAACGTTCCAGTTTTCATTCACTTTTACCAATTCCTTGGCCATAAGTCCACCTGCTGAGTCTTCATTGTAGCGTAACAGATCTACAATATCCCTGGCATGTTCCCGGTCTTCAATTTCCGAAATAACTTCTTCAACTATTTCTTCGGGTAATTCTCCAACAATATCTGCGGCATCATCGGTATCCAGCTCCTCTAATTCTTCTGCTATTTCTTTGGAAGACAAGTTATTAAGTATGGATTCCCGAATATCTTCGTCCAATTCAATAAGAACATCAGAGGTTTTATCACTATCCAGAAGTTTAATAAGATATGTAGCATACTCTACGTTAAGATCATTGGCTATTTCCGCAATATCGGCATAGTGAATCTCCTCCATGAAAGACTTTAAATCTTTGTCTTTCCTGGATTCTATAAGCAGCTCAATTTCTGCTAGTAGCTCGTCTGTGAGTTTAAATGGAGTCATCATCTATCTTCTTGGTCAGCGAGATAAATTGGGCAACAGCCAATTCTTCGGGACGCCGGTCAAAGATAGCATCTTCTTTTAGATTATCAGAAAGGTTAAATATTTTTAAGCTGTTTCTTAAGGTCTTTCGACGTTGGTTAAAGCCGGTCTTTACTACTCTAAAAAATAGTTTTTCGTCACAGTCCAACATAAAAACTTCTTTTCTTACAAGTCTTAATACCCCTGACTCTACTTTTGGAGGGGGGTCAAAAACCTCCGGATTTACGGTGAAAAGATATTCGGCATGGTAGAATGCCTGAACCAAAACCGAAAGAATGCCATAGGTTTTACTACCTTCTTTAGCACAAATGCGCTGAGCTACCTCTTTTTGGAACATTCCTGAAAATTCGGGAACCCTATTGCGAATCTCCAGCAATCTGAAAACTATTTGTGTAGAGATGTTGTAAGGAAAATTACCAGTTATGGCAAAAGGTTCCATATTAAACAAAGTTGAAAGATTGTATTTTAAGAAATCTGCCTGAATTATCTCAAGCGAATTGTTTTGCTGGAGAATTTCATTGTATTCCAGCTGAAAGCTATGGTTAAGGTATATGATAGATTCCTCATCCAACTCCATAGCTATTAAGTTCGCAGAGCGCTGAAGTAAATATTTTGTAAGTACTCCTGTACCCGGACCAATTTCAAGTACATTGGTATAACCCTCCATTGAAAGCGTTTCCGCTATTTGTTTTGCAATTTCTTCATCTTTGAGAAAGTGCTGGCCCAAATATTTTTTAGCTTTAACCGGACTTTCTACTTGGTAGGCACTTTTCTTAAAAGAGCTGTGTTTTTTACGTTTTTTAGCCATAGTCTAGTTCGGTTGCCGGGTAGAGCTTATATAGGCCCAGGCACTTTTGCCAGAGTTCAGGACTACTTTAATTCTTTTATAGGCCGGGCCTTCATATTTATCAACTCCCAAAATTTCTTCATTACTACACATATAGACTCTGCCATTCACAAAATCCGCAGGATCGTCTGAACATTGCATTACAGGATATACACCAACTACTTTTTCATCTGACAACTTATAACCCAAAAGGGTGTCATTAAAACCGGAGAGTGTTCTTGAAAAAACAGTTAACTGAATATTTTCCTGCTGTAAGGTGCCATAAGTAAACAGGTATTCCGTAGCATTTAATCTATTTTCATTAAACTCTTTTATAACTGCAAGCTCTGTTCTGAAAGCGACAAACTTATCTCCAAAGTGTTTTGATACCTCTTTACGCATTCTTTCGGCATCCTCAGCGTAATATTTATCTAAAATTTCTTTGTTTTCAGCGGTGTACTGTATGGAATAAGTAATACCTCCCATTTCTTCTTCAACAAGTACTTTTGCCAGCTTAGCCTTTATGAATTTTCCAGTCTCCAAGACCTCCGGAATATGAGTGCCCTGCATCCATTCCAACCATTTGTCATGAACAGATTCATCTATATTAATGGTAACATTGTAGATAATCATACATCAAATATTATAAGTAAGTATATGCAAATTTAGTTAATACTATCACCACGTAATATTCTGAAATTTTTACGTGCCTGAGGAAAGTAATAGCTGTCCTGATAATTGTATATAATTTTCTCGTAATGTTCTTTCGCTTTCTCGGGTTCATTTAGGATGTTCCCGTAAAGCTCTGCAAGTGCAAAATGAGCATCATCAGCCAAAATATCACTACCATAAAATTCAACAATTTTGAGATAATTAAATTCTGCCGCCTCATAATCCTTAACAAGCTCCAAAAGCTCACCTTGTTTTAAAAGTGCCTCGTCTTCTATTTTTTCTCCCTTGTGATTTATTAAAATATCGTCCAGGACCTCAATGGCTTCAATCGTATTCTGCTGATAAGCCAGGAGGTCTGCTCTGGCATATTTTTTTAACGCAGTCTGAGTTGAATCTTCTAAAGAATTATCTGAAATTAAAAGGCTTAACTGCATTGCATCGTTTGCAATAAGTTGTGAGGTTGAGCCTCTTAAGACCTTTAGCTGAGTAAATGCCCAATCAAAATCACCTTTGTAAAAACTGGTCTGCGCTACTTTAAATCGCGCATCCTGACCTAAAACGTCATTTTTTAAACTTTTTTGGACCTGGGAAAAATTAATCAGTGCTTCATTGAATTTCTGATCAAAAACGAGAATATCTCCGAGGGCAAGTTTAACATATGCTTTACTAAAGCGCTCCAGGGGGAGTTCTAGACATTTCTTAAGAATGGTAACCGCCTCCTGGGGTTTAGCTTTTTTAAAAGTGAGAAAATGGGAATAGGCAATTTGCAATTGTAAGGTATGATTTTCATATCCGTATACTTCCAATAGTGATTCAAACTGTTTTTCGACCTCATCAAGTTGCTTTTCACTTA
>Ga0265303_10000513_pt1 | contig 21923 bp, 19 predicted proteins | sample Helome_2_FD_192494 | JGI IMG/M metagenome (GOLD analysis project Ga0265303, IMG submission 192494) | Marine sediment microbial communities from subtidal zone of North Sea - Hel_20160317 (Illumina Assembly) | ecosystem: Environmental > Aquatic > Marine > Subtidal zone > Sediment ... | reverse complement strand
GCTGGGCGGATCCGGCACGACCGCGCTCGAGGCCATGCTGTCCTCCCTGTTGCCGCGTGAAGCGAACTTGCTGGTGATCGAAAACGGTGTTTACGGTGAGCGCATCAGCCGTATCGCAGACATTCATGGTATTTCTTTTGAAGCGGTCAGGCATGAATGGACGGACGCTGTGGATCTGGCGCGGGTCGAACAGGCGTTGTCCGCCGGTTTGTTCACGCACGTAGCTGCTGTTCATCATGAAACCACTAGCGGACGGCTGAATGATGTCGCCGCCCTGGCCGAGCTGTGCGAGCGTCACGGGGTGGAGTTGTTGCTGGACGCGGTTTCCAGTTTCGGCGCCGAGGGTATACCCTTCGAGTCACCGGCGCTGGCCGCCTGCGCGGCGACGGCGAACAAGTGCCTGCACGGCATCCCCGGTTTGTGTTTTGTCGTTAGCCGCAAAGCGGCGTTGGAAAATTCGGTTGAACCACCCCGCAGCCTGTACCTGCACCTGCCGTTATGGGCGGACAAGCAGGACCAGCAGGGCACACCGTTCACGCCATCAGTCAACGGCGTGCTGGCGCTGGAACAGGCGCTCGAGGAGTTGTCCGGACAAGGCGGCTGGCAAGCCCGGCACGCGCATTACTCACAGCTTGCAGGCAAGGTCAAGCGCGCTTTGGCCAAAAAAGGGGTTGAGCCTCTGTTGAGCCCGGGTGAATCTTCCTGTGTACTGAATGCTTATCGCCTGCCGGCCGGTAAAAGCTATGATGAAATTCACGATGGCCTGAAACATCGCGGCTTCGTGATTTACGCGGGCCAGGGCAGCCTGGTGGCCGAGATGTTCCGGATTTCGACCATGGGCGATATCAGTGATTACGACATGGAGCGGCTGCTGGCTGCTTTACACGCGGTGTTTTCTGAATGATCAGTGTTAAAATCCAGCGATGAGAAACTCCAAATCCATGACCAGGCCGGTTTTGGCGACGCTCGGCCTTGGCCTGCTGTTCTTCCCGCCGGTCGTTTTTGCTTACCTCGACCCCACCACGGGCAGCATGGTGGTATCAGCCATTGTCGGTATTATTGCTTCGATTGCCCTGGCGGTGAAAACCTACTGGTACAAGATCAAGGGTTTCTTCAAGCGCGACAACAAGACGGATTCCACCTCCGAGGAAACGCCCGACTAGCGCGGCAGGAATCGATCATGTCCCTGATCTCCGGTTGGCAAGGCTGGCGGCAATTCAAGAAGCTGCCCTGGGATTGGCGCAATATCGTTGTCTATTCGGAAAGTGGCCAGGATTGGCACCAGTTTTCCGGTCTTATTGAACACCTGAACGGTGAATTGGGACGCAAGATTTGCTATGTCACTTCCGACCGGCAGGATCCCGGCTTGCAACGGGAACATGAAAACTTTCGGTCCATATTCATTCCCGAGGGGTTGTTCCTGACGATTTTTTTCCAGGTGAACCAGTCCGATCTGTTCGTGTTGACGATGATGGACCTGCAGAACCTGCAGCTGAAGCGTTCGACCTACCCGGTGCATTACGTTTACCTGTTTCACAGCATGGGCAGCACGCACATGGTGGACAACGAAAATTCATTCGATCACTACGAGGCTCTTTTTTGTACCGGGCCGCACCAGGTCGCTGAAATTCGCAAACGCGAAGCGCTTAAAGGCCTGCCGGCGAAGCATTTGTTTGACTATGGACACCCCAGGCTGGAACAGGTAATTACACAGGGGCAGCAATATCGCGGGGATAAACGGCCAGGTGAAGCAGCAACCGTCCTGATTGCACCTACCTGGGGCGCTGATTCGATTTTCAACAGCTGCGGCAAGGAACTGATCAGCGTATTACTGGAGGCCGGTTACCGGGTCATCATGCGCCCTCACTACCAGAGCAACCGGCAGACACCGGAGGTTATTGCCGCCGTGCGCGCAGCCTTCGAAGGCAATGATCAATTCGAATACATTGGTCAGATGGGTGAAACAGACTCCATCATGCGCTCCGACGTTTTGGTCAGTGACTGGTCAGCGATGGCGCTGGAGTACTCCATGGGGCTGGAAAAGCCGGTCCTGTTTATCGACGTGCCGCGCCGCATCCGCAACCCCAACTGGCAGGAACTTGAAATCGAACCGATCGAAACGACCATTCGCGGGCAGCTTGGAGAGATCGTCTCGCCAGACGCTTTGCACAGCGCCCCTGATGCGATTGAGCGCCTGACCGGTGAGCCGGAGCGCTTTCGTGAAAAAATGAGAGAACTTCGCGAAACCATGGTTTATCGCCTGGGCCACAGCATCGCCCACGGCGCTGATGAAATTGCCCGGCTGGCGGATGAACGGCTGGCGGCGAGGAGGCAACGTGAAAATGCTTAGGTGGCTGATCATCGCAGTCCTGGCTTTTTCATTGATAGCCGACGCCGGGGCAGAGACACAGGTCACAACGGATTCATTGCGGCTGACCTTTGACGATGCCGGGCAACTGCAATCGGCTTTCGCCTGCTTTCCCGCCTGCACCGGTGAAAATGCCCGTGTCCAGCAGTTTGGCGATGCCGGAATTATTGGTTTTCAGACGGCCAGCAGTGGGGGGCGTTGGGAGCGCAGTGAAAATCGCACCGAAACGCATTACGAACTGCTGTTCAGCCAGGGCACAGGCGCCTCTCTGACCTGGCGGATTCCGATCCGGGGTTACCGCCTGGAACTGGAGCAAACCGGTATTTCGGGGGTCATTCTCAGCTCCGGCGAATCGTTCAGGCCCAGGCCGGCCGCCGGCTTCGGCAACTGGCTGGAACAAAGCCGCTACGTGGTCATTCATTCCGGTGGCGCGCAGCAGATCGGGCTGCAAGAAACCGATGTTGAGGAACAGACCGCTGACCAGTGGATCGGTTACCGCAACCGGTACTGGGCCCTGATGGCCGGCACACCTGGAGAGATCACCGCGGGTCTCAAGACCGCGGAAGAAAACGAGGATGCCCGGCTCGAGATGGACGCGAGCGCCAGCTGGTCGTTCTATCTAGGCCCGGTAGAGCCCCGTATGCTTGCCGCCGCCGATCCCGCGCTGGACAAACTGCTATACGCCGGCTTGTGGTTCTGGCTGCGCTGGATTTGCTTTGGACTGTTCCACTTGCTCGCTGGCATCCAGACCGTGATTCCTTCGTGGGGCCTGGCGGTGATGGTGCTCTCACTGTCGGTCAACATCCTGATGACACCGCTGAGCCGCATCGCTGAGCGCTTTCAACAGGAGGTCAATGAAACCGAGGCCAGGCTGGCCCCGGAACTGACCCGCATCAAGAAAAACTTCAAAGGCGAGGAGCAGTCTGCGAAGATCCTGGCCCTGTATAAAACGGAACGGGTGCATCCTCTGTACAGTCTGAAAAGCCTGATGGGCGTAGCCGTCGTCATTCCGGTGTTTATCGGAGCATTCGATATGCTGGCCGAGAACATTCACCTGCTCAATACCGGGTTCTTATGGATTTCCGACCTGTCGCGTCCGGACGACTTGTTTCGCCTGCCGTTTACCCTGCCGTTTTTCGGCAACGAACTGAACCTGCTGCCTTTCCTGATGACCGGGCTGTCGGTGGTGGCTTCAGGGCTGCACAAGCCGCTGGCCCTGAATGCCGAGCTCAGGCGCAAGCAGGTTCGAAACATGCTTCTGCTGGCCGTGGTGTTTTTCGTGTTGTTTTACACGTTTCCGGCTGGCATGGTGCTTTACTGGACCACCAACAACCTGATTTCCGTCATCAAGAGCCTTTGGGCGCGCCGCTAGAATCAGTGAAGTGAACTCTATGAACTCTGAAAAGATACTCAGCGAACAACAGGTAGAGCAGTTCCACCGGGATGGTTTTCTGGTTGTGCGTGGCATGTATTCAGCCGCAGAGACCGTCGCGATAAGCGACTGGACCAACGAGGTGGCGTCATACCCGGAAGTGCCAGGCAAGTACATGATGTATTTCGAGGAAAGCCATGCCGACCAGTCCCGCATCCTGTGCCGGATCGAGAATTTTGTGCCGTATCACGACGGTTTTTCAAAGCTGATCACCGCGCGCCGTATGCGTCAGGCCGTGAGTCAACTGTTTGGCGAGGAGGCGGTGTTGTTCAAGGACAAAATCAACTTCAAAATGCCAGGCGGAGATGGCTTCAAGGAGCACCAGGATGTGCAGGCTGGCTGGGATGATTTCGCGGCTATTCATATCACTGCCATGATAGCGATAGATGAGACCAATGAAGCCAATGGCAGCATTGAAATGATCGCGGGAATGCACCAGCAGGGCGTGCTGGGTTCCATGTGGGCGCCGCTGACCGACGATGACACTCATAATGTTGAATACGTCGCGGTGCACTGCAAACCCGGTGACGCCGTATTTTTCGACTCCTACGCCCCGCACCGGTCGCAGTCTAACCGCACCGATCAGGCGAGACGCGTGCTCTACATAACCTACAACAAACGGTCCGCAGGCGATTCCCGTGAACAGTACTATACTGAAAAAAGGAACAACTACCCGCCGGACATCGAGCGTGATCCGGACAAGGATTACAGCTTCAAGGTTTAAGGAGAGCGGCCATGGACAACATCAAGGTACCCGTATCACCGGGTGAGGTACTCGACAAGATCACCATCCTGGAGATCAAGTCGGAACGTATGAGCGACCCCGAAAAAGTCGCCAATGTGCGGGTTGAACTGGCCTTGCTGCAGGAAACCTGGAATGAAAATATCCGCGATACCAGCGAAATCCAGAAGCTGCATTCAATGTTGAAGGAAATCAACGAGGCCCTGTGGGAAATCGAGGACGACATCCGCGACAAGGAACGCGCCCGGGAATTCGACGACCGCTTCATCGAACTGGCCCGCGCAGTCTACGTCACCAATGACAAGCGCTCGCACATCAAGAAAGAACTGAACCTGCATCTAGGTTCCGAGATCATCGAAGAAAAATCTTACAGAGATTACGAGTAAGACAGAGTTCTCAAGGCTTTTTCCAATCGGGCCGGCAGGGGTGCTGGGTACTGGTGTGCTGGACACGCTCGAGACGTCCCTGTGCGCTCTTCGGCTGTTCCCGACAGCCGAAGGTCCAGCACACCAGTACCCAGCACCCCTGCCTGTCGTGGGGGGGAACTCCCGAACTCGCAGTTCCTGCCGCGGGGAGAAGGGGGGTGAGGAATGTTTATTTCAGGACTGTAAAACGCCGGGAGCGTTTTCCAAGCGAACAGGGACGTCTCGGAGCGTGTCCTGAAATAAACATTCCTCACCCCCCTTCGGTTCGAAGCAAAAAATTTATGCTTGCATCAAAACCCAGTTTCCTTCTATGATCAGCTCTTACTCATTCAGACCGGCTGAGGGACAGGCCCTTAGACGCCGGGGCAACCATCGGAGCTAACCCCTTCGGAAAGGTGCCAACTCCTGCGAAGACACCTCGGTGTTTTCGGGAAATGAGTGGCCAGGAAGCAACCGATGGACCTGGTCATGCTCAGCCTGCTTTGCGGGGTTTCCGATTGAGAATTTTGACAACCGGAACAGCAAAGGAACAACGGTATGAGCAAAATCCCCGACTCGGTACACCAGGACACACTGGCTGCGCGTTATGCAGTGAACAGCGATGAAGCACATGGCGCGGTGATTCCTCCGCTGTATATGAGTTCCAATTTCTCCTTCCACGGGTTCGGCGAAAAGCGCGAATACGATTACACCCGCTCCGGCAATCCCACCCGGGACCAGCTGGCTGGTGCGCTCGCAGCACTCGAAGGCGGGGCAGGGGGCGTGATCACTGCTTCGGGCATGTCAGCCGTGCACCTGGCGACACAGCTGGTCAGGCCCGGTGAACTGATCGTGGCTCCGCATGACTGCTATGGCGGCTGTCACCGGCTGTTTACCGCGGCGGCCGACAGGGGCCTGTTCGAACTGAAGTGGCTGCCGCTGTGGGAAACGGAAACATCTGTGCAGCAAATTCGTGACCTGCAGCCACGCATCGTCTGGATTGAATCCCCCAGCAATCCGCTGCTGCGTATTACCGATATTGAGGCCATCTCGACAGCTGCCCACGAAGTAGGTGCGTTGGTAGTAGTGGATAACACCTTCCTGTCACCTGCCGGCCAGCGTCCGTTTAAGCTGGGTGCGGATATCGTCCTGCATTCCACCACCAAGTACATCAACGGCCATTCCGATGTGGTCGGTGGAGCGGTATTGGCCAAAGATGAGGCCCTGGTAGAGGAGCTGGTTTGGTGGGCAAACTGCCTGGGCCTTACCGGTTCGCCGTTCGACAGTTTCCAGACGCTGCGCGGCCTGCGGACACTCAGTGTCCGTTACCGTCAGCATGTGGAAAATGCGATTGCGGCTGCCGGCTTCCTGGATGCCTGCGAGCTGGTCAACAAGGTCTATTATCCGGGCCTGGAAAGTCATCCAGGCCATCAGCTGGCGTTGCGCCAGCAGGAGAGCTTCGGTGCGATGATCAGTTTTGAAATCGATGCCACCGATGAAGAAATCCCGCTGTTTCTGTCATCCCTGAAGTTGTTCACGCTGGCTGAATCGCTGGGCGGCGTCGAAAGCCTGGTGGCGCATCCGGCCAGCATGACCCATGCAGCAATGTCTGCTGAGGACCAGGCGGCTGCAGGTATCAGTTCACGCCTGCTGCGCCTGTCTGTTGGTATTGAGCATGCACAAGACCTGTTGGCTGACCTTGATCAGGGCTTCGAGGCCTTACGGCTCCACCGCCAGCAGACCAAAGTGCGCAGTGTCGCCTGAAAACGGATCGGGAAGGTATTGAATTAGAGGTCTGACTGCGGAATGGTTAAGATACCGGCAGAATGATTGAAAAAATACAGGCCAAAATGAAAACTGCACACAGGACTGGCTGGGCAATGTTGTTGCTGTTTGCCCTGCTTTCGTTACCTGCCCTGGCCCAGGATACGCAGCCGGTAGCGGAAAACGAGTTTGATGCCGATCTGCTCAATCTGAAAATCGAATCGGTCGAAGCCTCCACAACGCTTGACGAACAAACGGCCGGTACGCTTGTCGACCTGTATCGGCGGACCCTGACAAACCTGGAACGAGTCCGTGCCGAGCAAGCCAGCGCGGACGAGTTGGCCGCAGCCGGCTCGAGTGCACCGGACGAATTGATCAGAGTCCGGGCGGCGGTCGAGAAGTTGCGGGCTGATCGGGACAAGGATGTTCCTGCAATAGCGCCTCGAACAAAGCAGGCTGAGCTGGAGCAATCCATGGCCGAAGAAAAGGCCGCGCTAAACGAAGCTGAAGTCACACTGGTCAACGTCAGGAAACAATACACAAACGAGGTTGCAAGACCGGGTGAGGTGCGGGAACGGCTTACCGCAGCGCGAACCGAGCGCGATGTGGCTATGGCAGACTCCAGGGCTTCCGCACCGATTGGCCAGGCCGCTGAAGTCACAGAGGCACGCCGTTGGCAGCGGCAATCGCGGGCGGCGCGTTTAACGGCTGAAATGCGCAAGCTCGAGCAGGAACTGTTGACGCATGAGCCCCGGCTGGAGCTGCTCGCCGCCCAACAGGAGTTGGCCGAGTTGCAAGTCGAGACTACTCGCACGCGGGCCCGCTTGCTGGAAAACGCAATCTCCGCGCGGCGCGGGGCAGAGGCCGAGCAAGCCCTCCAGGATGCCGTGACTGCCAGGCAGGAACTTGTCAGCAAGCATCCGGAAATCGCCCGGGTAGCGGCCGCAAATGTGGCGCTGGGAGACCGGCTCACTCAGCGTACCCTGGAGATCGAAAGCACAGCTGACCAGCGCGATGCTGCCCAACTGCAAGTCACACGCCTCGCTGACGAACTGAGTTCAACCGGAAACAAGTTGGCGATAGCGGGCCTGAACCAGACCCTGGGTCAATTACTGATTGCACAGCGGCGCGAGCTACCCGACTTACGCAGTTTGAAAAAGCAAACACAGGCGCGAGAAACGCAGGTCGCGACTATCGGCCTGGAACAGATCGAGTTTAACGAACAGCGTCGAGATTTGCGTAAGGCCGATCATGATATCAGGAAGCTGGCCGCAGAACTTTCCGCCGAGGAAATTGCAGAATTCGGGCCGGAGCTGAGAACCCTCGTCCAGAATCAATCTGAATTGCTGGACCATTCCATTGATGCCGGTGCCAGGTACCTGCGAGTGCTGGGTGAACTCGACCTGGCCGAGCGCCAACTTACGGACGCCGTGACGGAATACAAGGAGTTCCTGGATCGAACCCTGCTCTGGGTCCGGACAACAACACCGGTTGATATCCAGGCGCTCCTGACTTTGCCGGCGCATGTCGGGCGTTTCTTTTCGATATCCGGCTGGACGCGGCTTTTCAAAGACCTGGCAGCGGGGTTGAATAACGCTCCCATTTTCGTGATTCTGCTTATCGGGCTGTTGCTGTCGGGTCTTCTGAGGCCGCGCCTGATATCCAAAATTGATGCCTGTGCGCAATACGTCGGCCAGATCAGCAAAGATCGGATCCTGGATTCCTTCCTGGCACTGGCCTATACAGCTATTGCAGCAGCACCTTTGCCTCTTTTGCTTATGGTAACCGGGTACACGCTGGGTTTTGCAGATACACCTTCAGATTTTTCCCACGCCCTGGCTGCGGCTTTGATCGGCGTCGGAGCAGACCTGTTCATCATCCGGTTTTTCTTCATTGGCAGCCGTGAGCAGGGACTGTTTATCAAGCACTGCGCCTGGTCGGAGTACGCAACCGCCAAGCTGCGTCACGAATTGCGTTGGTACGTGTACGTGTTTCCGCTGGCTCACCTGGTCAGTAGGGCGAGTTTGGAGTTGGATACCGGCGACGCGCTGGGCGGCTTTACGATCATCTCCTCAGTGATTGCCGCCGGTGCCTTTGCGGTGCTGCTGTTCCGCCTGTTTACTCCTGCCGGCGGCGTTCTGCGGGATTTGTTGCGGCGTCGACAGGGTTCTTTGCTGACCAAGGCCCTTCCTTTCTGGCTGGTGCTGTTGGGATCAGTCCTGCCGGTATTGCTTATTCTCTGGCTGGCCGGGTACAGCTACACGGCTGAAGTGCTGGCGGCAAGCTACATGTACTCATTCTGGCTCGTTCTATGGCTTAAGGTGCTGTACGACCTGCTGGTGCGCTGGCTCCGGTTGGGGGCCCAACGCCTGAAGTTTCGGGCAGCGATCGAGCGCAGAGACGCTGCGCGTGCCGAACGCGCCAAACGCGCCGGGGAAGCGGCAACCGAAAAACCGGCCAATACCGAGGAGGCAGATTTCGAGCTCGAAGAGCAAAAGGTGGATTTCGAGGAACTCGGCAGTGATAGCCGCTTCCTCCTCAAGACGGCTGTTCTGTTCGCGGGCCTGTTCTGGCTGTGGCTGATATGGGCGCCGGTGATTCCCGCGCTTGGCGTGCTGGATGACATCATCCTGTGGACAAAATCCAGCGTGGTCAATGGTGAGGTAGTTCAGATGCCGGTCACCCTGGTGAACATCATTCTCGCGATCTTTGCCGGTTTCGCCACGGGTGTGTTGACCAAGGGTCTGCCTTCGCTGGTTGAACTGGTGCTGCTGCACAGTACAAATCTGACGACGGGTGGCCGCTACACGGCCAATACCTTATTGCGTTACACCATTATTGGCATAGGTTCGATCATTGTGATCAGCATGCTCGGCGTCAGTTGGTCCAAAGCGCAATGGCTGGTGGCTGCCATGGGTGTCGGCATTGGCTTTGGCCTGCAGGAAATCGTTGCCAACTTTATCAGCGGCCTGATCATTTTGTTTGAGCGCCCAATACGTGTGGGCGATATCGTCACCGTGGGTGATACCAGCGGCATGGTCACGCGTATCCAGATTCGCGCGACCACGGTTCGTGACTATGACCGCCGTGAGTTGTTAGTGCCCAACAAGGAGTTCATCACCGGCCGCTTGTTGAACTGGAGCCTGTCAGACGAAATCATCCGGCAAGTGATATATGTGGGCATCGCTTACGGCAGTGACGTGGAGCTGGCGACGAAGCTGGCCGAGCAAGCTGCCAGGGAACACCCGAACGTGCTGGATGACCCGGAACCATTCGTGATCTTCGAAAGCTTTGGCGACAACTCGCTCAACCTGAGTCTGCGCGTGTTCCTGCCCTCGATGGAGTTCCACATGGCCACGGTCAGTAATCTGAATGTTGCGATTAACAAAAAATTTGCCGATGCAGGTATCGTCATTGCCTTCCCGCAGCGCGACGTGCATCTCAACACCACCGAGCCGCTGGAAGTGCGCTTGCAGCCGGCCGAAACGATGTTAAAAAACGAATAGCCCCTGTGTTCAGGCGCTGAGTTCTTTCCAGGTCTCCAGCTGCCGGATGACATCATCCGTCTGGATCAGGTCCATGACACCGGCCTCTTCGATTTTTGATCCCCAGCGCAAATCAGCAGCTTCGCAGTTGCGGTACTGGCGGGCAGCGGCTTTGAAACGGTCGACGCACAGGTAAAGGCTGTTATAGGGCCCGGTACGTTTTGACCAGGTGGCCGCGTACAGCCCGATCACTGGTGTGCCGAGCGCTGATGCGATGTGTGCAGGCCCGGAATCAGGCGAGATGACAAGGTCAGCCCGGCTCAACAGCGCTTTGGATTGTTCGAGCGTATCCTTGCCGATCAGGTTGATGCAGGAGCCTTTCATGGCCGCTTCGATTTCGGCCCCGGCCCGGGCTTCCAGTTCGCCTGGCCCGCCGGATAACACGACCTGCATGCCCAACTCGTTGATCGCGTAATCCGCAACTTCGGCATAGTATTCGTTACGCCAGTTGCGCAATTCATGGCTGGAGCAGGGACTGATCAGCAAAACCGGTTCTTCGGCGGGGATTTGCCTTGCTACCCATTGATGGGCTTCGTCCTCTACTGGCAGGTTCCACTGTGGCGTTTCAATCTCGATGCCGATGGCCCGGGGAAACTCGAGGAAGCCCTGCACCTGGTGCTGAAATGGGACTTCAGCCACTTTCTGGCGCGTGAAGTGATAATGCATATCCCTGGATCGGGATTTGTCCCAGCCCAGGCGCAGCGGGGAGCGGATCAACTTGCTCAGAAAGTTGGCCCGGGCCGCGACCTGCATGTGAAACAGCCCGTCAAAGCGGCGGTCGCGAAGTTCTCTGCGTAATTCGCCTACGGCTGGCAGACCGCCGCGTTTATCGAAAACAATAAACTCGACGCCTTCCAGTCCGGCCAGCAAGTTGTACTCTGATTTGCCGATGATCCAGGTGATTTTGGTTTCGGGTGAATGTTGCTGGATGGCGCGGATAACCGGCACGACATGGGTGGCGTCGCCCAGGGCTGAAAGCCTCAGGATGCATAAGCTATTCAATTTACGATCAGCTGGCATCTGATTGACCTTGTTGCAGGGCAACAGCACAATAGCTGCGAGTGAAAACCCGTGCCCACAAACAGGATTCCCGCATCATTGTATACGATGCTGACACTATTCAGCACCCCGGCGCGTTTTTGTTTGATCCAGAGTACTGGATGGAACAGGGCTGTATCACCGGGGAAGCGGCGGGGCGCGGCCGGGCATTGTTTCTTGAAACAGGGTTCGGGCAGGCCGTTCTGCGGCAGTATTTACGCGGTGGCTGGGCAGCGCGGGCCAGCCGTGACCGCTACGTTTTTTCTGGCTTTGATAAATCCCGGCCGGTGATGGAATTTGCCATCCTGGAGCAACTCTCGGCCCTTGGTCTGCCGGCGCCACAGCCCCTGGCAGCCATGTGTGTTCGGGATGGCGCATTTTACCAGGGCTGGTTGCTGATGCGGATGATCCCTGCTGCCACACCGCTGGCTGACGTGATCCCCAGCAGGCAGGGTGCGCCGGAATTGTGGCGTGGGGTCGGTGTCTGTATTCGCCGGTTTCACGACCATGGGCTAATCCATGCTGACCTCAATGCGCGTAACATCCTGGTCGGTGAAGCGAATGAAATTCACCTGATCGACTTTGACAGGGCACGCCTGCGTGAGAATGATTCCCGAGCATTCAGCTCCAATATGCGACGTTTACACCGGTCTCTGCAAAAAGTCTGGCCCAGGCCTCACCGCGGCCATCTCGAGTCGTGCTGGACCCTGCTGCTTGCGGGTTATGACAGCAAAAAGGTGACCTCATGACGCAGCGGCCGCGCCATCCGTTGCGGGTGATCGAGTCCCGCCGCCTGACACTGGTTGCTGCAACACCCGAACTGATTGTTGCCGACCTGGCGGGCCGGGAAGTATTCTCCGGGGCCATTGGCGCCGAAGTGCCTGAGAACTGGCCGCCACCGTTGTACGGGAGTCCGGCCATGAGGGTGTCCCTTGAGCAATTACAGGACCCGGCGGAGCACGGTTGGTCGATTTGGTACTTGTTGTCGAAAAAGCAGGAAACTCCATACGTACTGGGCATTTGTGGCTTCAAAGGAAAGCCCGGAGCCAGCGGGTCGGTCGAAATCGGATATTCAGTTTTGGAGCAGTTTCGTGTACAAGGTTATGCTACCGAGGCGGTTGCCCGCCTGATCGTATGGGCTTTCAGCCACCAGAATGTGGTTGAGGTAACGGCAGAGACCTTACCGCACTTAAAACAGTCCATTCGAGTAATGGAGAAGAGCGGCCTGTCCTTTGCCGGGCCCGGGTCTGAACATGGAGTTGTGAAGTATGCCCTTCGAAAAACCAGTAACTAAGCGTTGCAGGGGATTTACCTCAGCCTGTATCACCTTTGCTTCGATTATTTTCGCAGCAGGCCCACTCAGCGCCGACATCATTGTCACGCAACTGGCCAACGACGGGGTTATCCTGAGCGATGGCCAGACCCGCATCATGATCGATGGCATGGTGGTGGAGCCTTATTCCGTATATGGCGGACTGGACGAAACCGCCGCGGCGGAATTCGGCCAGGCTTCCGGATCATTTGCCGGTATTGACCTGGCATTGTCCAGCCACCGTCACCACGATCACAACCAACCCCTTTTCGCCTGCCAGTTCCTGCAGGCCAGCCAGCAGACAAAGTTCATTTCGTCACCCCAGGTGCTGGGCCTGATGCGCGAGAAATGCCGGCAGCTGGTGACGACGAGTCCCCGCGTCAAGGAAATTGAGCCGCAATACGGCGAACCGCAAATCCTGCAACAGGGCGATGTCAAAGTGACCGTTTTCCCCTTGAGTCATGGCACGCGTAAGTATGCAAAGATCCAGAATTACGGGCATCTGGTCGAACTGGGTGGAATGACTGTGCTGCATATCGGGGACGCTGCGATGGACCCGGCGGATTTTCAAAAGGCTGGCCTGGACCAGGTCAAGCTGGACGTTGTCTTGATCCCATTCTGGTTTTTTCAGCCAGGCCCGGGCGCTGATGTGGTCAACCAGTACATGGATGCGCCACTCAAAATCGCGGTGCACATTCCTCCAGGTGAAATGGACGAAGTCAAAGCGCACCTGACCGAGAACTATCCGCGTGTGATGATCCTGGACAGCCCGCTACAGGAAGTCAGGTTCAGTTCGAGCGCCCAGCCGGCGCAGTAACCGAATAACCTCCGCCCGGCGCTGTACAGAGATTGCTCAGCCGCAATTCTGAAGTCTCCCTTAACTGGATGTCTTTATAGTGTTCCTTGAGGTAGGCCTCGTTCTCAATCGTGTAAGCATCCGGCGCCTCGTAGTAGTCCGGACAGAACTCTTCTATGCGCTCTTTCATGTGGGGGTACAGCAGTTTGTCGAAGTGATTGATGTTGAGTGCTTCGTCCCAGTACGCGTTGACGTGATCAGCCCAGGTAAAGGATCGCTGGATTTCCCAGCCTTTGCCAGTCCAGTTCAGGATCGCCGGTTTGCCTGGAATGATGTCGTCTTCGAACAGGCTGCGGTAAAACAGGAAGCCCTCGTAGTTGGCCACCAGGTCTGCATTCGAGTAAACCCCGGTACTGCTCTGGCCAAACAGCGCGCGTTCAGTGTAGGCAGAGTGCTCCGCAGCCTTGGATTCATCCAGGTATTTGAGGTAGCGCCGGTAGAATTTACGGCCCTGTGAAAGAAAGTGCCCGAGTTTGTCCGAGCCGATTAACTGGCCATTGACCTTGATGGTAGGCCCCACGCCAAACAGCGCCGCAACCCGCGTAGCCCACAGCGGGTGTCCCCGGTATATGGAATCGTATCGTGATGGCTGCAGCCTTTCGACGTCATCCGATTTCATCGCCCAGCGCTCGATCTTATCGACCCAGTGATGTCCGCCGATATCGTTATAAATCGAGGTGACTACCTTCCAGTCGTTACGCTTGCCTTTCCAGTCCGCCACGGCCTCTGCAATAGCCAGATTGACCTGTTCGTCCAGCACCGCGGTGGAGTCCGCAATAGGGGTCAGCCGGTTGGTGAACTGGTCCGTTTCGTAGGCGCCACAAAGCCGTGGCGCCGTTTGCAGGACCACGATCAATAATGCAAATGACAGCCCACGAAATTTCAATCAGAACCTGTAGGTGAAATTGAACAGCGTATGCGTGCGGTCACCAAAACCGTATTCGAGAGATAGCGTGGCTTTAGGGCTGAAAATATAGCCCACGCCCACGGCGTAGTTCCATCTGTTCTTGGTTTCCAGCTCTACATCGAAATTGACCGGAATTGGAGCAATGCCGGGCACCTCGAGCTCATAGGTCCCCCTATGATCTTCCTTGGTGTCCAGCCACATTCCTCCTACCCACATCGTCCACTGGTTTCGTATCAGGCCCAGACGCGGCTGGATGGTGAATGATTTCACCGAGGAATCGTAGTCGCCACTCAGGTTGGCTTTGGTCCATGTGCTGTTCAGTGCCCCGAACCAGCGGTCGGTGCCGTAGACCAGGTTGGCGCCCAGTCCCCATACCGTGCCGTCATAAGATACCGGAAACGCAGGCAGCGTTCCCAGGCCGGGGACGGCAACACTGCCAAGGTCAACCACCGTATCGGCATCTACCCTTCCGATCAGGCCAAACACATTCAGAAACGGCGTGATCCAGGCATCAAGCTTCAGATCGTAGTGTTGAAGCTTGTTGGTAACCTGGACTTTTGACGGGTCGATCTCGATATCCCCCCCAAGCGCCGGAACATTGAGTTTCATGTTTTTGATGTCATAGTCCTGGTCCATCGTGAAGAAATCGATTCCGACTCCCCAGGGCGCGAAGAAATCTCCTTCATCAACCAGGTGTTTCATGAATAAAGGTCCGTTGCCAGACTCGGTGCCGGCTTCCTCAGATTGTGCCGCGAGGGGTGTCAGTAACAAGAGTGCAAGGATCAGGTGGCGCATAACGCTTCTCCATTTTTGTTCCGCGCCAAGTATACAGGCTAACGTGACTTCTGGCAGATGAATTGCTTGATACTTTCGATACAAAATGATATATAAATGATATCAAGGAGGTGAATATGAAAATTCAGGAACAAACCCGTACGGCTGCGTCGGGATACCTTGCGCTGGTGGTCCTGCCCTTACTGCTTGCATTATTGGGCTGGTCGCTGATTCGTTACGGCCCCACCAATGCTATGGTGATCAACGTACTCAATATTGCCGGGCTGATTATCACGCTGATTTGCTTAAAAGGGTTTTTCATGGTTCACCCGAACCAGGCCAAGGTTCTGCAGTTGTTCGGTACCTATGTCGGCAGCGTGAGGCAAACAGGTCTGCGCTGGGCCAATCCCTTTTATTCCAAGGATCCGGTGTCGTTGCGCGTACGCAATTTTGAAAGCGGCCAGATGAAGGTCAATGACAGTTCCGGCAACCCGGTCGACATCGCGGCCGTAGTGGTCTGGAAAGTCGTCGATTCTGCCGAAGCCTTGTTTGAAGTTGATGACTACGAGAGTTTCGTGCAAATCCAGTCCGAAGCCGCGCTGCGCAACATGGCGACCAGCTATCCTTACGAAGCGCACAGCGGTGAAGAAATCGCCCTGAGGAGCCACCCACAGGCGATCGCCGAGAAACTCCGCAAAGAGGTGCAGGACCGGCTGGAGCAGGCCGGGGTGGAAGTGATCGAGGCGCGCATCAGCCACCTGGCTTATGCCCAGGAAATTGCCAGCGCGATGCTCAAACGACAGCAGGCGCAAGCCATTGTGGCGGCACGCAGGCAGATTGTCGATGGCGCGGTGGGCATGGTGAAAATGGCCCTGACCGAGCTCAAAGAACAGGGGGTTGTCGACCTGGACGAAGAACGCAAGGCCAGTATGGTCAGTAATTTGCTGGTGGTACTGTGCGGCGAGGAGAACGTGCAGCCAGTGGTGAATACCGGCAGTCTGTATGGCTAAGAAGAAAGCATTTCCGCTGCGTATCGGCGAAGACATCTGGCAGGCCGTTCGCCACTGGTCAGATGATGAGCTGCGCAGTGTCAATGCCCAGATCGAGTATGTACTCAGGGACGCCCTGCGCAAGGCAGGGCGCTTACCCCATTCAAAAGACACTTCATTACCCGCTGATGAGGACTAGGCAATAAACCTATATCATAGCGCTCTTGTTCCGAAATCCTGAGATAAGGGTGATTCCATGCGATTAGCGTTGAGAGCGAGTTTGTTCGTCATCCTGGCGGTTGGCCTTAGCGGCAACAGCCTGGCTGAAGCGCCGGAGTGTTTCCCGGCAGAAGTCATACCTGAAAACATGTTCCCAAGCGTGCGGCTGGAGACCAGCATGGGTGATATCGTCGTAGAGTTGGATAGGCTGAGGGCGCCGGTGTCGGCCAACAATTTCCTGCGATATGTACTGGACAAGAAATATGACAACACGATTTTCCACCGCGTGATGCCTGGCTTTGTGGTGCAGGGCGGTGGCTATACAGAGACCCTGGAAGAGCGCGAACTGTATCCACCCATCATCAACGAATCCGGAAACGGCCTGAAAAACATGCCGATGACGATCGCGATGGCGCGCTTCGATGATCCGCATTCAGCCACCAACCAGTTCTATTTCAACATGTCGGGTAACTCGTCATTGGATCCCAACCCCAAAAGCTGGGGTTACGCGGTGTTCGGTCAGGTCATTTCCGGCCAGGAGGTCGTCGAGGCCATATCGATCGTCGACACCGGCTACAGCGAAGACCTCGATGCCTCGGATGTGCCGCTGGTTCCGGTAAAATTGTTAAGCGCGACCATCCTGGAAGAGCCTCACTGATCATCCCTGGTGGCTATCGGATGGGGTGAGTTTTTTGCACTGGCCAGTGCGCTTTGCTGGGCCCTGGCCATCATCCTGTTCCGGCGTTCTGCAGATGCCCTGCCTCCGTTCGAGCTGAATCTGTTTAAAAACTTCCTGGGTTTTGCTTTGATTGTGCCCACCCTTGTGATCTTTGAGGGGTTGCAGGTTCCAGTATATTCCCCGCAGGAAGCTGCTATTGCAGTGGTTTCGGGTTTCCTGGGAATTGCGGTCGCGGATACCTGGTACTTGCGAGCCCTGAGCCTGATGGGCGCCAGCCGGACCGGTATTGTGGCTGGCCTGCTCAGCCCGTTCGTCATCCTGCTGTCTATCCTGTTCCTGGGTGAGTCGCTGCGTGGCTGGCAACTGGTGGGGTTTGCACTGGTGATGGGCGGGATTCTGTTGGTCACCTGGCGGCAGAACCGGCGTGAAGTCGATGCAGCTCACCTCGGCAAGGGTGTTTTTTATGGTGTGGGCGCCGTTTTCCTGATGGCTGTCGGTGTCGTAATGGTCAAGGAAATACTCGAAACCCGGCCGTTTATCTGGACCACCGCTTTGCGCCTTGCCGGCGGACTGTCGGGGATGCTGTTCTACATGGTAGTGCGGGGCAGGGTAGGCGTGGTTGTGCAGCGATTCAAACAACCATTGCCCTGGAAGTATATCGTGCCGGCAAGCTTCCTTGGCGCCTACGTTTCCATGATGATGTGGCTGGCCGGGTACAAGTTGATTCCCGCTTCGGAAGCCTCGGTATTGAACGAAACCGCCAACGCCTGGATCGTATTCCTGGCCTGGCTGATGCTGGGTGAGTCGATCGGCTATCGCAAAGTGGCGGGGATTCTATTGACCAGTGCCGGTGTGATCATCATGCTATTGGCATGAAGGGTTCAAAATGGTTACTGGTTGTGCTGGTGTCAGCCACTGTAGCGCTTTCCGCCATGACCCCGGTCGACCGCATGGCGCAGAAGCAGTACAACGCATTGTTTCAGCGGGCACTGATTACCTTTGCTTTGGCCAGGACGCTTAACGGTGTCATCTCGGCCGTGCAGGGAACCGAACTGGCCCTGCAGCCGGCCGGGGTCGGCGTCACGCTAACCCCCGGCCAGGTGCTGGATCCGATCAATGACCTGGTCGAACGGTTTTCCTGGGTGATGCTGGGCGCCACCATTTCACTGGGCATTCAGCAAGTACTGCTGGACATCGGCCAGTGGTGGGGCGTAAAGGTTCTGCTCGGTATTCTGGGTCTGCTCTGGTTGTGGCTACGATTGCGCCTTGCTCACCCGGCGCAGGGCGAATCTGAAAGAGCCGAGAAAATGATTTTGCGCATTTTCATCATTGTTGTATTCATCCGGTTTGCTGTGCCTGCCACGATGATCGCCAACGAAGGTCTGTATCGACTTTTCCTGGAAACACGATTCACTGAAAGCACGCAGGTCATCGAATCCGCGGGTGCGGAAATCAAGGACATCAGTTCCACCGAAACGCCGATGAGCGAGGAAGAAGCCGAAATCGGCATGCTCGAATCCCTGGAAAGAATGTACGAAAGTACGCTCAAGTCCATGGATTTTCAGCAAAAGGTTGAGTATATAGCCGATAGGGCATCCGATGTTATCGAGCACCTGATCCAGCTAAGCGTCGTTTTTATACTGCAGACAGGCATACTTCCGATCGCTTTTCTGTGGATTTTCCTACAGCTTTTCAAGCAAATCTTCCGAAACAATAATTGACATAAATGTCAATATTTGACATTATTGTCAATAAGAGGGAACGCCAGTAACCGCAACAAGCCCTTTCTGGTGGCCGGGAAAAAATACAGGGATTTGACTCAACCCGGCCCGTGCGGACAGAACGGTTTGGCGGCAGGGTGATCCGGGCCGGGAATGGCCCGGATCAACCTTTTTGTTATGGTTTGGCAGTGCCAAGGAGAGTCCAATGCCAGCGGGTCGAAGCCATCGTTTACAGGAAGCCGCCATCCTCACCCGGGCGGTTGAGAACGTCTTCAGAAAATTGATTCGCTTCCTGGTCGGAAAAATTTCCCTGGTCCGGTTACAGGAGATGATCCGTTATATCTACGTCGAAGAAGCAGAGAAAAGCCTGCGGGCGGAAAATCCCGGCAAGAACGTTGCGATGACCCGGCTGGCTTTGATTACCGGGCTGGATACCCGAACGCTGGTGCAGGTCCGAAAGCGGCTGGAAACGGATGTGCGCCAGTATCGGCAAAAATTTCTGGCTGAATTGACACCCGAGAGCGCAATCGTTGAGAGCTGGGCCAGCAAGGTTAACTCGGCCAGTACAGGAAACCCGGCCGTCATGAGTTACGGAAGTGACCAGGGCGAATTCGAGAAAATGGTGAAGGCGACCATTTCAGGCCGTGGCATCACCACTCAGTCGATCATCGAGCGGCTGGTTGCTACCAGGAGCATTGAAAGGGACAGGAATAACCGGACGCTTGAACTGATCGTTGATGAGTTCTCACCTTATCTCTCAGATGATGAGCCCAACATGGTCAATGCTGCTTTGTCGGCCATTTCCAACCTGATTTCAACCATTGAACATAATATGGCTTCCTCGCAGGAGGACAAACTCTTTCAGCGCCAGTCCTGGACATTCCGTCTCAATCCGGATGACAGGGAAGCCTTCCGCAGCGCAATGCGCAACCTGCTGGAACGCTACAAGGAAGAAACCGAGTCCGGGATTACACCGTGGGAGAGCGACGCCTATGGAAATGACCTGCTGACCGCGGGTGTAGGACTGTATTATTTTGAAGATCTCTAGCTGCTACAATCTCATGACTTTTCACGTTTGTGATCCTGGCAGCCTCTTTGTACTGTCGGTTTGAATTCTTTCCAGTTCCGCAGGAGTTGTTCTGATCATCAGTAAAACGTATGTCCTGGCGCTCTTTATGGCGATCGTGTGCGCGCCTGTGTTCGTTTTGGCAGACGCAGATGCCACGCCATCTAAACCTACGATGGAGGAACTCGCGGCGCACGAGGTTCGCCAGTCGGACTATTGGCAAGGATTTGAGACCCGGCCATGGGTGGATCGCCTGCTGCCAGCGCCGCCCGAGTTCATCGACTACCTGCAACAGGACAACCTTGCTTCAGGGTTTCCTCAGCAACCCAGACCTGCACAAATCGACCAGGACTACCTTGCAGATATTCGCGCTGCGATGGAGAGTATCCCCGCCGCAGTGCAAGCACTGGTGGCGGACAAACTCGTGGCACTGATACTGGTTGAAGAGCTTGGTGGCTCCGGCTACATGGATAGCGTGCTTGATGCCAATGGCGAACCGGTCGCTGCTTTCCTGGTTCTGGATTCAACAGTCCTCGACAAGAAAGCCAACGCCTGGGCGAGTTGGAAAGACTCGACGCCGTTTACGGCTGATTCGGAGGTTCAAATCCGAACGCATATCGAACAGCCGGTCGGTGACACGCGTCAAAATGCGCTGCGCTACATCCTGCTGCACGAGTTCGGTCATTTCGTGGGCATGGACCCATCCGTGCATACGAGTTGGTGGCAGGAGCCTTCTGCAGAGGCACTCGCCGCGGCTCGTTTCGCCTCGTTGTCGTGGGTCTTTAAAGATGGAGACTACATCAGCAAGTACGATTCTGACTTCACCCTGCGCCCCAGGGTGGTGTTCTATGGCGAGGCTGACTCGAAGCTGCCTATGAGTGATGCCGTGCCGTTCTTACGGGCGTTGTCGAAAACCAACTTCCCCACGCCTTACGCGGTGACCAGCAATGCAGATGACTTCGCCGAGTCGTTGGCGAACTATGTCCACGTTGTTATCGACCGGCGACCGTACTGGGTTGAAGTGGTCAGGAACGGTGAGACTGTGTATCGATTGGAGAGTTGCTGGGGAACACCGCGCTGTGCCGCCAAAGAAATGTTCCTGTCCTGGTTGTTGTCCGCACCGGGAAAGCTTTGAACATGCACCAGATTGCGGCCATGGGCTGCTCATGCCTCGTCCGTCGTCCCGAATCCATAAACCAGAATGACGAAGCTGAATATGGCGCCCTCGACACGATTCGAACGTGTGACCTATCGCTTAGGAGGCGATTGCTCTATCCAGCTGAGCTACGAGGGCGAACGCGGAATTATATCAGTTGATATTTACTCTGACACCTGCCAGCTAATCGATTCAGCCGCCTTTAAAGGAATGACGCTACCGCCACCCAGCGGGTAGGACGCCGGTACTTTCCAGTCAGCCTTGCGCAGGGTGATTGAATCCTCATTTCTTGGCAGCCCGTAGAAATCAGGGCCGTGAAAACTTGCGAATGCTTCCAGCTTGTCCAGAACACCCAGTTCCTCGAACACTTCTGCATACATTTCCAGCGGGGCATGGCTGGAGAAGCAGCCGGCACAACCGCAGGACGACTCCTTGGTTTGCTGTTCATGCGGCGCTGAATCGGTGCCCAGGAAGAACTTGCTGCTGCCGCTGGCGACGACATCCCGCAACGCCAGCTGGTGGACGTTGCGCTTCAGAATGGGCAGGCAGTAGAAATGCGGTTTGATAGCGCCGACCAGCATGTCATTGCGGTTGTACATTAAATGTTGCGGGGTAATGGTCGCGGCAACATTTTTTCCTGCCTCGCTGACAAACCGGACCGCATCGAGGGTAGTGACATGTTCAAGCACCACTTTGAGGTCCGGAAACTTCGCGACAATCGCCACCAGGTGTTGGTCGATGAAGCGCTTCTCGCGATCGAAAATATCGATATCCGGATGAGTGACTTCGCCGTGTACCAACAAGGGCATTCCGGCCTCGCTCATAGCCTGCAGGGCAGGGAAGATGTTCTCCATGGCGGTGACGCCGGAATCTGAATGGGTGGTGGCGCCGGCCGGGTAAAGCTTTGCCGCGATGATTCCAGACTGTTTGGCTGACCGGACCAGGTCAGCA